>Ga0255765_1005026_pt1 | contig 12773 bp, 15 predicted proteins | sample 041ome_8_FD_179965 | JGI IMG/M metagenome (GOLD analysis project Ga0255765, IMG submission 179965) | Coastal salt marsh microbial communities from the Groves Creek Marsh, Skidaway Island, Georgia - 041407BS metaG (version 2) | ecosystem: Environmental > Aquatic > Marine > Intertidal zone > Salt...
CATAGTTTCAGGCATTCAATGCGAGACAGATTAAGAGCAGTTAACTGCCCAACAGAGATGATTGATCAGATAGGGGGGTGGTCAAGAGAAACCATTGGGCAGGGTTATGGGGAAGGGTATGATTTGGAGAGTTTGGCACAAGTATTATCGAACTTTAAATTTCAACCTATATGCAACGACATACTTTGATTTAAAGGTTTTGAATTCAATAATGAGGGGAATCCACTCCAGATCCAGCAGTTGCCGCAAAATAAAGAACTGCGATAGTCACAAAAAAAGTAATAACCTTTTTCAAGACGGATGTCTCTGATGCATCTTCACCTTCGAATGCTACGCCGATAGCCACTCGAATTATACCTCCTCCAATGAATGAGACGATACATGCGGCCAAAACAGTCATTACAAGTCCATTGTTATCCCAAAAGCGCCAGAGGCCTACCAAGAACGCAGAAATGTAAACAATGTATGTTACCGCTTCGAGGTTATTTTTATTTGACATGGTAAAAATCTCTTAATCGCTTTTTGATATTGAGTACGAATTCGATTTACCCCACATTCAAGTCATTACACTAATCTGCATTCGCCCGAACCACGAGGTCTAAATCCGTTTGCTTCTGTTGCCCACATCGCTGAACGTGAAATGGAACGTATCTTTAATGCACGTCATTTAGGTGAGTTGTGTTTGACAAAAAATATAGATGATTATTGGTTATTGGTAGTATTAAATTGTGTCGTTGCCATGGAAAGTGCGGGAGTGTCAACGGAGGACAATTCTGAGCCCCTAACCGACGTTTGTGCATGGCGCTCTCCAGCAGAAGGCACTTGACGACGGTTGGGTCCTATCGGCTCGGTATACCGCTTGACTGAATCTAGTTTTCAAGAGGGTGCGAGAAAGTTTATTATAGGACATCTTTACGAGCTTTGTCACTTAGAAGGGTGACAAGAACGCGGGAATAAGTGTGATTTCATGAACATAGACGACTTCAGCACCTTCGTTTTTGACCTGACGAACTCCGCAATCGGGCTGAATCTAGACGACCATCAGGCTTCACAGATTCAAATCCTCCAGAAAGCTATCAGCTTTGATGCGGCCTGGTGGGGATGGTCGAACTTTAGTGGGGGGCGCAATCGGCTGATTAACACGGGCCTTTTCAACCTTCCTCAGAGTTATGACAGTGTGATCCGTGCCGTGCTGCATTTGGACCCTTTTGTAAAGTCGGGACGCAATCTGGCAATTTTTGCGAAAACGATTGATATCAAAACATTGGAGTTGCCAGAGGACTATGCAAAGGCCCTGCAAGCGTTTCAAATCAGCTCCGTTCTGAGTGGGCATTGTCGTCTTCAAGGAGAAACCGAATTTAATTTTTTCCTGTCACTTTACAGACGCAAACACGGCCCGGCTTTTTCAGATGCCGATTGTCGCACATATCGCTTGGTTCTTCGCCATATAGAACAGAACCTTTCCCTCAACCTGAAGGCAGAATTGCGTAGTCTTGCCCCTGATCAAGGTGAGGCCGCAATTGTGAGTGAAGGGGGTGCAGTTGTTCGTGCGACACTTGAGTTTCAAAACAAGCTTCAGGCAGAGACGGCAAATATAAAGAAATTGCTCTCCAAATTGTCATTTGGTCAGGACAGTTGGATTGGCGATAATTTGATTCTTGAAAGCAGCAAGTATAAACCTGGCCTCGCCCTGGTGCGCATGGCCCCAAATACGATGCTTGCTCGGCTGTCTCCAAAGGAGAGGCAGGTTGCAGATGCACTGAAGAAGGGCATGACTATGCGTGATATTGCAGCCGAAAGAGGTGTTTCTATAAATACTGTTCGCAATCAGGTGGCTGCCATCTATAAGAAAACAGACACAAAAAACCGCACCATATTTATTGCTAAATTTGGTTTACGGTAAGTCAAAATATAGTGCAAAAGGACTATATCTCAGGCGTAAGCTTTGCGGCAGCCTCCATACCATCGTTCACGCCATGGAGAAGGAGGATCCCAAGGTGCCCGTTTCAAAAACCCTTTCACGCCGTAATGTCCTTGCAGGCGCCGGCGCCTCATTTAGCCTTTTGGCCGCCCCAAACATTGTTCGGGCGCAGTCCCGCGAAATCCGAATTGGGTACATCACGGCTTTGTCTGGTGCACGGGCCGAATTTGGCGAAAGTGACCCCTGGATGTTGGACCAGGTGAAAAAGATCACCGGAAATGGACTTGCAATTGATGGAAAGACTTACTCCGTTGAGTTTATCGTCAAAGACAACCAGTCCAACCCGAACCGGTCCGCAGCGGTTGGCAATGAATTGATCCAGCGCGAGAGTATAGACCTATTGTTGGTTCAGGACCTTGATGCCTCTGTCGCGACAGGAGAGATGTCAGATAGCGCGGGCATCCCCTCTATTTCGACGATGGGGCCTTGGCAGGCTTGGATGTTTGGTCGCGGCTCCAACCCGGCAGACGGCTTCCCCTACTCGTTCACCTTTTTTTGGGGGGTCGAGATGGCTATGCAGACGTTCACGAAGCTTTGGGACCAGTTGGACACAAACAAAGTCGTTGGTGACTTCTATTTCGACAATCCTGCTGGTCAGGCCTTTGCTGATCCAAACCTTGGACTTCCGGCAATCATGGCAGGTGCTGGCTATAACCGCCTCGATGGAGGTATGTACCAGTTCGACACGCAGGATTTCTCTGCGCAGGTCTCAAGGTTCACCCAAGGCGGCGCAGAGATTGTCACCGGGTTCGGCTTTCCTCCGAACTGGGCAACTTTCTGGGCACAAGCGGGCCAGCAAGGCTTTAGACCAGAGGCTGCGACCTATGCAGCTGCGTTCCTTTTCCCATCTGCAATTGAGGCGTTGGGCGACCGGGGCAATGGCATGTCGACCGAAGTTTGGTGGACGCCGAATATGCCTTGGATGTCTTCGCTCACCGGTCAAACTGCACGTGAACTGGCTGCTGCTTGGACCGCGGACTCTGGCAAGCAATGGGTGCAAACGCTTGGCTACTCTCACGCTTTGTTCGAAACAGGGATTGCGGCACTGAAGAACTCTGGTGATCCTAAGAACCCTGATGCGGTGCGTGATGCGATTGCCACTCTGAACCTAAATACAATGGTTGGTCCAGTGAATTGGGCAGGCAGCCCGATTAAGAATGTGGCTGTGACCCAGGTTGCTGGTGGCCAATGGCGCAAAACTGATGGCGGTGTATATATGTACGATCTGGTGGTCAACGATAACAGCTTCGCTCCCTCTGTAGATGTGCAAGATCGCCTTATTCCTTTGTCTCAGCTTGGATAACTTCTGTGCTGGAGGTAATTGGATTAAGAAAGACCTTTGGCAGTCTTACCGTGATCGATAACGTCTCTGTCTCGGTAAGCGCTGGAGAGGCCTTGGGTATCATGGGGCCGAACGGTGCAGGCAAGAGCACCTTTTTTGACTTATTGACAGGGGTCACCTCAGCCGATGGAGGGCAGGTGATACTCGATGGCACCGATGTCAGTGGCATGTCAGTCGAAGCCCGCGTCCGCGCGGGGATTGCGAGAGCCTTTCAAATACCGAAGCAGTTCGGGTCCCTTACGGTTGAGGAGCACCTGCGCCTAGCTGCAATTGCGGGCGCTGGTGTCTCCGTCAAAGACGCAAAAACCATTGCAGAGGATCTGCTGCAAAAAACGCGATTGAAAGAGCTGGCGGAAACGATGGGGAACAAGTTGCTCTTGTTGGACCGCAAACGGCTCGAATTTGCAAAGGCGCTCGCCACGAAGCCACGTGTAATACTTTTGGACGAGATTTCCGGTGGCTTGACAGACAACGAAGTTAAAGCGCTGATCGAGATGGTGCAAAGCCTGAAGTCACCTGACCTCGCAATCATTTGGATTGAGCACATCGCCTATGCTCTCAGCGCGACCTGTGACCGGATCATGATGCTGAGCCTTGGCAAGAAGGTCATCGATGATGTGCCAGAAGTCGTGACCTCCAATCCTCAAGTCCGTTCGCTCTACTTGGGAGAGAACCACATTGCTTGAAGTCTCGAAACTCAGCGCTTTCTATGGTGATTTCCAAGCTCTTTTCGAGATTGATATTTCGATCCAAGCAGGCGAGACGCTGGCTTTGATTGGGGCAAACGGGGCGGGCAAGACTTCGCTGCTCCATGCCCTGTGCGGTCTGACTGCGGCTAAGGGTTCTATTACCTTGGCAGGCAGAGAGATTTCGAATTTGCCAGCGTTCCAACGAGCTGCGCACGGAGTTGCGCTTTCACCGGAAGGGCGTCGAATGTTCGCCTCTCTGTCTGTCCGAGAGAACCTCGAAATTGGCGCGAACACTGGTCGCAAAGGCCCTTGGTCGCGAGAGTCCGTGATAAAGCTCTTCCCCATCTTAGAAGAATTCGCCGAGCGGCCGGCCCGGCTTTTGTCCGGCGGCCAACAACAGATGGTGGCGATTGGTCGTGCGCTGATGGCGAACCCTTCGTTGCTGTTGCTGGATGAAGTGTCCCTTGGACTTGCACCGGTTGTCGCCGAAGAGGTGATGACCGCCCTCGGGCAAATACGTACAAAGAATGAAATGGTGACGATCCTTGTCGAACAAGACATCCGCCGTGCAGTAGCCGCATCCGACCGTTTCTTGTGCTTGTTGGAAGGTCGTGAGGTTCTGAGCGGTGTCTGCAGTGGAGCAGATCTAAACATGATCGGACGCGCATATTTCGGAGAAGGGACAGCCGCATGATGACAATCGAGGTGCTGATCAGTGGACTGTTGCTGGGCGGGCTTTATGCATTGTTTGGGTTAGGACTTTCACTGATTTTTGGCGTGATGAAGATTGCCAATATTGCGCACGGCGAATTTGCGATCGGGGGCGCATTCTTCGCGATTGCTGCGGGAACATTCCTTGGTGTGCCGCTTTGGCTGGCAGTAGCTATGGCTCTGATCCTGTCCTTTGCGATCGGCTATGGCATGCAAATCTTGCTGATCAATCGGGTCCTTGGCGATGATCCAATGCCTGCGCTTTTGATGACGTTTGGCCTGTCTATCATAATTCAAAACATGCTTGTCGAGTTGTTCGGCGCTGACAATAGATCACTCGACATTGGGCCGCTTGCTACGATAGGATTTAAAATTTACGACATAGCGATCGGTGTCTTTCCGTTGCTGATGTTTGGCGTCGCAATCGCGCTTTTTGCAACCTTGCACTGGTTTCTGAGGCACACTAGGGCTGGACGTAACGTTCGCGCCACTTCTGATGATCCAGCGATGGTTTGCATAATGGGGCTCGACCGGACACGGATCTTTGCTCTTTTTATGGGCGTGTCTGCGGTCCTCGCCGCTTTGGCGGGCATAATGCTTGCAATGCGCGGCTCGATCACGCCCTTCTCTGGCGCCGAACGTCTTTTGATTGCGTTTGAGGTCATTGTCATCGGTGGACTTGGCTCCATCTGGGGCAGTTTGCTGGGAGGACTTGTTCTGGGTGTCGTCCACATTTTGGCGCTGCGTATTGATCCGTCGTCGGGACCGCTTTACGGACACCTCCTTTTGTTGGCGATCTTGCTTGCGCGACCAGAAGGGCTTGCTGGACGGATGGAGCACCGATGATGCGGGTCCTGCTTCTTGCAGTGGTCGTTCTATTGGCGGCTCTCCCCTTCATCGCGGATCGCGGGACAATGTTTCTGGCGATGGAGATCCTTGTGATCGTTGCCCTGTCCCAGGCTTGGAACTTGCCGGCGGGCTACGGTGGACTTTTATCCCTTGGGCATCATGGTTTCGTCGGACTTGGAGGCTATGCGCTTTATGCGATATCCCGCGACCTTGGTATGCATGTGCTCGCCGCCATCCCGCTCTCCGGAGTTGTGACGGGCCTTCTTGCGCTCGCAATCACGCCTGTATTGTTCCGCCTGCGCGCGGTCTATTTCGCCGTCGGCATGTGGGTGGTGGCCGAGATCATTCGCATCCTTGTGATGCGCTCTGACTGGCTGGGTGGAGCCTCAGGTATGCCGCTATCTGGGGCGCGGGATATTCCGCGCGCTTGGATGTTGCCATGCGCGTATTGGCTGGCACTTGCAAACGCCGTTGGGATAACGGTTCTGGTGTGGGGCCTTATAGGATCAACATTTGGACTGCGCTTGAAAGCCCTGCGAGACAACGAAGTCGCCGCGCGATCTATCGGTGTGACGCCGCACAAGGTGCGTTTGATAGTTTTTGTGGTGTCAGCGGTCTTCACCGGGATAGCTGGCGCGGTTACGTATTTCTCTGCATTGTTCATCACACCGCTTGGCGCTTTTGACATTGGCTGGGTCGTTACAATCGTCTTTGTCACAGTGATTGGCGGCATGGGTCGGCTCTCTGGTCCTTTCCTTGGAGCGGCATTCTACTTCCTCTTGCGGGAAGGTCTCGCTGACTACGGCAATTGGTATCTCATCGCCCTCGGCTCCGCCGCTGTCGGGGTGATGTTTTTTCTACCCGGGGGGGTGGCCAGCCTCCTTGACCACATTTCTTTTAGCAAGAACCAAAAGAAGGAGCAGCTATGACCACTGGGTTTTACTTCGACGAACGCTGTTTATGGCACACGACTGGCGAGCATGCATTGATCCTTCCTGTCGGGGGATATGTGCAACCCCCCGCAGGCGGCGGCCACGCGGAAAGTCCTGAAAGCAAGCGCCGGTTCAAGAACCTACTGGATGTGTCCGGCATGACAGCGCATTTGTCTGTGTCCACTGCTGATCCAGTAACACGTGAAGATATGATGCGGATCCATCCGTCGAGCTATCTTGATCAATTCAAAAAGATGTCTGACGCAGGTGGCGGAAATGCTGGAATCTATTCGCCCTTTGGTTCTGGTAGTTTTGAGATCGCGGCATTGTCTGCTGGTCTCGCCAAAGCAGCCGTCAATGACGTTGTGGCGGGCAAATATCGAAACGCTTATGCACTGTCCCGTCCGCCGGGGCACCATTGTTTGCCAGAGCAAAGCATGGGGTTCTGCCTGCTGGCCAATATCCCGATCGCTATTGAAGCCGTCCGAGTTACCCAAGGAATTGGCAAGGTCGCGATCCTGGATTGGGATGTGCACCATGGCAACGGAACACAGGCAGTCTACTATGAACGTGGAGATACGCTTACGATTTCAATGCACCAGGAAGGCTGCTTTCCACCCGCCCAAGGAGGGTCAGATGAGATCGGTGTAGGCGACGGCGTGGGCACCAATTTGAACATTCCGCTTCTTGCTGGCGGTGGGCATCGAGCGTACCTAGACGCGATTGAAATCTTGGTCCTTCCAGCTTTACGGGCCTTCAAGCCCGACATCATCTTGATCGCATCTGGGCTTGATGCCAACGCCTTTGATCCTCTGGGGCGGATGCAAGCAAACTCCGCCACGTTCCGCGAGATGGCTCGTTCTGTGATGTCCTTGGCGGATGACATTTGCGAAGGGCGAGTGGTGGCTGTGCATGAAGGCGGCTATGCAGAGGTTGTTGTGCCTTTCTGTGGTTTGGCGATCATCGAGGAACTTTCCGGACACAGATCGGACGTGGTTGACCCTTTTGAAGAGTTCACTATGGCGCAACAACCTGCGAACGACTTTGACTGCTTTCAGCGGGAGAGACTGCTAAAACTCCTTAGAGAACATCCGATTTTTGTTTGAAACTAAGTAAGAAAGTAAGTCCGATCATTTGTGTGCGGCGGTTTTGTTAGAGTAACTCCGCTTGAGACAGAGCTTAAGCAATAATCTCATATAATATGTATTTCATGAGATTTTGGGCGCTGTCGTACTCTTGATACAAAATGCTTGTAATTGCGGGTGTGATTTATAAATGAGTGGCAGAAACAGACAGAAGAGTAAGTGCAATGAATAATAGTTCAGACCTAGAGCTCTTTATTCAAGAGCTCGAGCGCATGGAAACCCCTGAGACGTATTTACGGGCCTGTGTGAAGAACAGCGGTGGCATCTGGCATGACACAGATGTGCCTGCTCTCTTTGAAATCCATTTTATGGGAATTGCCGCATCGGGTATGGGAGCTTATGAGGCTGCACGCAATTGGATTACGGCTGCCAGAAACTCATTATCCCTCGACACGGTGTCAATTGGAGCGTACTCCAAGAACAGTGGGTCTGTAGCTCAATTGGTTAGAGCAGAGCGCTCATAACGCTTTGGTTGGGGGTTCAAGTCCCTCCGGACCTACCACAGCAACAATTACGTGCTAGTTCTTACTGAGCTGATGAAGCTCTGCGGTCTTTGCCGCGCCGGGTTTATATTTTGGCTTACGTGACAGCGCACGCTCGATCACCTCATCTAGCGCCCCTGATTTTGTCACCTCTATTAGCGTATCATAAATGGGCCCAAGTTCCTCGAGCGTTTCTACAAAGACCGCATTGTTTTGACCATCAATCGAGATCACGCGTGCGCCATACCGAACTTGCAAGTAATAGCCGCCATCTTGTTCAAAGAACCAGGATCTGACTAGATTCTGCCGCTGTACCATAACTTTCTCGCCAAACTCATTGTGCATCCATTTGTGGCGTTCAACAGTATAGACGGTGCCAGCTTGGTGAGCGTCCAGGACCTGCTTTTGCTCCTCAATGGCTAAGACGAGTTTGTTACGGCGTGAGACAACTGGATCTACCGCTTTGTTGCGGTGTATTGTTTTGAACTTGAACTTGCTTAGTGGTGTCATTGTGCCCTCCTCAGTAGCTGACACACACAATTGTAGTGTCACCGAACCAGGTTGGACGACCGAAATCTAGACATTCCCAGCAAAATAGTTAGGTTCAAAATGATATAAAAAAATCATAAGAATTTACCAACGGGGAAGACACCAAAGTATGACGAATATTATTGATTGGTCCGATGAAAAACCAAATCGCAACGATTTAGGCCAATACGTCCAAAATGTTCAAAATGCGCCTCCCAAAACCAAGTTCGTGTATCACGTCGGCCCCAGTGGTACGAACAGTATATTGAAGGAGCTGTTCATCGATCTGTCTCACAAAGGGCAGGTTCATCTGGTTCAAAAACCACTGGATCAGTCTAAAAACAGAACCTTTGCATATATTGCGATTAGGTCGTCCAGAAACAATTAACAGGTCGTATCAAATTCATTTTTGAGAGCTTTTTTGTCTTCAATGATAAATACATGTGAAGGCACAACTTAGGCTTATTCAAATGGGATTAAGGTTGGCGCGCCGACTGTAATTGCGCTGTGGAGATGTACTTTGAAAACGTCAGCATAAATCGAACTGCCCGTTGTTCGTCTTCTTTGCACTACCCTGCTGCTGGCAGGATGCCTAAAACGCACATAGCTCACATTGGTGATGACGTTTGCAAAGTCGGAATGGTTGAGATGGAACGCCATCTAAAAAGTGAAGCGGATGACAACCTCGCAAGAGACCCGCTAGCGTATAGGAGTGCCTGGCTGTTTGGGTCCTATGCGTGCGTGAACGCCGGTAATAGAGATGATCGCAAAACCTGCTCTTCCAACTTGGTTCAGTAAAATAGCCTGACAAGCGACATGCAAACTCATGTTTAACTGTTTTGATCAACGCCTATTTAGGCGTTGATCTGACTGCTCTTTGCAATCTCGAAATTATCAATTCGAAAACATCAAGCGAAGCGCAAGCTGAAGCTTCAGAAGAAACGAAGTTGATTCTGCTGTATCTTAATCACTCATAAAGAATGTTCCCTTTAAGCGCTTCAATCATAAAGAGCTTATCAAGTTACTGCTCTGACAAAATTTGTAAAAAGACACGGTCATGATCGTCGCGCCACTGATAAAGGCCATCACTCCATTCAATCAGATTAGTCATTTACTATGCCCTCCAATTTATGCGTGCAGTTCGCTTGCAGCTGTTTGACGTCAAACACAGTGTCCTCGAGCCAATCCATCATCTTGCGTCCTGAGTTCTCAAAGCCTTGTAGGAGATCGCTCGTCTGCTGTTTGGTGAGTTCAATGCCTTCACCGGCAAGAATGGCCTGCGCTCTTGGCGCCCACTGCTCAATGGTTGGGTAGCGACCTTGATCATATATTTCATGAGGCGAATACCCTTAACTCTCAGCTTTAAGGCTTTTTAATTAATAAATTGGCAGGATGAAAGTTCAATTTATATATTAGATGCTCAATAAGCCAAACGGACAGTCAGAAATTAAAAATTGTAAATCAAATCCCAACGCTTATAAGCGATGCGTGTGTAAATGAATTGAAAACTGCTCTCGTCTCAACCTAAATTACTAGAAAACCGTGCTATTTTGGTCATAAAGTCAACAGAACCCTTGTAAATAATCTGTCAAATTTAAAGCTGATCATCCGTCTTCCTTTTGTAAAATGATACTGATTGCAATCAAAAGTGTTGCAATAGGTGGGGTCCAGGCGGCAAAAACTATTGGCAGCCTACCGTTTTCACCCAGAATTTGCGCAAAATTTCGTACATAAAATAATATGAAGCCCAATAAAACTGCGATCAAAATAGACACGCCCCTCCCACCAAAGCGAATGTGGCCCATAGAAAATGCGGCTCCAATTAACATCATTGCAGTCAAAAATATTGGTCTAGCAATTTCCATTTGTTGCCACACCAGGTGGCGGCGAGTAGAATAACCAGAAGATTGTAAGTTTCTAATTTGTTGGGGGAGATCCCAAATTGCGATTGTTATTGGGTTGCCAAAACTGTTCTGAATGTGCTCGAGCGTTATGCCGGTTTCTAGGGTATAGGATTTTTGAACAAAGGACTCTAATTCTGGGTTTTTGTCTCGGTTAAGAGGCCAAATTTTAGCCTCGCGCAGCAACCACGAGCCGTTTTTCAGAGTAGCTGAGCTCGCGTCTACCCGACGGATTGGTAGACCGGAGCCTGAAATTGTCACAAATGACACGTCATACAAAATTGAACCATCTGAATTTGAACTCGCAGCACGCATTATGGTTTGTCTCGTTTCATCCCCATCTCGCAGCCACAACCCTTCGGCACCAATCGAAAAATCATTATTTCGACCACTCGAAATTTTATCACTTTCATTAAAAAAATGTTTTGAAGTGGCTGCAACAATAGGATTAATCACTGTGACCGAAATGATTCCGATAAGCAGTGCAACAAAAGTAGGCGCAAGCAGAAATTGCACGGGCGAACGTCCAATACTACGCATGATGTCCAGTTCACTTGATCTTGCTAACGATAAAAACATCCAAACTGATGACAATATCATTATCAATGGCATGGTCCTGTAGGCCGTCGCCGGTGCATTCGATGCAGTCAATTCAATTATTTTCTGAAAATTCACATCGTTTCCAAATCTTCGCAGTTGTTCGACAAGATCAATCAAAAATATAAAAATCGAAAATATTGTTAAAACTGCCACAAAAAATAAAATATACTTTTTAGCAAAGTAACGATGCAAAATCATTTCTAGTCCTTAATCTAATCAATCGGCGGCGCGATACGTCTGGGTCGAGCTGAAATGTATAGCATAGCTACTGATACCAATATACCAAATACGCTAGGTGCGTAAATGAGAGGCCACAACTCGTAAATATATCGAGTAGGTTTTGTGATCATACTTTCAAGTAACTTCATCATAACTAGCAAAAATATTCCTAAGACGATGTATCGTCCTGAGCCAAGTCTACTAAATCCCGCCAGATAAATCGCTGCAAACCCAACAAGTGCCGTTGAGAGAGCTAAAAATGGCATTTGAAAACGTGCATGTAACTCCTCATTGACATATGCGCGCGGCCGCTCCAAAATCATCTGTGCATATCTGGAGTTAAACAGGAGTGTTAATGTACTCACGTTCGCTATTGAGATTTTGTCTTCATAGGGCCTTTTTTCACTGAAGTCTAATTTGTACGTCAAATCTGAAAAATGATTGACCGATATCTCAGACGTAAGTGCCTGGTAATTCTGTATATATCCGTTAGTTAGCACAACAACTTTTTCGCCTTCTATATCCACAAGAAATGCAGTGCTTGACGTGGCAGTCAGAATTTGCTCCTGGTCTCGCCGATCATGAACGTAAATATCTTGCAACTCTCCATCTGGCGCAATTTCACGAAAATAAAAAATCACACCAGATATTGGGTTATGAAAAACGCCTGGCTTCAGTAATTTGCCAGTGAAATCCTCTGAGACTTCAGCTTCTCGCATGTCTCTGTAACCTTCAGCGAGTGGAATGAGATATAGGGTAAATATTGATACAAGAAGACTACAAAGCAGGCCAAAAGTTACAAAAGGCCTAGCTAATCTCCAGGGGCTGAAACCCGTCGCTTGAATTATGATCAATTCGCTTTCGTTGCTAAGCCTATTAGTCACATATATTGTCGATGCAAAACTAGCCAGCGGCGAGACCGTAGCTAAAACTTCAGGCAATAATAGAATCGAGAATTCCAAGAAAACTAAGGCTGAAAGACCGTCTCTAATAAAATCATCGAATAAAATAACGGCACGGTTAATCCAAACTACCAGAAAAAAAACTAATAAAAAAAAACTGAAAACGGAAATACACTGAGTGATGATATATTTATCAAATTTTGACATCAAGATCGAACCTACGTTTCTACGCATCCCATCAATCGCAATTTTTCACATAAGTGTCCAGAACGAAACCAGTCAATAATAATCGGAGCTAAATTAATCATCATACGCCCAAATTTTATCGTACATCTCATGAAAAAACGTACAATGTTAGCTATTTAGTAATGTACCTAGCAATATTCGATATCTATTTTCATTAGAGACATCGCTTCCATTTATGATACTAATTTCTCTATTTATAATCTTCCGCTATACTAAAACCCATATCTTGAGTTGTTTCAATCAAAA
>Ga0255765_1005036_pt1 | contig 12752 bp, 7 predicted proteins | sample 041ome_8_FD_179965 | JGI IMG/M metagenome (GOLD analysis project Ga0255765, IMG submission 179965) | Coastal salt marsh microbial communities from the Groves Creek Marsh, Skidaway Island, Georgia - 041407BS metaG (version 2) | ecosystem: Environmental > Aquatic > Marine > Intertidal zone > Salt...
AAAAAAGTTTGGCGTTATCGCGAAGATATTTTTCAATCAACTCTCGAGAACAAATTAGGGTGCTCTTTCTCTTTTAAACATTACACGTTAACGCGTCATAATAACAACGAGAAGAGCTTGATTTTGTACACGTAAAAACAACAACAACAACAACATCCATTAATTATGTCGCAAAATTCCTCGAACGACTACTTGTCGGTGATATACACCGGGTCGATAGTACTCTTCACGCTCGCGTTGAAAGGTGAGAGAATTATGAGAAGATGATGATGATGAGTCACATTTCTTTTCCGTTCAAATCCGCCTTTTTTATCGGAGATATTTTTTTCTTCTTCTAATTCTTCTTCCTCCTCGTCATCGCGCGCGAGACAGACAGAGAGTGACAGAAAGTGGAGATTTGAGGGAGTCTTCTGTCTGTCTCTTTCGTTCTCGGCGAGTGCTTTTGCGCGCGCGTTCCTGCTGCGTTCCTTCTTGGATGATGGCTTCGTGTGTTGTCTTCTTGGGGTGTTCTCTGGTTGTTGGAATTGAATTGGTGTCTTGGATTTTTTACTCACACAAAAGCACTTTACTTTTTATAGGATTATCGAAAACGGAAACTTCGCGCATGGGTAACATTTACGGCATGCTCGGTTTTCTCGTCGCGTTCGCGGGGATTTTAGCCTCCACCTTTGTGTATTCTCGAGGGTATTGGTTATTCTTCGCGGTGGCGTTACCGCCGGGTTTGGTTTCGGTTTTCATGAGCTTTCGCGTGCAGATGACCGGGATGCCGGTGATGGTTGGATTGTTCAACGGGTTTGGTGGTTTAGCGTCCGCGTTGCTCGGATTGGCGTTGTATTACGATCAACACGAGAAGATGCTTCAAGAAGCGAACGATTTGTCCTCGAATAAGGAGGTGTTGAGGTCGATTTTTTACCTCTTTGGCATCGTCGTCGGCGTGGTGACGTTCATCGGTTCCATCGTCGCCTGTTTGAAGTTGGCTGGGAAGATCTCCACGAAACCGATGATTCCACCGGGGAGAGTCGTTTGGTTGCCCTGCTTGTTGGGCGGTATCGTGGCGACTGGCGTGATCGCGGCTATGGGTGGTTTTGACGCGACTTCCGGCTCCGGCGGTTTGATTTGCTTATACGTCATGACTGGCCTCTCTGCTGTGTACGGGTATTTGTTTACCATGGCAATTGGCGGCGCAGATATGCCAGTGGTCATATCTGTGTTGAACTCTGGATCCGGATGGGCCGGCGTTTTCGCCGGTTTCATGTTGGATAACGAATTGATGATTATCGGCGGCGCTTTCGTCGGCGCGTCTGGGATCATTTTGTCCTTCGTCATGGCGGAAGCGATGAACCGATCGTTGGTTTCCGTATTAGCCGGTGGGTTCGGTGACACCGGTGGAAGCGCAAAAAAAGATCCAAACGCGCCGGTAGATGATCGTGAACCGACTATCTTCACCAAAGACGATACCGTCAAAACGCTCATGGACGCCAAGTCTGTGATTATCGTTCCCGGGTACGGCATGGCCGTCTCGCGAGCGCAACACTCCGTGTGCGAGTTGACGAAATTGTTGAGATCGTTCGGGAAACAAGTGCGTTTTGGCATTCACCCGGTCGCTGGGCGCTTGCCTGGCCATATGAACGTTTTGTTGGCCGAAGCGTCTATTCCGTACGATATCGTGTTGGCGATGGATGAAATCAACGACGATTTCCCAGACACGGATGTATCCATCGTCATCGGCGCAAACGATACGGTCAATCCAGCAGCGCAAACCGATCCCACCTCTGCCATTGCCGGAATGCCCGTGCTTGAAGTCTGGAAAGCGAAGCAGTCGATCGTTTTAAAACGATCCTTAGCCTCTGGCTACGCCGGCGTCGAAAATCCGCTCTTTGTGTACCCGAACAACGCGATGTTATTAGGCGACGCGAAAGGTACCATCGATGGTTTAGTCGAAGAGATTCGCGCGAATTACGGAGGCGATTTACAAAAAGGTGACGTCGCCGTGAACATCACGACGAAGAAAAAACAAGAAGCGGCGGATTACACGCAGGTTCCGAAACCATTTGCGGGTACGAAACCGTTGGTGACTTTGGGCGTCGTTTCCGAAACGAAACCTGGGGAGAAACGGTGCGCGATGACGCCGGCAGTCGCTCGAACGCTTCTCGAAAAACACAACATCCACTGCATCGTCGAGTCAAATTGCGGTTTAGCGTCTGGGTATTTAGACGCTGAGTATAAAAAGTGCGGCGTCGCTGTTGTCTCATCGAAAGCGGAGGTTTACTCGAAAGTCGACGCGTTGTTGAAAATCGGTAAACCGACGGACGAGGAGTTGACTTCGATGAAAGGGAAAACAATCGTCGGTTGGGTATCGCCGAATTTTCCGGAATCCGAAGCTCTCGTCCAGAAAGCTGGGAGTTCAGGGTGTAACTTAATTTCCATCGATTCTGTCCCGAGAATCACGACGGCACAAAAGATGGACGTTTTGTCCTCGGTCGGTAAAATTGCCGGCTACAGGGCAGTCATCGAAGCGGTGCATAAGTTCCAATCATTCCTGGCTCCGCAAATCACGGCTGCCGGGAAGTATCCGCCGGCGAAAGTTCTCGTCATTGGTGCTGGTGTTGCCGGTCTCGAAGCGGTTGGTGCGGCGCACTCGTTAGGGGCGGACGTTCGAGCGTTCGATACGAGGTTAGAAACGCGCGATCAAGTCGAGTCTATGGGCGGTAAGTTTCTCGAGATGCACTTCGAAGAGGACGGTACCGGCGAAGGTGGCTACGCGAAGACCATGTCTCCCGAATTTATCGAGAAGGAAATGGAATTGTTCCACGAACAGTGCAAAGAATGCGACATTGTCATCACAACCGCGGCAATTCCAGGACGCAAAGCGCCGATTCTGTTGAAGAAGTACCACGTCGACGCCATGAAGGCTGGATCTGTGATTGTCGATTTAGCCGCGTTGACCGGCGGTAACTGCGAGTGCACGAAATCGAACCAAACGTACGTGTACGAAGATAAAGTAACCATGATTGGTAACACGGATTTGGTTTCCGGAGCCGCGCAAATCGCTTCACAAATGTACGCCACGAACATGTTGCACTTAATCTTGCACATGTGCGGAAACCCAAAGAAACCGGAGGAAGGTAAATTTCAAGTGGACTTTGACGATATCATCGTTCGCGCGGTGACGGTTGCCAAAATCGGTCAAGGTTTAACCTGGCCGCCGCCAAAAGGTACTGGACCACCACCGCCGAGAATGGATGCCAAGAAAACTGCCGGTGCCGCCGGTGATCTTTCCATTAAAAAGGAAAAAACGATGCTGTTTGGCGGTATCGTGAGCTTGAGCGAAGTCCTCGTGCTTTTATTCGTCACCGGTTTCCTCGTCGTCGTCGGTGTATTCTGTCCGCCGAGCTTCTTCACGTACCTTTTATTGTTCATCCTGGCCGCCTGGGTTGGCTTTTTGTTAATCGGCAACGTCGCGAGCTCCTTGCACACTCCGCTGATGTCCGTTTCGAACGCGATTTCTGGCATCGTCGTCATCGGCGGTTTGCTGGCGCTCGAAGACTACGCCACCAAAGACATCAAAGATGATATGGACACTTTGGGAAGCATGGCGGTTAAAAGAGGCGTCGGCGCGATCGCGTTGAACGCGGTAGCTATTTCCTTGGCCTTTGTGAACGTTGCCGGTGGTTTCGCGGTGACTCAAAGAATGCTCGGAATGTTCAAAAAGTCTTAAGATTACAAATTTACGAAAAGTTTAACGAACGACGATTTCAAGAAAGACGTATTAATTATATACCGTACACAGATCGCATGTTTTACATGCAATATCATTTGCTATTCTCTAAAAACTCTAACCTCTCTATTTTCTCACCGAGCAACTCGACTAACGTCGCGTGTTCTTTTTTTTGCTTTTCGAGCTCGCGTTCGATATCGATGGTTTTGTAGTGCATTTCGCTGGCGGATTTTTCCGATTCTTTTCTTTTTATGTCCGCTCTGATGAGCCTATTAGATGCTTCTTTGAGTTTGTGTTTGAGCGCTTGAATGACGACGTTGGCGGTTTGGTTCGTGTCGGATTCTGTGCCGAATTCGAAACCATCTTCCGCAACGTATTCTTCTTCCTCTTCTTCTCGTTCTCTTCGCATTCCTTCCATACTGTTATAACTCTGACCACCACCACCACCAAATTTCACGCTCGCTTCTAACTCGTTCCTCGTATCCACCAGCTGCGCTTTTATAACTTTCTCCCTTTCTCTCAATTCCGACTCTTGAATCCTTGCGCGTTGCAACTGCTTCTCCATCGACGCGCACTGATTTCTTAAATCTCCCTCCCTCTCTCGCATTTCGTGCATTAACGTTTGCGTCTCTTTGACAACCTCCAACGCTTCTCTCCTCTTCGTATCTAACGCGTCCACCTCGTCGACTTTCAATTTCAGCGAATTAAAAAGCATCTCGTATTTTTTCTTCTCCTCGAGTAAACTTCTTCTTGTTTTCGCAACTTCGTCTTCCATCTCCTTCCTTTTCCTCTCCGCTTCCGCGCGAGACTCTTTCAATCGATGCTCCTCTTCGTCTCTTCTCTCCGACTCTCTCGTCTTCTCCTCGTTGACTATTTCCATCTGCTTAATCAGTGGCGCAATTGATTCAGCTCTCATTGCTTCTGCCGTCGTCAACTCTTCCTCGCATTGCCTCGCTCGAGTCTCCGCCATCCTCGTCTCTCGTCTCAACTGGTCCTGTTCCTTCCCGTGCCGACTCTCCATCGCGTTCATGGATTCCTCCAATTCTTTTATTCTCGTCTCCAAATCTTTTCCTCTCTCTTTCTCTTGCTTCAATTCTCTCCTCAAAATGTCCATCTCGCTGTTCTGATCTCCACCTCCTTCCGACGAAGTTGGATTCTTGCTCAGCTCCTCTTCGAAGCGCTTCTTCATCGCGTGTTCCTTCCTTTGAAACTCCACCCGTAACTGCTCGCTAAACTGCCTCGCGCGTCTCAACTCTTCCTGCCGTTCCCGCGCAGAAACTTTCAAGTTTTCAATCTCTCCATCTTGTCTTTGTCTCACTCTCTCCAGTCGTTCGCGTTCGTTCATCTCCTCCGCGAGTTTCAACTCGTTCGTTTGCAAGCTCGCTTGCAGTTGATGCATTCTCGATTTCAGAGCTTTCACGCGTTCCTCTTCTTCCTCGTTCAAATACTCTTTGCCATCTTCTCCTCCTACCAAAAGCTTCAAATTCTCCGCCCTGAGCTTTTCCAAGTCCTCCTCTAACTCTCGAATGATCGTCGCCACTTGTTCGTCGTTAAATTCCCGTCCTCCTTGTCCTCCTCCTCCAATTTCCCGAAGCTTTTCGTTCTCTTGCTGCAACGCGGTGTTAATCACCGTCAACGTTTGCGCTTTTTTGGTCAGTTTTGTGATTTCTTTTTTTAAAAGCGCCTCCTCCTCCTCACCGCCGCCGTCGCCAAAGGCGCGATTACCATCGTCGTCGTCTGCTTTTGCGCGCTCCATTGTATCTCTGATTTCTCACGATTTTTCCATCACACATCTCATTAATATCTTCATTAGATTTACTACGAAGAAGAGGAGCGTTTCACGCGTTTGAGAGGGAAGAAGAAGAAAGCTAAGAAAAAAAAGAAGAAGAAGAATCAGACACCATGCCAGCGACGACGAGACGGCAACGGGCGAGCAAAACGGTCCACATGTTTGACCTTCCGAGAGAAACGTTGGTTGTCATTCTCGAGTCTCCTGTATTAACGGCGGTGGATTTGGCAAGATTCGCGTGCGTTTCCAAGAAGGAAAACAGTAAACAGTTGGCGATGGAAGCGGCCAAAAATCGGGTCCTAAAAGCGTGGCCGGAAAGTGAGCTGAATTATAAGCGAAACGACGACCAAGTGTATGTTAAACCGAGCGAAGGAAAAGGGAACTTGGCTTACTATGAGTGTTATTTCGTCGATAGGTACATCGAAGTAGCAGACAAACGAACTTTGCCGCCCTTGAATCGTGATCCCAAAGACAACAAAGGCGACGACGACGAGGACGGGAAGGAAGCAGAAGTCTTTGGGAAAGACAAAGAGACGTGGTTGGACGCGTTGCGATTTTTGGACGGGAAGCTCGCGGAGGAGCGAGAGCGAGAGAAACGACGCGCGCAGTTACGAAAGAAAGGGTTGTTGTTAGAGCGAGATGACGATTGCGCAGATTTGAAGCAACAACGGAGAGCAATTCAGGACAAAAAGTATCGGATGAATTGGATGACAACGACGTGTACGCACAGAGACGGGAGAACCGAGATTTGGGGGACGGAATACTTATGCGACGAATTTTGGATCGGCTCGACGAAGATGAAAGCTCGAGCGAATGAGGTTTTTATCGGCGAGGACCGGCTTTTATATTTCAAGCGGTTCCAGTCGTCCGCGTTGCAATCAAAGAGGATTCGAAGCTTGCACGAGAAACACGGGAAATTGATTGCGCCTGACTTTCATTGGTGCGCCAAGCAGGCGAGAAAAGTTTTGTGGGTCGCGATTGGGACCAATCACGCGGTGATGTTGATGGAAAGCGGAGAGGTGTATACGTTTGGAAAGAATAAGCATGGGGAGCTGGGGTTCGCGAATACAGTCACCGAAATAGAAGTTGACGATTTTAGCGAGAGAGGAAACGACGATATGATGGTGGACGGTAACGATACGAAACCGACGAGACGGACGAAAATTTTGAAAAGGACGACGTTCGAGTATCGGACGCCGAGGTTGTTAGGTTTTATCAGAGAGGAAGGCGAGAAGAACGATAGCAGTAAAGGCACTTCCGCGCATCCAGACAGTCCGGATTATATTTCTAGACGGTGTCGTTTCGTTTCTGCGAAGAAACACACGTCCATGGTGACCACCGTGGATGGTTTGGTTTTTGGTTTTGGTAAAAACGATCGCGGTCAATTAGGTATTGGAAATAACTTCATGCAATACCAGCCGAGGAAAATAACCACTTTTCCGAGAGTTCCCGTAAGGATGGGGTGGGGTGGGGTAGGGGTAGTTGAAACAGAAGAGATGAAGATAAAAAAAGCGGTGTGTTGCGGCGACCATAGCGTAGCTCTATCCACGTGTGGCTTGGTTTTTGCGTTCGGATCGAACCAACACTTCGCCTGCGGTGCAACTTTTCCGGTGCACGTGTTCTCGCAATTAAGGAAAGACCAGTGGTACCCGCGGAGAATTGCTCTGACCTGGTGCGACAATCCACCTCGAAACGATCAAGGGAAAATCCTCGCGTGTGAAAGAGAATGGTTTCGCGAGAATGGACTCGGAACAGTTATAAAAGATATCACGACGGGTTGGAGCGAACATGAACGTTTGGAAATAGACGAAAAAGGCGATCCCGACGAATATGGCGTAAACAACCTAGAGTTGTCGGAAGAATTAGAATACCTCATCGAAGTGGAGGCCGATGTTGTTCCGAGGGATGAAGATTTAGATTCAGAAATTAACGACATCGACGACGAGGTAGTTTACAGCATCTTGGCGGAAGATATCTCTGGCGGCCAAATGCACACGGTGATTTTGGACCGCTCTGGTATCGTTTGGACGGTTGGAAAAAATATAAAGGGTGCGTGCGGCCGGCCGATACCGCCTCATCGTCACATTGAACATTGGGAAGACCAGCTCATGAATACGCCTAGTTTGATTAATTTTGTCGCAAAGCCGGTGATTATGCCGACGTACACGGACGAGGAAACGGGCGAGAGACGCGTCGTGAGAATGGCGGAGATTCACAGCGGGAGATACCATCTCGGAGCAGTCGCGGAGAAAACTGGATGGTTCTACGGGTGGGGCTCCAGCGAAAATGGTGAGTTAGGCTGGGCAGTAGGCGAACAACAATGCGACCCTAAAACAGATAAAATAAACAATATCTTCCGCATGAGACGTTTCCCCGAACGACGGACGGCATTCTAAAAAGCGCTTTTGAGTCTTACATCACACATGGCATCATCATCGAAAGGGGCTTTTTTGACGCATTGGAAAGTATTGCGCTCGCAAACACGTCCCTAGAACACTGGATGCGATGTGACACAACGTGACTGGGATCAAAATATTAGATTTATTTTTTACCGAACGAATTACCCGACGTCTTATACCTTAATCTTCTTTCTTCTCCGCTCCGTTCGTTCCAGAACCTTCGGCTAAGGAGCACATCAACCCTCCAGATAAGAGCAAACCGCCGCCGAGATATCCCAACGGTCCGAGCACTTCGCCTAAAAATACCCCTCCCAACAATGCTGCGAACAACGGTTCGCCGGATAAAATCACTTGCGTCTCCGAAGCCGAAACCGATTCTTGTCCTTTCGCTTGCACGACATCCGCCAAGTAACCACCGACGATCGCCGAAAATGCAATCAACAACCAAATGATGGGGTCCTTCCACCCGGCAAACGGCGTCGTCGTCGTCATTCCTACTCTGTGTAATGCGAAATCGGTGAACCCCCACGCGGAATACATAAACGCCAGAAAGAAGGATTTCCACGCCTGCAACTGAGACCCGTCCAACCCAAGTTTCGTGAACGCGCCGATGCGAAACACGTACAGAGAGTACGTCAACGCTCCACCTAAAGCGATCAAATCGCCGATATTCACCGCATTTAATCCTTTCGGAATCACCGAACCGACCAACTCCACAGACTGCCCTCCCCCCGGATCCATTCCTAACGTCACCACCCCGACTAACGCGACGAGGCACCCTGCCCAAACCAACTTCTTCACCGTCTCCCCGAAGAACGTTTCAATAAACGGTGTAAACGCAATTGACGCTTGCGTTAAAAACGACACTCTCGTGGCTTCTGTGAACAACAAAGCGACGTTGCAGCACCCTTGCGCGAGAAAATTCCACGTCGCCAACTCCAACGCCGCCGACCAAAACTCGTTGTTCAGTTTCACCTCGCCGCTTTTGTTCTTCTTGAAAGAATCTAACAACTGAGGCACGAAACACAACAGAACCATAAACCCTCTAATCATACCTAACGTCCCAACCGACGGTGGACCGGCTCTCACGAAGACCATTTTCAACGACACGCACAAACCGCCGTAGGACAACGCGACTAAACCGAGAAGGAAGCGACCGGCGTTTTTGGAAAGTTCGATCGATTTCAGTCGCGTCACCCACGATCCTCCTTCCGACGACGTACTCGAAGACGACATGACGATATTCTTGTTGCCGCCGCTATTCTTGCCTCCAGACGAGGACCTCACCACGAGGATACTGCTCCTACTTTTACTCCTCCTCGTCGTCGTATTATTCTGCTTATTTTGCCCGAGCACGAAGGCACTTTTTCTGGCCGCCTTTCTCCTCGCCGACGACAAAAAACAAGAAGCAGAAGAAGCCGCGAACGAGGACGGCGCGACCACGCGTTTAAAGGTGGTGGTACTGGTGGTGGTGGGTATCGCTCGTCTGCGCTGCTGCTGCAGATGCGCAGTTTTCGACACCACCACCACGCCGCCGCCGCTGCTCGAAGTCATCGTCATCATCATATCTATCCGTTAAAAATGAGGAGAGTCGTTAAAGAAAAATTTCCAACGTCTTCTTCCCTTTATACACTCGTATATAAATAAAACGAATCGAAGAACGCTTTTTCAAACGCCTCTCTCAATCTCTCTCTTTCTGTTTTTGCGCGCGCGAAAAGAAGAAAGAATTCTGGTTTCGTGGCCGCAGAGAAAGAAAGAAAGAAAGAAAACAAAGCGATGGATGATGAAAAGTGAGGAAAGGAAAGAAAACTTCTGAGTTTTCTCTCCTCTTTTTTGGCTTTTGGTGGGTCAACACTTGACTGCAAAATTTCGCAGACCCATTTTTTCTTCGCAAAATGACGAGGAGAGAAAATTTCGAGTTTTGTGTTTTTTGTCCTCCTTTGAGAGTTTCTCTCGTTTTTCTTTCGAGGAGTGTGATGAGTCAGCATTTTCTTCATAACATAATAATATCACACAGTTGTACAAAACACCTACTCGCGCGCGTATACTCTAATAATACGAACAGCTTATAATACCACTACATAATAGAACAAGTAATACACCATGGGCAGAATTTCCTTAGACTTTTTGAGACGCAAATCCCACGACGACAACGACGACAACAACTCTTCCGAGACTGTGATGCCGGGATATTTACGAGCGATGCACGATTTCCCTACCAAAGACTCAAAAAACGACATCGGGTTACTGATCTCTCACAAGAAAGATCGCCTGAGCATGGACGAGGCGAGAGAGAAAGTACCCGTGCAGAAGAAAACAGAGGAAGAAAAACAAACGACAAAAACTCCCGTTCAACCACCGAGAAAAAGCGCGGAGTTGGAGAGGCAAGACAGCGCGAACGTGAGGAAGGTGCAGGTTTTGTAAGACAGAGGTTTTTCCCCTGTGACACGTCAGCTTTCTTCGGGTTCGCGCGAGATGATGCGCTTTTTACCATAATACGTTCAAAAGCGCATCGATCGAGACAGTTTCTTGTTTCTCCACAAATCCGTGTGCTTGCTCTCTCTTATTAATAATAGCTTTGTACATATGTAATCGGAAGAAGAAGAAGAAGAAGAAGAAGAGTACTACTAATATTATTATTATTATTCAAAACGTCACTCTATTGAATCCAAACGCGAAGAAGACGAGAGACTGCGCGATGAGAAACAAAGAGTAATGGACGAGCTGGTGTTGGAGTATTCCGTAGACGCCGCAAAAAAGGAAGAAAGATCCCATCGAGAGCTCTTTGAAATAGATTTTTCTGCGCGCTTTAGGCGTCGTCGACGTCGACGACGACGACGAGAACATGTTGCCCAATTTTTTCGTAACCACCCATTCGTGCGCGTCGGACAACTCGAACAAGCCGGATATCATGGCTGACAGTTTCACGACACACATCGCGTTTTCAAACAGAACAAACGCGACTGATGTTTTCCAACCTTCTTTGGTGAACACGACAGTACTCATCGTCACGAGAACTGGAGTGTAAACTAACGCCCAAAATGGGATTGGTATTTCCGGGCTTATCGCGCACAAAGGCACAAGAAGACAGTACAGGAAGAAACTGACGATGTGCGCTGCAAACATTCTCGCACCAAAGAAAAACACGATCAAATAGACTTTTTTTGCCAACGAGACGCCGTTGGACTCTAAAATCGTTTTTGTCGCTTTCCTCCACAGTTGCATCGGGCCGCAGCTCCAGCGGTGTTGTTGCTTTCGATAGGCGTCGTATTCAGCCGGAATCTCGTTATCGCACGTGATATCGTTCAAGAAAATAAACTTCCACCCTCTTAAATACGCGCGTAAACTCAAATCCATATCCTCCACGGTCGTGCGAAAGTTCCAACCGCCGGCGTCGACGATACATTTTCTCCTCCAAACGCCAGCCGTGCCGTTAAAGTTGAAGAATAATCCGGCGGAGCATCGCGCGTACTGTTCGCAAAGCATGTGGTACGACAAGGAAATTTCTTGGACTCTGGTCAAAACGGTTTCTTTCGCGTTCGTAAACGTCCATCGCGTCTGAACGAAACCGACGTCTTCGTTTTCCATCAACCAAGGGACGGTATTGAACAGAAAATCGCTATCAGGATCAAAGTCCGCATCAAAAACAGCGACGTAATCGTAGTTTTCAATCAAATCCATGGCGTCTAACATCGAACCAGCTTTATAACCTTTCCTGTTTTCTCGGCACACGTATTGGATGTTGACGCCTCGACTCATCCATCGATGCACCGCGCTTTGCGCAATCTCTCGAGCCTCCAACTCCGTGGAGTCGTCTAAAACTTGCACCATGAAGTGCTCTCTTGGCCATTTCATGCGACACGCGGCGTTGATGATATCTTCGCAACAGGCGGTTTCGTTAAACATTGGGAGTTGGACGACGACGTTTGGGATGGTTGAATAATACTCCGCGCCCGGCGGCAAAAACGACGAATGTGAACTTTGTTGCATTTCCTCCATCGAATACGACGGCACTCGTTTCCCGCTCGGCCGCTTAAATCTGTCCAAATAGTCTTTTCTCGACAAATACTTCCAATAAAACGCGACGTATAAATGAAACGCCCGATCTGCCGCGACTAAAGCGGATAAGAACGCCGTAAATCCAACGATAACTTTCAACACGGGATTAAAAAACGCGACGCGTATATCGTCCGCGGTCACCAACGCCCAGTAAAAAGATTCCGAGGAGATGGACGGAAACGACGATACTGATGCCTTCTCAATCTCCTCATCACCTCTCTCACCACCACTTGCGAGCAACGAAAACGCGGACATCCCCCTCGCGCGCGGATGGCCGCCAAAAATCACCTCCATCCGGTGCAAAACCACCACCAAACAAAACACGAAAACGCACAAAATGAAGCACGTCGTCGAGAGCGGCGATTTCTTCTTTTTCTGCGTTCTCGCGTGGTATAAAGATCGCGGGGATTTGCAATCGTACCGCGGAGAGAGCAAGACCCCCGAGGAGGATGCCGAGGTCCCCGTCAGCGGCGTGCTTTGGCTTCGAAACATTTTCTCTTTACGCTCTCGCCTTTTTCTTCAAAAACAACGCAAACAGTTTGTTCTTCGCGCTGCTCGTTCTCGACGACGACGACGACGAGAGAATGCTCGCAAAACACCACAACGCGGGAAAGAACGAACGAACGACGAGTCTGAGACGATGATCGTATCTCTCTCGCGCTCGTCGTTCTCTTAGAAGAGAGAGAGAAGAAGATGTGACGAGAAAAATGTGAGAAAATCCTTCCTCTCGTATTTTTTTTTGTAAAACAACGAGGTTTCGTCTCGGATGTACTAAATATAAAAGATG
>Ga0255765_1005038_pt1 | contig 12752 bp, 24 predicted proteins | sample 041ome_8_FD_179965 | JGI IMG/M metagenome (GOLD analysis project Ga0255765, IMG submission 179965) | Coastal salt marsh microbial communities from the Groves Creek Marsh, Skidaway Island, Georgia - 041407BS metaG (version 2) | ecosystem: Environmental > Aquatic > Marine > Intertidal zone > Salt...
TACGCAAGGTCAATCGAGGTTAAAAACTTATATTTAAAATTATGAAAAAGAGATTATTGATTTTAATGTTGTTTCCCTTACTCAGTATGGGACAACTTAGACCAGAGATATTAGAACAAAAGATTATCTTAGATACCAAAGTTAAAACGAGTGGTAGTTATCTTAAAGTTGCCGGTGGAGTTATGGCAGCTGGAATAGCTACTCAATATATCCGAAGAGATATCAGTATCTTTGCAGTAGGAATCGTAGCGACTGGTATCTTTACAACTCCATATCATATAGTACGTCATGTTGTATATGTAAAGAAACGAAATAGATTTTACAAAAAACACAACATCCCTAAACCTAAAAGAAGAAAGAAATGAATTGGGAAGCAATCGTTGGATTTACAATACTAGGAATACTCATCTTTATGAAACAGTTTGGAATTGACCTTTTGGAAAAAACCAAGGGATGGAAACGAAACCAAGCAAAGGGTGATGAAAGATGGAAGTGGGCAACTACTCCACCTTACTTTACTTTTCAAAAGATTGTGTATTGGATTATAGTAGCAATAGTATTAACAGTAACCCTTTACTTAGGGTTGCAATTAGAAATGATGATGTAACATTATGAAAGAAGATAAATTGATTTATAAAGCAATTGGTGTGATTCTTAAAATAGGAATCTTAGTTTGGATTCTTGGTGCAATCGTAACGACAGTAATTGTAGAATTTTTAGAAAACTAATATGATTATATATTTGATTATGGGTGTCCTATGGACATGGTTTTGGGAGTGGTTTGAATCTACTGGTCTAGGAGATGAGAATGATGAACCACGACAACTAAATAATATCACAAGATTACTTCACTTTATCTTCTGGCCGTTATTCCTTGTTTTATTTATAGCGGGATGGTTACGTGGCTATTTTGGAGATGATGAACAATAAAAATAATTAAAAAAAAGTTGTAAAAAGTTTGGATATGTCATTTTTTTTTCGTACATTTACTATGTAAATGAGTTAAACGTTAAAAATTAAAATTATGAGTAACATTAAAATGACAGAAGAACTTCCTTTCAGATTGAAACAGAGATTTGGGGAAAAAGTAAGTGACCTTAATCCAAGAGAGTTTGAGGTTTACAACATCAAAAACCAAGAGAAGTGTCCTTGGGCACTAATCAGAACAAAGATTGGTAAGAAACCAAAGACTATCTATTTTGTAAATGAGATGAAGAACATGGTTCTTGCTGGAAAACAGTTCGGTGGGAACGTAACTTTGAATACTGTACTTTACTTAGATGGTAGAGATGGTTATAAAGTAAGTAAATAATTTAAAAACCCTAACATTAGAATTATGATTAATTGGATTAAAGGTTTATTTGGAATACAACCAAGTGAGACAGATATTAAAGGTATAATTTATACCGATGATGCTGGTAATGATAAAACCGCTTATTATTTTGAAACATTTAAAGGATGGGTATCAGTTGATGAACCAATTGTGTTCCACGATATTGATACCGATAAGCAAACCGAAACTTCTTTAAACGAATGGTTGATTAAAGTAAGAGAAGGATTATCCCTCCAATGGTGGGAGTTGCAAGTGTTGGAAGATAATTGGATGAGTATGTTGGAAATGTATTGGGGTAAGGCCGATAATTAATTTTATAAACTATAAGATATGAGTAAGATGTATTTAGACCCACGAACCAAAGATAAGTTCATTAGTAAAGATGAATATTTCAAAATAATGTTTGGTGAGGAATTTATGGCAGACCCTTTTAAAGGAACCATTAGAGAATACGAAGAAGTAAAATAATTTGAAAAAAGTTTAAAATAAATTTGGATATATCAAATTTTTTTCGTATATTTACATTGTAAATAAGTTAAACCTTAAAAGTTATAATTATGAGAAATTTATCTAAAATCCTTACGAGAGCTGAAAAACTGTTCACGGCAGGTAATCTGAAAAAATCCTATGAAGTTTCTATGGAAGGAATCCAAGAATGTTCATCGGTCAACAAAATGTTGAATGAAGAAACCCAAGGTTGGGATGTGAAGAAAGCCTTTGATTACAAAGGTAACTTTAAAGTTCAAGGAAAGAAACTTGAATTGTGGATGGAAAAGTTTTGGAACATTATCGAATCGACTGAAATCGAACCAATCCAAGAAGAGTATGAAACTGATATGATTCAGTATGATGTTTATAATAACATTGTTCCTCTTTATCTAAGAGAAGATTATAAGAAGCAGAATTCCTTATTATAGGAATTTTGTTTCAAAAAATTTGGATATATGAAATATTTTTCGTACATTTGTAAAACAAAATTTAGATTAATAAACCTTTAAAACCTGAAAATATGAAACTTGTAACCGAACATAATGTTCAAGATGCACTTATATGGTTAATGCGTAGACAACCTCTCCAAGATGGTGCGAATGGCAAAAACCTTTTTATGGAGTGGGATGATAACTCCATAGGATATGGTGGTACTTCTGTCATTAACAAACTTTTTCAAGATTCCAATGGTAGATGGTCGATTGTTAGAGGACAACAAGGTGGTTCACTAACAGTTGATAGATTTATTTATGGATTCATAGATAAGAAAACTAACAATGAGATAAACAGAGATAGAACAGAATCAAGTGGATTAGCAGAAATGGGTGGTTCAATATCTGTTTATAACTATTCTTACTACGATATGATTGGATTTGTCACACCAGAGAGAAAGTTCATGATTGCAATGTTTAATTACGATATACCAAATGTGAACGTTGCAACTGATGGTATTAGTACATCACAATTTAAAACTATCAACGGTCTGAATGTTAAAATCTTTGAGGTAACCAAAGATGAATATATTAAAGAACATGGATTAGGAAAATCATACAATGGGTGGTTTAATAAATCCTTTTTATTCAATTCAACAAGATTGAAACCCGATTATCATGGGTTGGTTGATTTCTCATCAGAAAGATATCAGTTTAAGACTTCCAAGAAGTTAAGATATGAACTACATACAGAAGGTGAAGAATCTCTTTCATTACCAACTAAACAATTTCTTTTCCCATGTAATAGTGGTAAACACATTACTCACTATAATCAAATGTTTCAAGTAGAAACCTTTGAAGAAGGAGAAACTCTTCACACTTTAGAATGTGGAGAAGATATCTATGAAGGAACTCTTTTTTCATATGAAACTATACGAGCTTCTCAAACCGATAAGATTATCGCGTTAGAAGAGATGGCAGGTAGTGTACAAAACATTCACCCAACTCACTACAAGAAGTTGGATTTTCCAACAATTGATGTGATTGATGCTAGTGGTACTTATATCACTACGGTAGAATTATTTCCTAAAGCAACCAGATGGGATGAGTTCTATAACAATAGAAAATGGTTCTTCGTTCTAAGTCCTGATTCTGAAGTACCTTTTTCGGCTTTTAAAGCCAGATTCTCAAACGATTCGTTTCCTACGAAACTTAGAAAACACATCAAGGATATCGCACAATATCATGATTTAGGTCATATTGGTTCTTCTAAAATGAAGAAGAAGATTGAGGACCAGGAGGTTGCAACATACATTAGCATCTTAAAAGATGACACGAATCCATCACATGCAGTAACTCTATTAAACACAGAGAAGTTAGTAGGTAGTAAAATTGACCTCGTTGATATTACTACTGAGTGTACTACTTACGCATTCAACACCGATATCATATTTAATCCAAACCACTCTCACTTAGTAGAGTGGCAGAAAGATATGATGGATGATGAACACATTACTGAGTTCACCGCTAGGATGGTAATGCCAAGACATAAGTTTAAAACATTAACATGGGTTCATGGTGGTGAATCAACTAACTTAGTTGATAAACTTAAAAGTATCGTAGATGGTGGTAGAATTAATCTCGATGGCATTGATAAGATACAAGTTATTCACAAGACTAATCTTTATACTACTAAAGGCTGGGAAAAGGCAATCACAATCTACTCCAATAAATAAAAACAGGTCGAGTACCCAAGTGGTTAAGGGAATGGATTGCAAATCCACTATTCGGGGGTTCGAATCCTCCCTCGACCTCATTATGATTATGAAAAAAATTGTAATTTTATTATTACTTATTATTGGTTGTATTCCTGAAACAGATATATGTGCAAAAGGTGAACCATCACCAAACAATGTAGCTTGTGTTGAGATATACCAACCAGTAGTTGCACCAGATGGAACTGAATATCCAAACGCCTGTTATGCAGAAAGAGATGGATGGGATAATGGGTGTTTAACTTTAAAAGAACTCTAATGTACAATAACGCAACATTCGTAACCAACGAACAATTGAAGTTTTTAAAACAAATGGATAATTGGTTAGCTAATGAACCTTGGCAATCTGAGGTAGAACTTGAAATTGCAATGCAAGTTAGAACTATGATAACCGAAATTGAAAAGAAAGGTTATTACTATGAAGCCGAAGCTGAGTTGTTAAATCTAATGAGGCGTGAATATATTGAACATACAAAGAAAGCTAAAAAGAAAAGGTTATGAGAAAGTTGATTTGGAAATTATACAACGATAACATGATTTCAATTGAAGTTGCAAATTTATTATTAGACAAATATGATGAGTAATAAACTTATATACCCACTCGAAAGTTTGGGTTGTTTCATAGATGAAGATTTAATAGTTTATAAATCCAAAGAAGGAAAACCAGATTTAGATACTTATTCTCATATAGGTTATCTTGCTTCTGAATGGGTAAACCAAATTTCAGAAGATGATGATTCTATGATAAGTGAATTAATATATTGGAAAGATAGAGAGAATGAATTATCCTTTTTGGGTTAATGACTTTGATAGAATAGGTCATAAGTACAAAGACAAGTACCCACTTGCTGTAGAAATATTCAAACACCCATCTTCTTTTTGGTATGGAGATAATCCTAAGAAACCAAAGAAACACATGGAGAAATCTATTCGTAGATTACTCAATCGTGCTCACCCACAACTACCTATCTTTGTAATTTATAATATCCCCAACAGAGATATCGGTCAGTATTCCAAAGGAGGGGCAAAGACACGAGAAAGATATTTAGATTTCATCGAAAGATTTGCTCGTGGTATTGGAGAAGATAAACCAATTATAATTTACGAACCAGATGCATTACCGCACTCAACTCTTTTATCAGATGAAGAACAAGAGTGGAGGTTACAGTTAATGAAAGAAGCTTTAGAAATTCTAACTAACAATTGTAATGGTATTGTTTATGTAGATGTTGGTCATTCAAATTGGCTGAAACCAAATGGAGCAGCGGAGTTATTAGATAAAGTTACCAACCCTAAAGTAAAAGGGTTTTCTGTAAACTCTTGTAATTACAGAACAACTGATGAATGTATTAGATGGGGTAAACGAGTTGTAAAATATAGTTCTAATAAAAATACTTTTGTTATAGATACTTCTCGAAATGGTCAAGGGTCATTGGATGATGAATGGTGTAATCCCCCACATCGTGGATTGGGAGAACCTCCCTCTACAAATACTTCTTATAGATTATGTGATGCATATTTATGGATAAAGATACCTGGTGAATCTGATGGTAAATGTAATGGGGGTCCCAAGGCTGGAATGTTTTGGGGTGAGCAAGCAGAAGAACTTGTGAAATATAGAAAGGTTTAAAGTGTTATGCCAAATTTAGAAACTGCATTTAATGAAACAACTATAAAATTATTTCCATTTTTAGAAATGGATGGTATTGTAGTTACAACATGGAAAGTTGGAAGCACTTGGTTTACACGACGTTTAGTTAGAGAACCACATGATGTATGGAATTGGTATGACCTAAATTCTACTGATAGTACAATTCGTACAACTTTTTCTGATAATATTGATATAAAACATGCCTCTCTTAAATTAAGAAGCATATTGATGTATTATAAATCTCTTGTCGATATAACAGTTCCAATGTATATCATGTATCGTAATCCATACAAAAGATTTGTATCAGCCTTTATGCAGGATTATTTAAATTTTACACGAAACAATGAAATTCTAAAACAAGTTACAGGTCATGATAATATAAAAGATTTATTACCAGATGTATGTGAAAAAAACAACATATCAACTAAATCAGAGATTTACACAAAGTATCATCGTGAATTAAATTTTGGTAATGATAGTGTATTAAGAAATACAGAAACAGAAGTTAGTATTTTATTTAATGATGAATACATTGAAATCACAAGAGCAATTATTTTGTATATACTAGATAAACGTATAAAATACAAATCATTTTTTTCAGACCATAATACTCAATATTTAAGTACTATTTTAAGATTAGTTACAAGTAACAATATACCAAATTTAAAATTAGTAGATTTAGATTTTCACAATCTAGCAAATGTATTTAGTAAATATATTCCTAAAAACATAGATACTAAAATTGAATTAGAGTACGATGATGCTCCCAAAAATACTAAAATAAATACATGGCCAGAAGGAACCTATAAAATGATAAATGATATAATATATGCAGAACTTAAAAGAAGTGGTAATGTACAAGATTCTGGTTCTATAAATGGCTTATTTTGGTCTCTTAACAATGAGTATAACATATATAATATTTTAAAAAGTAATTCTAATAATTTAGTTCCAACAAACAAATTAATAATATAGATGAGTAAAATTGTTTACATGGATGAAACCATAAAGATGTTGGGTAAAAAAGATAGAAAAGCTACTCAAAAACTTATTGATGAAAATGAAGTAATTCATACTGATAGTGTATCCTATCTATTGGTAGATAATCAACCTATCGAAATAAGAAAAACTTTGGATGGTAGACCTTTAGTGGAGTTAGATGAACCAATGGCACTTATCGTAAATACAAAAGTTCCACACAAATGGATTTTACAAGATACAGAAACAGGTGAAATTTATAGAGGAACAACCGAAACAACTATTGGAAACCAATGGGAAAAAATAATGGAGATAAACGATGAAAATAATTGAATATAAATTTCCATATCATCACATAACTATTGATGATTTTTTACCCAATGATTTATTTAATAAAATTAATAATGATTTATATGATATAGAATGTAAAATCCCATCAGATGATACTGGCTTTGAGCGATTTTCAACCTGGCCAGCATGTGTACCCCTCAGTTCCGGGATAGGAGATTATGAATATGTAGACTGGTCTTTACACGCTGAACATAAAATGAGTGTTATAAATTATATAAATAATTTTTTTGATTTTAAAGACACATCCCTATCAGAAAAATTATCTAATAACTTTGGTTGGAATGGTTATTTTGAAATAGCTAGAGATTCCTTTCACCCACACACAGATAATGCATGGCCTAATTTGATAGAAGATGCTTTTTACGCAGGAATAATAAAAGGTGTATTGTACTTTGGGAAAGAAAATATTAATTATATTAATTACGGTACTATACTGCTACATCCAAGAAAACAAACTTTTGTTAAGGAAGTTGAATTCAAACCAAATCGATTGATATTATTTGATACACGAGATGATTCTTTTCATGCAACCGATTATCATAATGAGATGAAAAGTAAAGATAAGGTTTGGAGTAGAGATAATATTAAAAAATTTAAGAAATTAGAACATAAAAGATTTTCTTTTAATATTGAATATACAGCAAATGATGGCCTTCCAATGGAGGAGGTACATCAACTATATAAAGATATAAATTATCCCAATTCTTTTATATTAAAACAATGGAATGAGGTACAATGATTCGTGCTAGATTAGCAATATTTGAAACTAATGAGTGCTTTGTAATAACCACTCAAAAAGTAGGGACTCAATTTTTAAGAAGCTTTTTCAGAGGTAAAAAATCCCTAACACCAGATGAAAAGCTTTGGATGAGTAACGGTACTTGTGATTTTACTATATGTATTACTGAGTATCCAGATAAAGATATAAAATATTCACAAGAGGAATTTGAACATCCGATACCACATCCATATACGAGTACTTTACATGCGTTCTTAAATGATATTCCAATAAATAAAGATGTTATCTTTTTAATAAGAAATCCATGGGAAAGATTTACTTCTGCTTTTTTTGAAGATTATATTCGTTTAATATTCTCAAAACCTAATGGAGTTATCAACGCTTACATTGCCAAGTATTTACCAGATAATCCAGAATTATATAATTGGTATATTGATAACAGAGACGATATCTATCACTTTTATACTGGGTTTGTAGGTAACATTGAATTAAAAGCTGAAATAAAAAACTTTTTACATAAATTTGTTACCAATGTAATAAAGTCATTTTTAGATGATAACGGTAACCCATTAAAGTTTAACCACAACCATCCCTATCTTAAATTAGTAGAAAAATTAATACATACAAAAAATAAAAACAATACTATTAAAGTAGTTGATATAGATGAGGTAGATTTAAATATATTTTTTAAACAATATAAAAATGACGCCAAGATAGTAGGTAGAGTCAATGGTTCACGTCATTTAAAAAAACTATATTCACGTATATTTAACGAAAGCAATTCTGTTAAAGAAATGTTTCTTAAATTATCACAAGAAGATTTAGATGCTTACAATAGAATAAAAGAATATATAAAAAATCCAGCCCGTATATAATGATAGATAAACCAAACATATTAGATGAAATTAAAAAATCAGAGTATCTTCTTAAAGATTTAGTCAAAGAATCTCCGACTCTTAACATTGGAATACACGAAGATAATTTAATAGTTTCTGGTACTAAAATAGCATCAACTTGGACTGCTTCATTAATATATAAGTACGTTAATGATAATATCGATAATACAATTTCTGAAATAGAGTGTAGACGATTGGGACACATTTTGGTAGAAGAAAATAAATTACAATTTGAAAGTAAGGGAACTGATACAAAAGCAAAATACCATTCTCATTTAAAAAACAAATATAATAATATTTTTAACAGTCCAGATAATAGACTTTTTATCTTAATTAGACATCCAGTTACTCGATATGTACAATCATTAAAACAAGATTTGTTTGTACATTTTAACCAGCACAATTCCCAAACAATAGAAGAGTTTATCTTAGAAAATTTAAAAAACACAAAACTAATAGAGGATACTCTAAAAAAAATGTTAGAATTAGTATTTAAAGACTCAGATACTTTTCCTTGGTATATTGGTGGAATTCGTACACCACACTACACCTCATATTATAGTTCTGTATTTAATTTAATTAGTGAACTTGATAAAAGATATATTTCTATTTTAGATATAGATAATGATAATATATCTAATAAAATAATTCCTGGTACAGATAATTTAAAAGCAAATAAAACCGAAGATGTTATTAAAATGTTTTTTAATAAAGTAGTCATAGATACTATAACAAGTAAAGAATATGTATTACGAGAAGTAACATCACTATTAGGTTCTGATATAGCAATATACAATAAATTAAAAAAATTTGGATAATTCAAAATAATTTCGTATATTTGTATGAAGGTTGAAGATTTAGAAATCGGTAAAACTTACATAATTGATGATTTAACATTTTGTACACCTTGTATATCATCACTCACAAAGTGTCCCGTTGTATCTTTAACAGAACGAGGGTTTTTAAAAAATGAACTTATTACTGTTGTTAAAAAACAAAATGGGATGATACTTCTAAAATTAGAAACAGGTGAGTTTGCATTGAGAATTAAAGAAATAAATAATAACCTAACCTTAAAAGAAATAGTATGATACCTGACACTATTGAAAAATGCGTAAGTTGCGGAGAAGATACTCCATATACTTTTAGTGAAAACATCTACACCAGAAATTGGTATGTAGAAGGAGCTGGACAACTTTGTGAAACTTGTTATAACAGAATATATCAAACGGCATGAGTGAACAAGATTTAATTGATTTAGGATTCGAAAAAGTAGAAGAACTCGATGATGATTTGACCTTTCACTACTACCATTATGATTTAAATGATGAACCAGGAGCTGGCACTTTAATCACACAAGCAAACGATGAAGTGGAAGATGATAATTGGAAAGTTTATGCATGGGATATAAATGAGAACTTGGTATTTGAAGATAAAGAAGATGTCAAGATATACATCGATGTCTTAGAAAGAAATATATTACAAAAAGAATTATAAAATAATATGTCCAAATATTTGAATATATATTTTTCTAATAAAGAAAATCCTAATTTAGAACAACAGCTCGAATCTACAAATGAACTTGTTATAAAACCGTCATCTAACTATTATATAGGTCTTATAAACTCACCCGATGTATATAAGTTTTCATATAGATTAAGAGATACGATTACCACAGAAAAATTTAAAGAAGTTTTTGAAGAGGTAAGTTTGGTATCCAATAAGAATATTTCTTATAATATTTACGAAACGCGTACGATAAAATCTATTAAAGAAATTAAAAATGAACTAAATGATTTAATTGATTATATCAATACGAAAAAGTATTTTCAAATAACCGATTCATTAAAAGTAGATATTGAAGCAACAAGAGTAGAATCAAAAAAGTTAAATACATTAAATCAAATATTTGAAGAAGAAAAGGCATTATATGTTGAATACGATGATACTGATGACTTAGATATTTATAAAACTCTTAATAAATTAAATCAACTTATAACTAAATGTAAGCATAATTCAGATATTGATAAAAGATTATATCAAGTATTTAGAATATATTCTAAAAACTCAAATCCTCGAACTAAAATGACAGAGGTAGATTATAATCAATTAGGTCAATATGAATTTGGTACACTTCATATAGATTATGGAATTGTAGGAAAAGATTTATATGAATGTTATATAACGAATGATATAGAATTAATTAAGTCTAAACAAGCATCTCAACAAGAATACATCATTCCATGGATAAGTACTTCTTTTATGGAGGGGGTAGATGATGAGCAATTCAATAGAATGGTAGATGATTATCATACTTGGTGTGAAATAAATGAAGTTACTAAGTATGGGTATGATTATACAAAACCAATGTTTAACATAGGCAGATTAGTTATTGGTGATTTGGTTGACAAAGAAAATCATACATTAGAAAGTATATTAGATATAAAACAAAAATTCCCGTATCTATTAGATATAAAAATTGAAGATGAGTAGATATAACGTCAATTTAGATAAACAAGTTTTTTTAGAATTCCTTCTATTTGAATGGTGGGAGAAATATTGGGATAAGTATTCAAAACAAGATAACATGAAATTGTGGTGGATGAAGCATATATACCATTCTAAATACTTCGAAGAAGCTGTTGTGTATGTAGAACAAGGTGGTAATGTTATATGGGAGTTCGAAGATAAACATAAGTTTATATTAAACAAACTTATCCCCAAATACAAAAAGTATGGTAGAGAAGATTTCGTAAAGTTGTGGAAACAATATAAGAAAGAGTTCTATTCTCATCCAAGAAAGATAAAACATAAGTTTGAATATTAGTATGAAAAAAGTTTGGTCGTTTGGTGACTCTTTTGCTAGAGGAGTATGTGATGGGAAATGGATAAAAACCTATGCTGAATATTTTAAAGAAGCAAATGGATTTGAAACATTTGAATCAGTATCACAACCCGGAGCATCTATGTTAGATATTGCTGGATTTATTAATAATAAATTAACTGAAATTGAGGAGGATGACTTTGTAATTGTTATAAATACAACTCCAAACAGATTTCCATACCCTACTGTGATTAAGCCTACTGATAAACCATATGCACTCAATGCGATAATAGATGAAGAAAAATCAAAGCTAGAACACTTCCCTTGGATAGATAATGCAAATCCAGGATTAGAACATCATGATAATATCAAAAAAAAACTACCATATAAATTTAAATACTTTTTTAATTTTTATATTGAGATAATAAAAAATGAAATCGCAAGTGAAGGATATTCAAATTATTTTAAATGGCACTTAGACTCTTCTATTAAAAATATAAAAACTAGAACAAGAAATGTTATGGTTTTAGATTGTTCGTTGTGGAGCATGAAAACTCTTGAATCGCTAGTATCCAATTCTATTCAAGTAAAGTGTAGATGTAAACATTGGAATCAAAATGGACATAAACTATTATCAAAAATTATAAAATGGTCTGTTGACAATAATATCTATTATTTAGATGATAACCTTTTCGAAACCATGGATAGTGATTTAAAAAAAGATTTAATAGATAAACTAAAAATACGAAACGATTTGATACAATAAAATTTCGGTAACAATAATACTATAACAATTAAGAACGGAAACAATCATGGACCCATTAGAAACAATAACACAATTACTCGGAGGATTATTAGGTAAAGTATGGATGACAATATCCTTCCCTATATACATAACATACATCCTATGGAGAAACAATTGGAAAGTACTACATAGTATCTCAGATAGTTGGTACATCCTAAAGAAAGAAGAAAACCACGAAGAAATCCTATTCACTATCTTTACTTACTTATTAGGTATAGGAACAATACTTCAGTATTACGAATCTCCTCTTTTCTTTATAGGAGGTATGGGATTCTTTTGGGTAGGAACTCAGACACAATTCAGAGGTGAATCCATTAAGGGTACGATACACTATATAGGAGCAGTTCTAGGAATCTTTCTTTCCCTTTTTGGATTACTACTCAATGGAATCTGGTTACCCTCTCTAATCATGTTTATTGGATTAGTAGGAATACGATACTTTAAGATACCAAACTTTATCTGGTGGGTAGAGATACTTGC
>Ga0255765_1005053_pt1 | contig 12716 bp, 7 predicted proteins | sample 041ome_8_FD_179965 | JGI IMG/M metagenome (GOLD analysis project Ga0255765, IMG submission 179965) | Coastal salt marsh microbial communities from the Groves Creek Marsh, Skidaway Island, Georgia - 041407BS metaG (version 2) | ecosystem: Environmental > Aquatic > Marine > Intertidal zone > Salt...
CTTGGGATTTTTTCAATTCCGACTTCTCTAATGTAAATTCCTTCACTGTCTATGATGCATCAGGCCTACCTTTAGAAACTTCATATTCAACTTTCACAGATATTTCATTTACGGTAACGAATGAGAGCAATTACTATTTGGGCATAGAAGGCCCGATAGGTCTTGATGCTCAATATAGTGTTACCTATGAAAAACTGAGCGAGTTAGCTAATGTAGTGAATTATCCCGCTATATTTAGCGAAGCAATCTATAACGGAACCCTTGCAGCTGGTAGTACTATTACATTGGGTGTCAACGTCGTTGACCTTAACTTATATGATCCAAACGGCGAAATATTGTGGGGCCTCTATACCAGCGAAACTGACCTAAATCCAATTGCTGTATCAACTAACTCGGAATTTTTGTTAGGTACAGATTTGATTGGCGAAGAACTATACTTCAGAGTTGGGTTTGTAGACTTAGACGGCTTCACCGAAATCAGTCCAGCTTTTAAAATTGGGACTATCGAAGCTGGTAATACTGCGCCCATATTCACTAGTTCAAGCAGCGTTACTGCGAAAGAGGATGAGGCTTTTAGCTTCAACATTATCGCCTCAGATGCTGATAATGACAATCTGACAATTAACGTTTTAAATCTACCTTCTTGGTTGGCATTCCAAGATAATGGAGACGGTACTGCTACACTATCTGGAACTCCAACGGATTTTGAGGTTTGGCAGTCTCCATTGACCGATATTGGTATAATGCCTCAATACCAAATCAACGTCAAAGTCGGTGACGGCACAACGTTTACTTCACAAACATTGAACTTAAGCATCGAAAACAAATTTAACGAGCCGCAACCTGTCTTTGAATATCTGCCCCTACTAGGCAATTATTACGATGCATTTATGCAGGGTTCAGGATGGAATTTTCCGGAGGGGGAAAGAACTTTAGATTGGTCGATAGTAGATGGAAGTGCTGCTTGGCTAGTGGACTCAACTGAATTAGAGAGCACGCTATCGGTGATTTTCTCAGGAATCGAACAATTCATAAATGTAGATTTCAATTTTTTAGGACATTTCTCTAGTACAGATAGCGCAAATAAAGCAGGCGCGGAAATTAATTTGATTGCTGAGTATGGAACTTTCAATACTTCAGCCCAACAGCACGGTATGGCTGTGTTTCCATCATTAGAGCGTGTCACACAATACTTACATGATGATATCTATCAATATTACCAAGCAGGAGACGTATACTTTAATTCAAATTTGTATGCGAACTTAGATATTAATGATCCGGAAGCGGTAGCTGACTTTATGTTCGTCGCGCTGCATGAAATCGGACATGCGTTAGGGTTGAAGCATCCGCACGATGACGGAGGAACAGGCCGACCAACATTTACAGATGTGGGTTTAGAATCCTACAATGACGTATTGTTTACAGTAATGGCGTACGAGTCTTCGGATGTGTTTGCGACAGATGCAATTTCAAAGCCCTTTTCCCCAATGCTTTTGGATATCTCGACACTTCAGTATATGTACGGAACGCGGGAGTCTGCAGCTACAGACACAGTCTGGGGGATCGACTTTCCATCTGATTTCAATGGCTATTTCATACTTAATGATACCGGCGGTAATGATACATTCAATATTTCACATTATACCGCCGATATGAATGTCCACACTAATTCCAATCAGATTGATAATTCCTATGTTACATACGTATTAAAAAGTGATGATGTAATGCCATATGAAAATGCTTTCGGTGTCATCGGGAGTATGGAAAATATCATCTTAGGTTCAGGTAATGATAGTGTTTTTGATGACTCAAATATTAAGTTTTGGTCTGATTGGTTCGGTGACATAGAAACCATAAGCTCAGTATCATATGATGGAGGCGGAGGAACTGACGAACTCGTTTTTGCGCATCGTTTAAAAGATGATGTAGTAAATTTTGATTTCGTAAACGACTTATTCGTCATTAATTTTGGTGATCTTGAATGTACTATTTCAGATATAGAACGGCTAGTTTTGAGCGACGAAGTATACGGTATCTTCTATGATACGCAGGAAGATAACTTGCTCAACTGTACGTTTGAGTCTGATTATATTCAGGCTGGTTATGGTAATGATCTAATAAATTCAGATGCTGGAAACGATGTAATCATTTTGTCATCGGATAAAGTTTTCACATCGCTGTATGCACACAATGTTCAAACAGGGACTTACATTTCTGTTGATGGGAAAACAAAGTATTCCACGATAGTAGATGGTGCAGAGAACGCTGACACTATCATCTTGATGAATAGTAAAAATGGAAATGCATTCTTTTTACATGACGCTTATTCAGAATTGCACACTGGTGTAAGTACGATTGCCGACGATATAGGTATGCAAACGGCAGCACGTATTATGAATGTGGAGTCAATCCTCGCGGGCGACGGCGATGATATTATTGATTTAACCTCTGCTTCGTTCGATATGGGCGGTACAAACATCACTCTGAAAGGCGAAGAAGGCAGCGACGTGCTGTGGGCGGCGGAAGGCAACGATACTATAGAGGGTGGTGCTGGCAACGATACCATATTTGGGGGTGATGGTAATGATAAGCTTACCGGTGGTACTGGCGCAGATGTATTTGAGTTTGTGCATTCCAACATATCTCAAACAGATACTATCACCGATTACACCTCAGATGACATCCTTAAGTTTTATTTGGGTGATGGCGACAGTCAGATAACTGAAGCAGATTACCAAAACAGCAGTCTCACGTGGGGCAATTTAACTATTGCGTTTGATGGCGGCGTGGCTTGGGATGATTTAAGTATATTGTATGCATAAGTTAAGCACACCAGGCTAGCAAACGATTGACAACACATATCGCGGGAATGCAAACTTAGAATGATGCGACTGCTGTATTATCCTCTGTGCCGCCCAAAGTGATCCCCCTAAAAGAGGTATACATCGTTCACTTGATCCGGTCTTGAGACTCCGCCACGGATGAGATTGAACAATAAGGTGAGGAACAACATCGCCTAGCACCAAATCATCTTTATGTAGCCCTGCAGCTTCTGACAGACGCACCCCTGTGTCGCTAATGAGTGCAAGCAACCACCGCATATCATCGTCAATATGATAACACTCTTGCTGTATCTCTCTAATCACCTCTACAGGTACTGGTAGGCGCTTCTTAACTTTATGGCTGCGATCATAGTAAACACGTGAGAATGGGTTCTTAACATCCAACGCATATTCACTAATGGCAAAGTTGATTACTGATGTGAGTGAGTTGAATACCCTTGTGACACTAGAGCCAGCCAATCCTTTAGCTATTAGGTAGTCTCTAAACCTGAGAGCGTCTTGGCGGGTGTATTCGTGTAGGTCTTTGAGGGCTGTTGCCTCTATAAGGTACTTACACGCTCTCTCCGCAGCAGCATGAAATGTTTTGCCTTTGTGTTTTCCCTTTATCGTTAAATAAGTTTGTAGAGCTTCCGTTAACGAAATGCTGGAGATGGCTACAGAAGCATCACTATCTACCTTTGCCCTTGGCGCTGATCGCAACAGATGCTGCCCCATCAATTTAGGGTCTGTCATTCGCAGGTGAGACCAGTATTCATCTAGCTTCGCAGCAGCTACCAAGGCTCTTGTCTTAGCTGTGGAGGAACACTTGGTATTGAGCCCCTGCACTATTCTTGGACATAGGTAATGTTGTTGCAGGTCGGTTGGAACGCGTCTGGTGAAGTAGTAATAGCCACCACGGTTAAAAGTATAACGGACTCTTTTGGTCAGCATAATGGTCAACACTCCAGCATAGCCATAAGGCATAGCAATTAAATTTACTGAGTGTTGTCAGAACATTACGGATAATACCTAACGCCATATACTTTGGTATTTGGTGCGGGTGGAGGGACTTGAACCCCCACGCCTCGCGGCGCCAGAACCTAAATCTAATGTAAGTTATTGTTCTGTATGCATTACTTTATGCGACTATACCCCTTATGCGGTACTATTACTGACTATTATTTGAGACCGCCGTGGGTTTTTATTGCTTTGGAGCTTGGATGGTTAGCCACTAGCCCAACTGAAAAGGAACTTTGCTTATTGGTAATACTCAAATGTTGGCGAAGATTGGCTCAAAAATCAGGGATTTGGTTGGAGAACGGCTAACCCAATAAGTGCTCATGAAACAAAGCTCACTTTTTCAAAGTTATAAAGTGAATAGTACGTAATGGTGGGAAATTACATAGGCGTGCACAGACCCCTAAGCGAGCTCTGTACTAAAGGCAAGAACTCAAAAGCTCGTGCAGCGTATGGCATATTATTTGCTAGGTGAATATCTAGAATCTGTTGAGGCCAAGACAAAACTGCATGCGTAAAGACGAAACATATCCGTACTTGTCTCCTTTCGCATTACTTTCACTTGCCGCCTGTGGAGGTGGAGGTGGAACTGATGGGGTAGACACAAGTATAGCAAAGCGACCAATAACTAGCGTTGAAGGAAAAGTGCAAAAGGGGCCGTTGAGTAATGCTTTTGTTTTTCTCGATTACAACGGGGACTACCTTTACGACGATGGATCGGGTTTCAACATCAGAGAGCCTTCTACTCGAACTGATGAAAACGGTAATTTTGTTTTAACAACAGAAATTGCTAATTATTCCTTAGTTGCTACCACCGACTACAGCACCGTTGATGTTTTATCTGGCACAACCTTAGATGGAGTGACATTCAAAGCGCCGAAGAGTTCTTTGATGCTCACACCCGCAACGACGTTAATGGTGGAGGGCAATTTTACAAATGGAGATCTTGTTTCCGTACTAGATTTTCCAAATACATTTAATGCGTATACCTTCGACCCTTTCGATGAAAATGTTGATCCAAATACTGCTTTGGCAGTGGAAAAAACCAGTCAGCAATTGATGAGCGTCATCAAATCTTACGCCGCTGTCTTGGAGGGTTCTGGGGCGAACCAGTCTGACTCATACGATACAGCATTGCACTCACTATTAAACGTAATGAAAGAACATGCAGCAGAGGGTGAAAAACTAAATTTTACTAATCTAGACGATTTAAGCTTGATTAAAACAGAGTTGTTAAAAAATCTCGATAGCGTGGAAAACGCAAATTTGACGGCCGCCACAAGTATTGCGGATAAAACTACAGCGGCGCTTCTAAATGTAAACGAAAAAATAGAGCTCGTGACAGATATAGGCTCTGTTTCGGCGAAAAACACATTCTCAACAATACCGGTGTTAATAGAACAAATCAAACAAGGCACTTCAAGTGAATTGGTTAACCCGGGTACAGGAGACATCGAATTTGCTAACATTGCCCAAGTAAAAGCCTCACTGCAAAACCAGGCACCTTCAAAAATAACTTTATCCAACAATACTTTTCATGAACTTTCAGAAAGTTTAGTAATTGGAGACCTGGAAACAACAGATCCAGACCAGAATAATGCCGTTCCCCATTCTTATGCAATAATAGAGGGTATAGGGACTGACTTTGCTGCTTTTGAAATCAACGAAGATAATCAAGTTTTATTCAAAAATACTCCTAATTATGAAAGTTCCCCGTCATTTAAATTAGCGGTTTCAGCAACGGACTCAGGTGGGAAATCACATATAGAAATTTTTTCAATTTTTGTTGTAGATGATGATGAACCTTCAGTGATAGGTGGAAACAATTCTGCAAGTGTAACTGAAGATACAGCTGACACTTTGAGAGTGTCAGGTAGATTAACTGTCACCGACCCAGATATTAATGACATAGAAGAGTTTATTGAATTAACAGAGTCATCTGGTTCAGCGGGTATCGGATACTTTAGCTTATCTGATAATGGCGAATGGACCTATATCGCCGATAATAATCAATCGGAAATTCAAACTTTAGCTCTACGTCAGACTATACAGGATAGCATTACTGTTCAGACCATCGATGGTGTAAGCGAAATTATCACAATAACGATTATTGGCTCTAATGATGAGCCCGTTATTACTGGTTCATACCAAGCAACGCTGATTGAGGACCACGCTTTAATTTTAACGGCGCACGGAAATTTAAGCGTAACTGATACCGACTTAAACGAAGCAGTATTTACCGAACACGTTAACACTTTGGGTACCAACAAGCTAGGTTATTTCACCCTACTAAGTGATGGTTCTTGGACTTACTCAGTAGACAACGCACACGCTGGTGTTCAAGCGCTGGGTGATGGTTTGACGATAACCGACAGCTTTAACGCAGTTACTATTGACGGCACTGTCAAGGAAGTTACGATTACAATCGTTGGAGTAGACGACGCCGAGATAATAACCGGCACAACAAGCGGAATAATCACTGAAGATACTTCAGACACGTTGACCGTAACTGGTCAAATCATCGCAACAGACGTAGATCAGAATGATTACCCTGCATTTGTGGCTGAAACTAGTGTGAGCGGTTCTTTGAACGTAGGTACCTTTCAGATTGATACAAGTGGTTTCTGGACCTACTCAGCTGACAACTCACTAAGCTTGATTCAAACCCTAGACGCTGGAAGTAGCATCGTAGAGACATTCACGGCAACTACTGAAGCTGGTACAACACAAGAAATTTCTGTACAAATTCACGGAGTCAATGAACCGATTCAACTCTCTAACATAGGAACGTCAAATGACTCCGGTGGCTTCGTAATAAATGGAAGCAATCCGTTTGATCAATCTGGACGTTCATTGAGCAGTGCTGGTGACGTGAATGGGGATGGTCTTGATGACATCATAGTTGGTGCACATCGATCTGATCTTGGTGGTTATGAAGCCGGGGCAAGTTACATAATTTTTGGACAAGAAGGTGGTAATCCGGTTGAACTTTCTGCGTTAGAAAGTTCTGGATCTAATGGATTTGTCATCATCGGAGACACGGTTTCACAAAATGCCGCTCTATCTGTTAGCGGAGCTGGAGATATCAACGGAGATGGTTTTGCAGATCTGATAATTGGTGCGCCTGTGTCGAGCCCTAACGGTAAATGGTCGGGCTCAAGTTACATTGTTTACGGAAAAAACGATACAGAAATTATATATCTCTCAGAGATTGAAAAAGAAGATAATACCAGTGGATTTATCATAAAAGGCTTAAATGAAGGAGACTTTTTTGGGCACACTGTGAGCGATGCTGGGGACGTAAATGGCGACGGATTAGACGATTTGATAATTGGCGCACCAACTGCTGACCCAAACGGCCTAAATAGCGGTACAACTTATGTTGTTTACGGAAGACAGAATTTGGACGGTCTCCAGTTGGGTTCATCCATTGACCTTACTCAAATCGTTGCAGGAACTGGTGGATTCTCGTTGAACGGTCCAACAAACGAAGTTCAATCTGGTTATGCCGTTAGCGGTGCCGGTGACGTAAACGGAGACGGCTATGATGATCTAATCATCGGAGCGCCTTATGCGAATACAAATGGATCTGATTCTGGCACCGTATTTGTAATATTTGGCTCAGCAGAAAACACCTCGGTAGAACTCTCTGACTTGATTATCGATGGAGATACTACTCCAGAAAACGGCTTTGTTATTAACGGGATTTCACCAGGAGATATGTCCGGCTATTCGGTAAGTAGCGCTGGAGATGTAAATGGCGATGGATTGGATGATCTAGTAATAGGCGCACCGGGTGAAGCGACTAATGGTGAGATGTCTGGATCAAGTTTTGTTGTTTTTGGGAAAACAGATACTGAACCGGTTGAACTTTCAACAATCAAAGCCAATACATCCGAAATACCGGCAGGCTTCATCATAAATGGCGCTAATATTTTTGACTCCGCTGGTCAGTCCTCAGTAAGTAATGCAGGTGATGTAAATGGTGACGGCCTTGATGATTTAATTGTAGGGGCGATTGGTGGTGACCCTAATGGCACAGAATCTGGGGTAAGCTATGTGGTTTTTGGTAAACAAAGCGGTCAATCAGTTGAGCTCTCCATGGTCCAGAATGGCATTGGTGGTTTTTCGATTAATGGTGTGCAAAAAAGTGATAATTCTGGTTGGTCAGTAAGCGATGCGGGCGATTTGAATGGAGATAGTTTTGCTGACGTATTAGTTGGTGTACCATTTGCCTCACCAAATGGCACATCTTCTGGCTCAAGCTACGCTATATTCGGAAGTAACATCACACAATCGGTAACACAGGTTGGAACCACAGGTGACGACACTTTAGCCGGAACAACCGATAATGACATAATTTTCTCGGGGTTAGGAAACGATACCATTGTTGGATCGCCAGGAACAGATAGGCTAGCAGGTGGCGGTGGCGCGGACATTTTTGTCTTATCTAGAGAAGATGGCGTAAGCACGATCATAGATTTTTCTCCAGCTGAAGGAGACAAAGTTGATTTAACAAACTTCGGTTTTGCTAATTGGGCAGATCTGCAGCCCTCCTTTAGTCCATCAATCGGAAATAATACGCGGCTAACTCTTGATTTTGATACTATTCTTTATTTTGACAACATGGCTTATGATGACTTTGAGGAAATCAATTTTATAATTTGAGCTCATAATCCGGAGTCTTATTCGATGATGAAAGGATTCAACACTGATTTGTTTTTGATAACCGCCCTGATTCAGAGCAATTTATTGAAGATTTTGCTTTAAGAGGGTGAAGAAACAATAGGTCCAAAAATTGTAAAAATTACTTTAATTCATATACTTAAATTGATATGATAAAGCTGTTTAATTAAATTGAGGAATACGGATAATGAATAAAAAGATTGTAATAGGGTTATCACTTTCACTCCTATCTTCGACTGCTTTTTCAGATACTTATGCAAAAGTTGATGTCGGAGTCAGTCGCATCCAAGCAGATAGTTTCAAATTTCATAACCCAGTTGGCACTGGATTCACAACCAACGCCACTTCAGGGAACCATATAATTTTAGAGAATGTATCTGAAGATGATGACGCATCAGCACTAAGCATCGTGATTGGTCATGGTTCTGATGATTCAGGTTTGAGAACCGAGCTGAGTTATACATTCCGAAATGATGCAACATTTACTGGAACTGCAAAATTTGGCGGTAATGATTTTAATCAAGAACTTACTGTTGATAGTGATAGTTTGATGCTTTTTGGATATTATGATTTTAAGTCGTCCGATACTTCAACATTTTATGCTGGTTTGGGTATAGGCGCTGCGTTTAATTCTGCGAAAGGGTTTCAAGGAGCAAACCTTGGCAGAAATGGTTATTTTCCTGAAAATGACAGTACCGAATTTGCGTGGGGTGCAGCGTTCGGATTTTCTACAAATATCTCAGAAAAATCTACATTTGAAATTAAATACAATTATATTGACCTAGGTTTTGCGAATTCGGGAACTACTGATGCCTCATTTGCTGCTGTTGGTATGAACGCTGACGAAAGACTAGAGAGCGAATTATTTACCCAAGATTTCAAAGTAGGACTTAGATTTTCATTTTGATTGTCACTGATTACGACAAACGTACAACCCATGCTCAAAAAGAATAAAAAGTAGCAAGAGTCTTGGCTGAAAGAAACAGAAGACCTGTTTCTGAAGTATCATTATGACACTTAAGGTTGGTCTAAAAATCTATAAATATTTATCTACAGGCCGACCTGTAAGAGCAGCACTCACCAAGACCAAAAAAGATAAAATTTCAAACCTTGCCCTATAGGATGGACGAGAGGAAGACTTGAGATTTAATTGAAAGATTAAACAGTGGTGGTGCTGATCTACAGTCCCACTATTAGTTAACTTATTGTCACCTATAGTAACCGAGGGTTGTTCTAATGCCATTGAGCAGCAGCGTCTGTTACGTAGAGGACACGAAGGTCTGCTTGCTTGCGTCCGTAACGGCGACAGCGATATTTCTTCTTAAGTTGATTAAAGGTGTACCCTTCAGGGACCTTCTGGATGACCTCTGCCCCAGTAATCAAAACAGATTGATTGCAATGCATACAGTGGATGCCGAGGTAGTGCTTTTCAATAGTTTTTAGCAGCGTCATTTTCCAACTCGTGAACCTTGAAATTCATCACAAAGGAAAATTTGTGCCTGTGATAGGACTTGAACCTACGACCCCATCATTACGAATGACGTGCTCTACCAACTGAGCTACACAGGCATACTGGTGGTATACGAACGGTTTCAAAATATTTCGACAAAAAAATGCGACGAGATATACGCAAATCCCTCGGCGGAAATTACCCCCCCGTGCCACCTCGACGCAAAAATCCTGCGAACACAGGGGAAATGCCAAATCAATCTCTGAGGTGAGGCCAGATTATCCAAAAAGCACAGGTGGGAGGCGTTTAAATATTACATTTAACAAAAACCAATTTAGCCTTATTTTCAGGTTTGTAGAGTTGTTTTGTCTACTTGCGTATTATCTGTTGCTTTCGGGGTAAGACCCCACCTGAATATCCGGGGAAGTCGTTTTACAGCTCACTTGAGCCCCTTAAACTCCCAAAGAACGCAGAAGTAGAAGCCCAGTAGAATTAGCCAGTGATTTTTTGAATTCTAAAACCCAAATGCGCGATGCGATTGTTTGAACGGAAACCTGTAGTTTGCAATCAACGCCATTCAGCACATATGCTGCCACCACTCTCGAAAGCGACGGGCAGTAAGATTCACAATACAGAGAGGTACTTTAATGGCAAAAATCAGCGTTGAACAACGAGCGTTGCAAGCGATGGCTCTATTTGAGCAAACGGGGCGCACCGTTGTTAACGTCAAAATCAAAGGACAAGAAATATCTTTCACGTTCAAGGACGATGCTGAACCAGCAAACTCTTTGCATAAAATGATGGAGGCTAAATTTGCCAAAGCAAAAAAAGCATAAACGGGAAGGTCTTCCCAAATACGTCTATCGCAAGCGATTAGGCGTTTTATACTTTCAGCGACAAGGCGAACCTGCTGTCAAATTTGAGTGCCAAGACCACAATGACCCTGAGTTCATGATGGAATACGCGCTGCTTTTGACAGGCAAGAAACAGCGGTTGATGAAACCAGCACGTAAGCGTGACATGGCACACCTCATTGACCACTACGTCAAAAGTTCAAAGTATATCGACTTAGCACCAAGTACGGCGCAGGGTTATGACGAAGTTCTGAAATACTTAAAAGCTGAGTTTGGTCAAACGCCAGTCAGCGATTGGGATACACCTGCTGTCATTATGATGCAGGAAGGTAATAAAGAACGACATCATTTCTCAAACTATTGTGTCGTTGTGTCTCGTATCCTGTTCAAGGAAGCGATACGCTTAGGTTGGATTAACTATAATCCTGCACAAGGTGTGGAACTTACGAAAAGCAAGAACCCACCACGCAGACCTTGGCCGTATGACAAAATCAACCAGTTTAAAGATGTGGCCACAGGCCGCGAACTGCTGCTGTTTGAAATGTTACTGGCAACGGGTCAGCGTATTCAGGATGTCTTGGACATGAAGTGGACCGACATACGTCCGATAGATGGAACTGTTGGTGTCGAACTAGTTCAGAACAAGACAGGCAAACCATTATGGATACCTCTACGGGATTCACTGGTGACCCTATTGTCCAACACGAAGCGCGTGAACGATTACATTATCACCAACCGCTATGGACGCGGGAAGTGGTCATATCGTGGTGCGCATCAGGCAGTGCAAAAAATCCGAAAGCAAATTGGTGCTGAGGAATTTGATATTCACTGTCTTCGTTATTCAGCCGCCTGTGATTTAGCATTGGCTGGAATGGATGACGAAACAATCGGTGCTGTTACAGGCCAGTGCATGGCAACAGTTCAGCATTATACAAAGAGTGTGCGCCAAATGGCGAATGCAAAACGCGCTATTGCAGCACGTGAGTCCATGCTTCTGAAGAACAGAGCATAAACAAATTTCTGAGACTTTTCCTGAGACTCGGAAAATGACACCAACCATGGCGGTCTCGACGCCAAAAGTAGCTAATGGATAAGACATTGATTTATTTTGATTTTTGTTTTGTGGTGCGGGTGGAGGGACTTGAACCCCCACGCCTCGCGGCGCCAGAACCTAAATCTGGTGCGTCTACCAATTTCGCCACACCCGCATTGTCACGACATCGTCGCGTGGGGGTGATTAGCAAAGTTTGTTTCAGAATGTCGAGAGCAAAAACGCACGAAAGTGAATTTTTTTTCACAACTTAAATTTCAATGCCCTGCCCTGCATGGGTCTGGATCAAATCTGGACGGAATAATAACGGCTCTTCCGCAAGCGCAAGCGAGGCAATTAACACCGTCACCACAAAATGAACGATAAACACACACCGCAAAGATGAGCAAAAAACCCTACTCATTACTTTGGACATCATATCAACACACCACATCGATTCTGAAGACTTGATAACGTCTCGCGTGAAAACCGATCATTTTTGAGGCCAGAATGCGTCTTATGTTCTGCATTTTTTTTTGGCAAATCAATTTGCAGCTTTTTTCATTTTGCTTAAAAATTAATCACCCTGCACAAAATTTACCATCTGACGATGGATTTTGCCGTCATTTTTAGCCGAAACACCCCAATCACTAGGAGCATAACATCCCATATGATCTATCCCATTCAGGAATGAATGAGGAGACCAACAATGAAAAAGATTGAGGCCATAATTAAGCCGTTTAAACTGGATGAGGTAAAAGAAGCCCTTCAAGACGTTGGTGTTCAAGGTTTGTCTGTGATCGAGGTCAAAGGCTTTGGTCGTCAAAAGGGCCATACAGAATTGTACCGTGGCGCCG
>Ga0255765_1005054_pt1 | contig 12714 bp, 5 predicted proteins | sample 041ome_8_FD_179965 | JGI IMG/M metagenome (GOLD analysis project Ga0255765, IMG submission 179965) | Coastal salt marsh microbial communities from the Groves Creek Marsh, Skidaway Island, Georgia - 041407BS metaG (version 2) | ecosystem: Environmental > Aquatic > Marine > Intertidal zone > Salt...
TGCCGCAACCACTCAGTTAGGTGATAAAAATCATGGTATGGAAAGTGGAGAAGGACGTCTTGGTCCTTGATGACCGAAAAATAATTCCGCTGGTTATCGAGCGCACTCGACGCCACCGGAGGTAGCGGGTCGTTCTGAAGCGATGCCTTGCCGATCGGTGGGAAGTGCAGAAAATCTTTCATGTTGTGGTAACGACCGCCCGGAATAATCGCGTCAATCTGCGAGATACCCAGCTCCCTCTTTAGCATCTCAACGATCCGGTCCGGCATTTCCCGGTCGTAAACTAACCGGGTCGGTTCTGCTGTCAGCCGCTGCTTTATCCCGTGTGTCAGCCGATCCATTAAGCTATCGTCAATTTCTCCCGTGAGATCATACTGGGAGTCACGGGTCAGTTTCATAGACCACGCCCGGACGTCATCGAACTCGAAATAACCCTCAAAAATTTCCTGAAGGCCGATCCGAATAGCGTTATCAAGGAGCACGAGTGGCTTCTTTCGGCGGGTGGTTTCGGGTGGTAGCTCTATAAAACGAGCGTGGTGGTCGGTTGGGACCTCGATCAACGCATACTGAAACATATCACCCTGGCGTAGCTCCGCAACCAGATAGGTCGCGTCATCGGCAAGCACGTCGCCTAGGTCCACCCTTCCGGACACAATAATAGGGCAAATAAACTTCCGAATATTCGCTCGAAAGTACCGCAACAACCACTCTCGGTGTCCGTCACTGAGCTGGTCCTCGTTTTCAAGAAAGATGTTGTTACGCGCGAGCGTCCTAATAACCTCTAGGTGTGCCAGCTCGAACTCTGAGTTCAGCTCCATGGTACGTCGCTGAATCTGGCTCAAGAGTCGTCTCGCGTCTGGATCGCCTCCAACCTCCTGATGCAACAAGATCCTACGGCGGACCTCCGCAACCCGGACACGATAAAACTCATCGAGGTTGTTGGAGTAAATACCGAGAAACCTTGCCCGCTCAATGACCGGATTTGTCCTGTCGATCGCCTCCTGTAGCACACGATAGTTAAACTCGAGCCAACTCAAATCCTTGTCAAAAATCGGGCAATGCAACATTTTTTAAAAAATCCTTCGTAACGCGGTTCCATTATCTCACAGGTTTGATACGATGCCGCCGACAACATACACACGTTGTCCGCATAGCCTACCCAAGTGGACCAAAAGTCACGAAAGGAGACTTGACGTGTCAGAGCTCGAATCGAACTCAAACCAAAACCAACCTAATAAAAAATCTCCCGGCAAAAACCGCTACATCTCAGACCTCGAAAACGCCGCCAAAGCTCATAAAGTCAAAGCCAATAGCTCGTTTCCATTGCCTGTGTTTGGGGCCGCGCTTGCGTTCCTTATCCTAGTAGCGATTGTCGTAAACCAAACAATTTCAGTCGCCGAGACCCAGCTAACGATACTGCTAATCGCCTCGGTCGTCGGTGGCTACATGGCACTCAACATCGGCGCCAACGACGTTGCAAACAACATGGGGCCCGCTGTTGGCGGCGGCGTCCTCTCGATCGGTGCCGCCCTGACAATCGCAGTAGTGTGCGAGAGCGCGGGCGCGTTATTGGCCGGCGGTGACGTCGTCAAAACCGTTGCGAAAGGGATCATCAGCCCAGACGAGTCTTTGAGCGTCGAATCTTTCCGGCTCCTGATGGTGTGCGCCCTCCTGGCTGCGGCTCTGTGGATTAACCTGGCCACGGCACTCAACGCGCCTGTCTCAACGACCCACTCCATCGTCGGGGGCGTCATGGGTGGCGGCGCGGCGGCGGCGGGTCTCGCAGTTATTAACTGGCCAACGATGGCAAAAATTGCGGCGAGCTGGGTGATCTCACCCGTGATCGGTGGGCTTATCGCCGCACTGATGCTATTCATAATTAAAAACCGGATCCTGTACCGACACGACCGTCTCCAGAGCGCAAAAACCTGGGTACCCATCCTGATCGGTATCATGGGTGGTGCGCTCGCGGCCTACATGGCGATGAAGGGTCTTAAGAAGATATGGAAGCCCTCCGGCGAAACGATCATATTGACCGCTGTCTTGTCGATAGTCGTCGCCTGGGCTCTATCGAAACCCTACATCGCAAACAAAGCCGTCTCTCTCGGTAACCGCAAGAAAGACATCTACAAGCTGTTCCATCTGCCGTTGATTATCGGAGTCGCACTACTGTGCTTCGCCCACGGGGCCAACGACGTCGCGAACGCGGTAGGGCCACTCGCGGCCATCGTCTCGACCCTCAACGACACCAACACGTTGCAGGCCAAGGTGGGGATACCGTTTTGGGTGATGGTAATAGGCGCCATAGGTATCGCGCTCGGCCTGGCCCTTTTCGGTCCCAAGTTGATAAAGACGGTCGGCGAGAAGATCACGAAACTAAACGCCGCACGGGCCTACTGTGTCGCACTCTCGTCCGCGGTGACGGTCTTGATCGCGACCACGCTGGGGCTCCCCGTGAGTTCGACACACATCGCCATCGGTGCAATCTTTGGGGTCGGGTTCCTGAGGGAGTTTCTGGAGCACCCCAAACGTGCCGGGCGTTTCGTGGAGCGCGCGCCGAGCGAGTCGGTTCAGGCCAAGCAAGCCAACCCAGAGGGTAGATCGAAGCGGCGCCTCGTCAGGCGTCAGTTCGTGGTCTCAATCGCGGGCGCCTGGGTAATCACGGTGCCGGCCTCGGCCGGCCTCGCGGCTGGTTTGTACTGGTTGGCTTCGGGCCTCTAGTCGACACCGGCAATACTGAGGGGGTATCCGGCCACACAGATGTGGCCGCGATGATCCCGCCTTTGAAGATCAAGTTTCACATCAGCGTTAACTCAGGCCTAATCATTATTCTCTTGACGGTTGCATAAACAGCGTGGTCGTGCGGAAATCATGCCATGCAGTGTGTCTTCTCCAACGATCTCAACACCCTCGTCGAAACCGCGGCAGGTGTCCTCTCGGCTGAGAGTTTCAGATCACCACTGTCGCCCGATTGGTTGATCGTTCCTAACCAAGATACGGGCCGCTGGTTACAAATTGAGCTGACAAACCGTTTAGGAACCTTGGCCAATACTAAGGTCACTACATTGTCTGACTTCGTGTGGACAATGTCTGAGGCACAACCAGACAGACAATTTGAGTCTGATTTATATTGGGCTATCGCCACAGTCTGGCGGCAAACATATCCGAAACTAGCCGAACCTCAGTATCTACAGCAGGTCCGTCACTTATTCGAGATATTCCAACGGTATTTGACTGAGCGGCCCGACTGGTTGGTCAACCCTGAAAAAAATACTTTGCCCATCCAGCAGTCTGACTCGTGGCAAATCGGTCTCTGGAGAGAAATCGAAGCTCAGCTGCCAACTGCTCCGCATCAAAAGCTCATAGACGCAATGAAAGAGCCAAACACAGAACGTCTCGATTCGATCGCACGCATCATCATTTTTAATCCAGACCGCCTGTCGAATCTTGCACTCAACGCCCTGAAATCGTGGACACACAACATCCCATGCTTTTTGTGTATTCAATCGCCATCACCAGAGCCATGGTTCACACAAGGAGCGCTCGAGCTACCTGAGACTCATCCTATCCTTGCAGACCTGTGCCGGGAAAAAGCCAAAGTCTTTTCGATGCTCGGTGATGACAACCCTATCGACGGGTATGTGCAAAACGCACCGAAGAGTGCACTTGACCAGCTCAAGGCTCAAATATTCAACAATAAAAATACACCCATAACGATCGATCAGTCAGTGTCCTTGGTCAGCGCGACCAGTCCAACTCAAGAAGTCATCGAGTTGAAGCGGTGGCTGATCGATTGGTTGAATGTCGATCCATTCAGAAGCCTGAATCATGTGCATGTCGTGACTCCAAATCCGGCACTGTATGGACCTATCGTGCAACGTATTTTCCATGCATCCGATCTTTTACAGCGGCTCCCGACCTCGCCAGACCCCATAATTATTCAGCCCATTGAAGTGGCCGCGATTAAGCTCTTCGCTGAGATATGTCGAACAGGCTTCAAAGCTGGGCCTGTCTACACGTTTCTATCAAACACCTCTGCACGCGAGACGCTCAAGCTGAGTGACCAACAGTTGAGGCATATCCGAAACTGGATTATCGAATCAGGTGCGCGGCGTGGCTTATCAGGCCATCGCCATACACTACAAGCTGCCAAAAAACGGTTGCTAAGGGGACTCATGGCAGATCCCGATTCTGCTTTTCTAAGTGATAGCACCCCGACCAAGTCAATAGAACAAACTGAAGGACTTGATCGGCTAATTGGCGTCTTATCAGCCATCGAACAGATTCTGTTCGCTCCAGAGGTCATGCCCCTTCAGAAAGCGATTCAGCTCATCGATCGAGCAGTCAATCGGCTCACACTTGGCCAGGTTCAGAGCCTGAATCTCATCCCATTCATTGCCCAGTTTGCTGATGCAGAAGTCAGTAAGAACTCCGTGTTGCAGTGGATTGAATTGCGCCAACACGCTGGGCTCTCTCGGCCGCTCGCACTGAATGACCAACTGTCGGTTACGGCTCCACAAACGATCCGCAGTATTCCAAATCAAGTGGTCGCCATACTCGGAGCAAACCATGATACGTTTCCCCAGGAGTCCAATGAGCACCCTTGGGATTTGATTGCCAAGAATCCTCGGCCTGGCGATCTAATCGAATCTGAAAAAGAGCGCCAAGTACTTGCTGACATTGTTTTGAATACAGAGGATCAACTATGGATCAGCTGGATTGGAAGGCACCCCATCCACCAAACCGAAGAACTCCCAGGTCCAGGGATCGTCTCGTTAATTGACTGTTTCAAAGGCTGCGATACAGCATCGCCAATTATCAAATTACCGTCGGGCATCAACCTTGATAGCGAACCACTTTGGGACTACGACACCGATATCACCGAGCATAAGATTCAGCACACATGGACAATCCATGACTTCCTTTCCGTTGCAACAGAGCCTGCAATCGCATTCCTAAAAGAAAAAGGTGGCCGCATGCGTCCACGCGAATTACCAGAATTAAATATCGAGCCATTGAGTATCGATACATTAAATGCCTTTAAAATGAAGCAAGGCTTCGTGAAACAATGGCTAACACAAGACACGCTCATCGAATTTCTTACGAATTATCCTGAACTCCCAGATGAAATCGATTTGAACGAAGCGCTGCAAAACTATGCGCCCTCACTCGTTGCTGAAGCCTCCACAATAACAGCAGATCTGATCGCGCCGTCTGAATTAATGCTTGGTGAATTCACACTACAAATTGATGGAATCAAGACGATCGAAGCACCCCGAATTGTAATCAAATCTTCGATTGATGGCGTACGCGGTCTCCGCGCACTTCTCGAAGGGCTCATACTGTTCGCAATGAAGCCAACAGAAGAGTGTTTTCGTTTGGTGACCTTCAATAATCGCGTCACACCATTCGGGCCGATGCCCGTCGATGAGGCGAGACAGCTCTTAAAAGACTGGTTACAAGCCGTTTGCGATCGACACGCTCCTTGCCCACTCATTGCACCACTTGCGCTCAAGACAGCGAGAGCCCTCACCAAAGATGACTCAACACTCCCTTGGATTCACTGGAGTGACGAGGCGCTGGCACATCAACCTGAATACCAACGCATATTCCAAAGTGATCCGCATATTTCTGAAAACCACTTGGCTCTCACAAAGAGTCTAGTCAAACCACTTCTTCAGTACCTTGGGAAATCTCGTGGAACGCTTTAAACCAGAATTACTCCCTGGATCTGGGCGACATCTGATCGAAGCGAGTGCGGGAACGGGTAAAACTTACGCGCTAATGTCACTCATGATGCGCGCTCTAGCAGTTGATGGTCATCAGCCCGAACACTGCCTGTTGATGACATTTACTCGGGCATCAACTCGAGAACTCAGGGCCCGTGTCAGGGAACGACTGATTGAAGAGATTGAACTGCTTAAACGCGACCAATCGGAATTAATAGCAAGCTATCCCGAATTTTCAAAAGATATCAGCATCGATCGATTAAGCCGCGCACTTCGACAAATTGATGCCATTGAAATACACACCATTCATGGCTTTGCGATTCGTTTAGTCAATGACTTTGGACCAAGCATCGGTATCCCAAGTTTTCCTGTGGAAACGGAGGTCGGAAGCATCCGCAAAGAGGTTGCTATCGATTGTTACCGACAACTCATAAAAGACCAGGGTATGCAGATCGTCAGATCCCTCACTGGCGGACTCACAGCATTCGTAAGCCACGCTGAGCTTGCATGGAAACCGATTGATGACATCAAGCCTTCTCAAACAGTCTGCCCTGATCTCAGCGGAATCGTGTCTGAATTCACTGAGCGAAAGGATGCTTTAATAGTAGACATCGACTCTCTCTTCGCTCTCAAAGGGATGACTCGTCAATCACTCGAAACGCATTGTGCCAACATCGAGAAGGCGACGACCCGTCAGAATATTCCTGAAAAAAGTGCCAAGTATTTTTTAGAGCGGGAAGACAAGTTCACTGGCACCGTCTTCGATCACTGGATCGAACTTGTTAAACCGTCAGATACCGAAATCAAATTTCGAGCGTATTGCCTCCATCAGTTAAGGCAGCAATTTCGGCAACGACTCAATGACCTCGGGATTACAGATAATGATCAAGTGATTCGAGATGCGGCTGAGGTCGCAAACCGCCTCAAAAATGAAAGTCCCAAACACACGCTTATCCTGGTCGACGAATTCCAAGATACTGATCGTCATCAATGGGCCATGCTCGATCAGTTATATCCGGATGAGCCTGATCGTTTGATGGTCATGGTCGGTGACCCAAAACAGGCCATCTATCGATTCCGCGGAGCAGATACTGCGTTCTATCATCAAATCCGCAAGAGCCTTCCTGAACACAGTCTTTGGTACCTCGACACGGTCTATCGTTCTTCACAAACTGTAGTTGATGGACTCAACGCGCTATTTGATGGCAAGTACACGGTCGGCAAGGGCTTGCAATACCACCCACTCAAAGCTGGACGGTCTCAAGACATTCCACCATTAACGATGAATCACCGGGAGGTGGCTGGATTTCAATGGATTGACTCATTGTCACCCGAATCCGTCGTCAGGCTCACACAATATCTGATAGCGAGCGGCCAACAGGGTTCCTGCAAAATCGGCTCACAACCCATCACTGAAAAGGATATTTGCATCTTAGTTCAGAGCCGTGGGACGGCACAGAAGATCAAACACATTGGCGAACGATTTGGACTTGCGTTCCACTACCAAAACAAAGCCAGTATTTTCAGTCGGCGTATCGCCAAAGAGATGGTGTTTATCCTCGAAGCGATCGCCAACCCTGATGATCTCTCGAGCGTTACATCCGCTGCCTCAACCACCCTGATGGGCTTTGATCTGAGGATACCCGGACAATTAAGTGAGCAATCTTGCTTTGGTGAATTGCAAACCGAGCTATTCAATGCTCGCGATCTTTGGAAATCTGATGGACCAGCTGTTGCAATCACACGTTTGTTTGAGACCTGTTTAACGGCTCAGCGTATTCCACATACTCTCAATGGACTCGAAGATTGGAACGTCTTAACGCACTGCTTAGAAATATTTGGTGAAGATGCAAAAGGTTTGTCACCGCTCGAGGCTGCCCTATGGTGGACGCAACAAGCAGCCTCAAAAAAAGATGCTGATGACCGGACGAGCCAACGACCACCTGTTGAGTCAGGAGTTGTAACCATCAACACCATCCACGGCTCAAAAGGGCTCGAATATCGCGTGGTTATCTTGGCTGACGAGATCAAGGGGAAACCAATCTCCAATAACACTTGGGGCCTTGATTACTGTGATCACAATGGGTCAGTCGTCGATCTCACAAACCGAGCCTTTGAACCGGCGCTCCACGATCAAGAGCAAGATCTCAACCGCCTTCTGTATGTTGCACTTACCCGTGCAAAACACGCAATATTTTTAGGGTCTTCAGACACTGCAAGTGCGCTCCATCATCTGCTTCACGATCGCGACATTCAAAGCCTCGGAACTGATCACCAGCGCATTGAGGTTCCCTCGGTCGATGGCGTTATTGCAACGTTCAAAGTGCCAACTGCTGCGCATCCATATTTGAAAAAACCACACATCCCATCATGGTTTTTCAGAAGCTTCTCAGGACTGATCAAACATGATGGCAGTCACGAAATAGCATCCAGAGCTGCTGATGAAAATAATGCTGTGGTTGAAACAAACTTCAACGAGAAATGGCATATGATTCCCGGCGGTACCGACACCGGTAACTTTATTCATGCCATTCTCGAATGGCATGCTGATGAACAAAGAGAAATTCTTGCGCTTGAACAGTTCATCAAGAGTAATTGGCCACTCCATCTCGATCCGAGTCATGAACCCGTTGTGCATGATTGGATCCGACAGATTCTTTTAACAGAACTTGGCCCACAATTGGCACTTGGAACGTTGCGTTCGAACGAGAAAAGACCAGAGCCTCAGTTTGAACTGCCTTTAAAGACAGGATTACATTTGCGGGAACTGTTTGAAGCATGTGGAGCCTTTTCATGGTGGAGCCCCCTCACTCCACCAATCGACCAATCCATTAATGGTCATTTAATTGGATTCATTGATCTTGTATTTGAAGCGGATGGCCGATTCCATATTATGGACTACAAAACCAATCATCTTGGGCCTAATGATCGCGCATACTCGGATGAACGCATTGAACTTGCGATGGAGCAAGCGCTTTATCCGATTCAAGCAGCTATTTACGCACTCGCGCTACACCGGTGGCTCAAAAGCCGTCTGACAAACTACGATCCAAACAAGCATTTGGGTGACGTGATGTATCTCTTTTGTCGCGGCATTAATGCGCCCAATCGCGGCATCTGGAAGCGGCCGATGGAAGCACATGGTGTATTGGCTTTGGAGGAGTGTTGCCTATGCACCCAATGACATCGGCAGACGTTCTGAAACTCCTTGAATCAGAGGGACTTCCAGAGAGCTTAAAGGTCTCGGTTACACAACTATTTGAAGCGGTTCAACAAGGACACACTGCGCAGCACTTATCCAATGAAGATACTGATTTGTGGATGCAGACTCTTGCCACATCAGACCTATCTACCCTATTCGCTATCAATCATAGCGCATTGCAAATTCGCCGACACTTCGCCCAAGAAACGCGAGTTGCTAATGCGCTTAAAAAGCTTTCGGGCCATCGTGCGCTCAACATCAATATTGACCCGAAGCAACTGATGCCAAACGCCGATACGTCACAACAAAAAGCGATTGTAGGTGCGGCAAGTCAACGCTTATCGATTGTTACAGGTGGTCCAGGTACAGGGAAAACAACAACTGCAGCCGCTATCGTGGCTGCTAAACGAACCCTCTTCGAAAGACAGCCCCGCGTATCGCTGATCGCGCCAACAGGCAAAGCGGCCGCCCGATTGACAAAGTCATTCCGAGCCGCAATGACAAAAATGCCAATGGTTGAGCTCACACCTGTGGTGGCAACGACCATCCATCGGCAACTGAAAGAACTGAACTCAGCTGAAATCGTACTGGTCGACGAAGCATCGATGGTGTCACTCGATTTGTTTGATCAATTACTGAAGTCACTGGCTCAGGACGTACATCTCATCTTAATGGGGGACCCCAATCAATTAGCCAGTGTTGAGGCCGGCAGTATTCTCAAAGTCATCACTGAATCAAGTACATTGTCGGGCCATTGGTTCCAATTGACTCAACGCCATCGCATTGAAGGTCAGGAGGCTCTGGCCCAACTACAGGACCTTTGCTTATTGGGCGACTCCAATCGCTTTATTCAAGGTTTAAAGGATCTGGGTATAATTTGGGAATCGCAGCAACAGGTGGATCGCCTGGAGCAAGTACTGCTCGAAGGATATCGAAAATACTTCAATGATATACAAAGGGCTGTCGTCCCGGCATCCCCCGATTTTCAGTGTCTCACAGCGATCAGTGAAGGCACTGGAGGACGGCGGATGATCAATCATCTCGCGCAAGTAGAAACCCAGCGTCTAGGCCTCAATGGTTTCGGAGAGCGCTTGTTGGTTACAGAAAACCAACCCGGGATTGGCGTGTTCAACGGAGACATCGGTGTGATTATCGATGCCTATGACTCGGGAAATCCACGCGTCCAGTTCGACAACATCGATCAACCACTTCGAAAAAATCAATTGGGTTCTGTTGAATTAGCTTGGGCTATTAGCATCCATCGATCTCAAGGATCAGAATATCAATCGGTATTCATTTGCTTACCTGAGCCAGTCACCGTGCGATCACGGTTTAAACCAAGTCGGGAGCTTCTTTACACAGCGCTCACAAGAGCCAAAGAATCTGTGCAACTGTTTGCAACCGAAACGATGGTTGATCAAGCGATTTCTAAGACAACTCACCGAGTGACTTGTTTAGACCACTTCTTGAACGCCTCTTGACCATGTAGACTCAAGGCACTTCAGATTAACAAAAAGGAAGTGCTGTGGAGCTTGATGAACAGGATCCCAATCCAGAAGGCGAATTAATTCTGCGAGTGATCGCGCACCCAAGGTTTACTAACGCACTCGGCGATATCTATGCAGGCTGGTTGCTTGACCAAATGGATCAAGCGGCCGCGCAAATTGCAATGAAAGCCAGCGGAGGCAGATGCGCAACTGTCTCGCTCGATAACGTTGATTTCGTTGCCCCCGTCCCCGTGGGATCCGAAGTTTCCCTCTACGGAGAGCTTGAGGATATTGGTCGATCATCGATGCAAATCCGCATAGAGGTGTGGATCACCGAGCATGGTGCTGAAAGTTACAAATCAACCGAAACGCGATTCGTCTTCGTGGCCATTGATGCCAACGGCCGTATTCGTCAAGTCCCTGGGCATAACTAGCCCAGCGGCACCAGCTTCGCATATTGAAGGACCAGCCATTTTTTAGATCCATCATCAAACCGCACTTGGACTTTCATTTGTGGCCCAGATCCTTCGAACGCAAGGATTGTTCCTTCTCCGAACAGGCCGTGATCAACCCGCGATCCAATCCCAAGACCTGTGTCTTCACTGAAGCCATCGTCATAATCCTGAAATCTTGGGTGGCGATGAGGTCGATCAACCGGGCGCGCGCCGAACGATGATGAGACAAACGGTCGGCTCACCTGGGTTTCCAACCGAACCTCTTCAATACACTCTTGGGGTATCTCCCGAATAAATCGACTCAACAATCCAAAGTGATCACGTCCATTTAGACGACGAGATTCCGCGTAGGTCACCACCAAATGCTGCATGGCGCGGGTAATGCCCACATAGGCAAGACGCCGTTCCTCTTCGAGCCCACCGGCCGAATCCAGGCTCATCACATGCGGGAACAACTCTTCTTCTGCACCAACCAAAAAGACTCTTGGGAATTCAAGACCCTTGGCGGAATGCAGCGTCATCAGTTGCACCGCATCCGCATCTGGATCAGCCTGTGTCTCACCGGCGTCCAAACTCGCTTGCGAGAGGAACTGCAATAACACTGAGTTGTCTTCATCTTCCGGTTCAAACGCACGACACGCGCTGACTAATTCATTTAAGTTATCGACGCGCGCCTGTCCGCGCTCACCTTTTTCTGAACCGTGATACGCAAGTAGTCCGGTGGTTTCGATCACATCGCGAGCAAGATCAGACAGCTCCAGATCAGTGGCTTTGCGGTCTAGCTCATTGATCAAATCAATAAAGGCGACCACGGCTGTCTTCGCTCGCCCGCTCAAGCCGTTGCCGTGAGCCAGTCGAAGCGCAGCGTCCCACAATCCCTGGCCTTCATCGCGAGCAGTCTCTCGGATGTGTTCGACGGTGCGCTCACCAATGCCTCTTGGTGGAACGTTAATGATTCGCTCGAATGCGGTGTCATCAAAACGATTTTGAATCAGCCGAAGGTACATCAATGCATTTTTGATCTCGAGGCGCTCATAGAATCGCTGGCCTCCGTAAATGCGATAAGGAATACCCGCACGTAATAATGCATCTTCCAACACACGAGATTGTGCGTTGGAGCGATACAAAATGGCTTGTTCGCCATACAGACCACCCTGATCGACATGCTGACTCATTCGATTCGCAACAAAGCGAGCTTCGTCTTGCTCATTGAACGCTGCATACAATTGGATCGGAGTCCCTGCGCCTTGCTCTGTCCACAATTCTTTCCCAAGACGACCTGTGTTGTTGGAAATCACCGCGTTTGCTGCTTTCAGAATCACGTCAGTCGACCGATAGTTCTGCTCTAACCGGATCGTCGTGACAGGTGCGAAGTCCGTCTCATAACGATGAATATTTTCAATACGAGCACCACGCCATGCATAGATCGACTGGTCATCGTCGCCGACGACCATGACGTGCGTCTTTGGTCCAGCCAATAAGCGCATCCACGCATATTGAATGGTATTGGTATCTTGAAATTCGTCGATCAATAAATGTCTGAATCTGTCTTGATAATGGCCTAAAAGATCTGAATTGTTTTGAAGTGTTTCGAACGTCTTCAAAAGAAGCTCGCCAAAATCGACCAAATTCTGTGCTTTGCACCGTGCCTCATACTCGGCATACATCCGAATTAACATATCGTTGTAATAATCACGGCCAGCTTGCAGATAGTGCGGACGCTGTCCTTCGTCTTTGCAACTGTTAATAAACCCTGCTACGGCCCGTGGCTTAAACTTCGCATCATCCAACTGCAAATCAGCGATGATCCGTTTCAACATTCGTTGCTGATCATCGGAATC
>Ga0255765_1005059_pt1 | contig 12703 bp, 9 predicted proteins | sample 041ome_8_FD_179965 | JGI IMG/M metagenome (GOLD analysis project Ga0255765, IMG submission 179965) | Coastal salt marsh microbial communities from the Groves Creek Marsh, Skidaway Island, Georgia - 041407BS metaG (version 2) | ecosystem: Environmental > Aquatic > Marine > Intertidal zone > Salt...
GGCGCGAGTTTTGGTCCTTGGCGACGATTCTCATGCGAGATTGACGGCTCGAAGAGGACGAGGAGCGGACTGTTGTCGCGCGTATGCGTGAGAAGAGAGATGAGGTCAGCGGATTTTCAGGTTTTAACACAATCCTCGAGAACAAAAAAAAATGCGAAAGAGAACGCGCCGAAAAAGACGCCTCGCGAACGCGAAACCGCGCGGTAAACGCGCGAAACGCGCGCGCGGATACTTTTTACGCCGCATTCGAGCGTTTTCGGGTGCATTCGTCTCCACCAAAAAACGACAAACTCCATCTTTCCCGAAAAAAACGAACGCGCGCAAACAGAGGAGGGACCTATAGAAAGCTCCCCCACGCGCACACCACATCCGGATAAAATTCGAAAGAAAAAAAAATGACGAGGCCGCCAAAAAAGACGCACCGGAAGAAGACGACACCTGCGCGGTGCCTCTGACGAAGCTACTTTGCGTTAAAGAAAACATATCCGTGCGAACGATGAGCGCGCGTTAAAAAGCCGAGCGAAATATCGCGTCGGTGCGTTTTTTTATTGCGACGATTTCGTCTGCGTCGCGGAAAAAGTTTGCGCTAAAAGGGGTTTAGGGTTTAGAACTCGAAACGCTTTTTTTATTAAACAAAACAAACACATGCGATCATAAAAAGAAAAGAAAAATGTTAAGTCCCCTGAGCAAAGTCATGCTCGGCCAGAGGCAGGAAGCGCTTCGCCGTCGACGAAAACCACGGAAAAAAGACGAACGAGGGAAGAATAGTTCTGATTTTTTATTATCCAATCACATCGTGATCATAGACCCGGTGAAAGATGGATCGGACGGCGTGAAGACGGCCGAGCATTTTTACATCGATCCGAGGAGTAGATTTAAGTTGGTTTGGGACGTCGCGAGTTTATTTTGCGTCGCGCATTCGGTGATTGTTTTGCCGTTCGCGCTGGCGTTTTTGCGGTTCGAGGAGGAGGAGGAAGAGCCGATGTATTCTGTCGCGATTGGGTACGCGGTCGATGCTTTCTTTTGGTTCGATATCGGCGTGACGTTTTATTCAGCCTATTATTCTAGTCGCGGGACGCTGGTTGTAGATTTGAAAGTCATACGCGAACGCTACGCGAAAAGTTGGCTGGCTTTAGATTTGCTGGCGGTTTTTCCGTTCGAGATTTTCGTTCGGTCGAGATACTCGAGGAACGCGGATTTACTAAAACTGACCAGGTTGTTGAGGATTACGAGAGTGTTGAAGCTTTTAGAGTCGAGGTACAAAAGTTTGCACGAGTCCGCGAGATTGTATTCTCGCGCGGTGAAAATACTTCTGTTCTTGGTGCTTTCGCTTCATTGGATCGCGTGTGCGTGGCACAGTGTGTGTTCAGCGGGAGCCGACGAGTGGTGCACGTCAGAATACGTGCACTTAAGAGATAACGTGTCGTTGCAATACGCGTCGGCGTATCAAGTCGCGACTTCGATTATCCTTTCCAACGACCCTTTGCAGACGTATTCCGCATCGGAGAGCGTCCTGTCTTCGCGAACGCTATCGATTCTTTCATTCGTGATGCTTGTTGGTGGAGTTTTGTACATAGTCGCCTTGGGTAATATCGCCGCTCTCATCACCGCCACCGTCGGGCGCGACGAATTACAGAGAAGAAAATTTGAACAAGTCTCAGATCTTAGCGAACATTTGAAACTGCCGAGCGCGTTGCACTCGAAAATGCAGTCGTATTTTGAATACGTCTGGTTGAGACACCGAGATGTAAACGAAAAAAGGGTCGAACATTTCTGCGCGACTTTACCTATTAGTTTACGAAACGAAGTCTTATTGCACGCGCACCGAGAAATGTTGCGAAACGTGCCCATATTTCGATTTTTGAACGCAAACTGCATCTTAGAAATCGTGAACCGAATGACCTCCGTCGTGGCATTACCCGGCGACCTGATCGTGACTAAAGGTAAAAAGAACACCGGGTTATATTTCATCTCCCGTGGCGAAGTAGAAGTTATCGTAAACAACGACGACGACGACGACGAAGAAGAAGAAGAAGAAGAAGAAGAAGCCGACGACGACGACGCAAAAATCCTCCTCGCCGAAGGCGACTACTTTGGCGAAGTCTCCTTACTCTTAGACACGCCAGCCACGGCAACGGTCCAAGCCATCTCCTTTTGCGATCTATTTTACCTCTCCGCGTCCGATTTTCAACTCATCAAACGCGCGAGCCCGGACATCGAGCAAACTTTAATAGACGCCAGAAAAGAGTTGTTCGCGAAAGTTCTCGTTCGCGAAACCGGATCGAGCGAGGACGACGAAGACGACGCAAAGAAGAAGAAGATGATGAAGAAAAACGAAACCGAGAACGAAGATTCCAAAGGTGCACCAGAAACGACCCGCACCGCGAAAAAGAGTTTACACTTTTGCGAATAAAAGAACGACAGCGCGACGACAGAAAGAGAGAAACGAATCGGATCGCGCGCGAAAGTGCTCAGATGTTCCTCACTTCCTTTTTTTTCTCTCTCTTCCTCTCGTGTGAACAAAGTGAAAAACCTCAAAACAAAAAAGCAGAAGAATGCACTCCGCCGCGACGATAGTGAACCAAACGCGCGCGCAGTTCGCCAAACTCGCCTCGACTTCGGAGAGGAAGAAGAAGAGCGCTTCTTCTACTCGCGCGTCGTTTTATGCCTCCTCAAATAACGCGTGTAGTTTTACGACGACGAGGAATGCTCGAAACGCGTTTCGGTTCCCCAATGCGACGACGACGGCGGCGTTCCCCGTCGGGAAGAAGAAACAGAAGAACACAAAAAGAACGACTTTAACGATGACGAGAGCCGCTGCGGCCGCTCCAATTCCCGGCCTCTCGTCGATGAAGAAAGCAGACTTGGTGAAATGTTGCGAGGAGCGAGGATTGGAGAGCTCTGGGACCGTTCCGGTGCTGAGGCAACGATTGAGAGATGCGGTGTCCACGCCAACCCCGGAGGAGGAGGAAGAGGAAGAGCAGGAAACGACGACGAGCGTAGAAAGCGACGAAACGGTCGTAACCGATGGTAGCAGCAACGCGTACGTGAAACAGACGTTCTCGATAACAGACGAAGCGGACGACGAGGAGCAAGACGCGATCGCGCGAAAACTCGCGCTGGAGTTAGCCGTGGAGGCGGATAACACGAGAGCGAAGGATATTCGCGTGTTGCAAGTGTCCAAGGCGGTGTTTTACGCGAGGTACGTCGTTTTAGCGACGGCATTTAACCGTCCGCAAATGAGTGCGGTGACGTCGAAGATGAGAGACGTGGCGAATAACGAGACGTATAATTTGCAAGTTCCGAAAAATGTGGCCAATCAAGGCGATTGGACGTGCTTGGATTGTCGCGACGTCGTCGCGCACGTGTTCACGCCAACCGCTCGAACGTATTACGATTTAGAAGATTTGTACCGAGAATGCGACGAGGTGGAACTACCTTTCGAAACCGAACGAATGCACGACGGATTTTACGCCGAGGAAGATCAAGAGTTTTACGAGAACGAAGACGAAGACGAATCGGAGGATTTAGAGGACGAGTTTGAAATCAACTGGAGCGAAAAGTAGCGGAAATGCATATATACGTGCGCGCGCGCCTAAATCGAAATTGACGGTAACTGTGTGATCCTCGTTCGCGATTTTTTTATTTAGTGTTGTTGTATATGAAACACACACAGTTACAAGTACTACTACATATACTACCTTCTAACATTTTAATTCACATTTACATTTACGCGAACTCTCACCCGAACGTGTTCAACGCGCCTTGTTCCTTCTCCAAAAACGTCCTCAATCGTCTCGCGCTCACTCTCGCCGCCGCCGGCGCCCACATCTCCCCGTCTTCTTCCTCCTCTTTATTCCCGAGTTCTCTCCAACTCCCTTCCTTTTCCTCCATCGGATCGCTAAATCCCATCGGCACCTTCTCTAAAAATCCTCCCTCTTTCTCTCGCATATCTTCCGCCTCTCTCAGAATCCCACGCATAAACTTTTCCGCGTCCTCTTCGCTCGCCGCGCCTCTCTCCGTCGTCACGAGCAACACCCCGCCCAAGCGCGAATCTTCTCGACTGATCCTTGCCAACTGTCTCGCGATCGTTTGGAACGGAGGTTGCTTATCTCGCACCATCGCCACTGACTTTGGTTCCGCCAACGAGTGGTAAAAGTTCGTTTGCGCTAATCCGATGCAGTTCGCGCACGGTCTCTCCTTCTCTTCTTCCGACGACGACGTAAAAGACCCGAAATCCGGCGGGATGGCGATGGCGATTATCCTCTTGTACGGTTCGCACGAGGCGAGGAATTTAGAGCCCGATAACAAGAGGTTTCGATGCCGTTTCGAAAAGTGATTCATATTTTTATCTTTTTATGCGTTTTCGAGTGTGACGTTTTCGGGAAAAAAAAAACTCGTCGCGCGAAGAAGCACAAAACAAACGACGATGGTCGTCGTCGTCCACGTCCTCTTCGACGCTTTCCGATCGAAAATTTTGGACTGGTCGATGATGGCGATCGGGTTCCACCTCGTCTCGTCCAAATGGAAGCGAAAATCGGACGAAAAGTTGAAGGAGAAGCTGAAACATTTGGAAGACCGGCACAAGGCGGAACGAAACGCCGTCGTTCGGTTGCAACATCAGTTGAGGAATAAAGTGTTGACGGCGGATCAAATGAACGTTTCTTCATCGTCTTCGAGTTCTTCTCCGCAGCAGTTTGGCCCGGCGATTGCAGTCGCGCAGTCGTGTTTTAGTCGCAGAGCTGGGACGCCGAGGCAAGGCGGGTCGTTGGTAGAAACCGCGCGGTGTCGACTGCATTTCGATACGGAGTTTGTTCCGAAACGAAGCTTGGAAGGTTTGGACGAGTATTCTCACGCGTGGGTGATTTACGTGTTTCACGCGAACACGAACGCGTGCGGGACGAAGAATGGAGGCGCGGTGAAAGCGTTAGTCTCTGTGCCGAGGTTGAACGGGGAAAAGCGAGGGTGTTTGTCGACTCGGACGCCGCATCGACCGAGGCCGATTGGATTGAGTTTAGGGAGAGTCGTTAGCGTCGATTGGGAGCGGGGGGAAGTCACGCTCGGGGGAATAGATTTAGTCGACGGGACGCCGGTTTTGGATATCAAGCCGTACGTGCCGTGGTGCGATAGCGTGGCAGAAGCTACGGCACCGAAGTGGGTGACCAGAGCGATTGAAGGCGAGGAAGGAGGAGAACCGTTGGCGATCGGAGAGGTGAAATTCGCGAACCCGGAAGAGGAGACGAAAGAGAAGGTGAAGCGGGCGTACCAAGAACGGTTTGAAATCGATTCGAAGAAAGGTGGGAAAAAGAGGCGACCTTTGTACGAAAACGCGGAGGATTTTTTGGCGTTCGTCGTGGATACTTTGCGTTTGGACGTGAGAAGTACCAGGGAGAGAACGGCGAAAGTGGAAGAGAGAAAGTTTGACACGTACCGGGTGACTTTATGCGACGTGGAGGTGGCGTATGCGATTGGTAAAGAAGGCGATGGGGTGGTGACCATCGTCGATGCGGTGGCGGTAGAGCCGAGCGTTATTCCCGGGAACGCGGATTTAGATCGACCGGCAATTACGAGGGACGATAACGATAAGTATTTCAAGAAGAAAAAGTAGAGATGACGGTGGGTGAGAGTACCAGTAAAAAGTAGACTTACACGGCGAAGTATCAGTAGATTTAGTTTTAGTTTTTTTTATATGTGAGACGATGAAGCTTCGTCGATTAAATTACAATAACATCGTGCTCGGATCTTCCATGTACGATTTAAAGGCGCCGAGCCATTTGGCACCGTCCGCGCCATCTACTGCTCTGTGGTCGCAACTCAACGTCGCCGACATCACGTTTGTTTCTTTATACATACCTTCCTTGGTTTTCACGATTTCTTTTCTCGTCCCGCCGACGGCTAAAATGCCAGCTTGCGGCGGATTGACGATAGCCGCAAATTGCTTGATGCCAAACATGCCGAGATTGGAAACTGTAAACGTGCCACCGGAGACGTCTTTACCTTGCAATTTTCCCATTTTCGCTTTCTCAGCTAAGCTCTTGACCTCGCTCGAAATACCTCTCAATCCCAGACAACACGCCGAACGCACGACGGGGACCATCAACCCTTTATCCGTTTGTACCGCCACGCAAACATCCGCGAGTTTGTATCGCCTCACGTGCGTCTCCATCCAACTCGAGTTGACTTCTGGCACCGCTCTCAACGCCGCCGCCGACGCTTTGACGACGAAATCGTTCACGCTAATCTTCTTGCCGTCTTTTTCCTTCTCTAACAACGCATTCATTCGCGCGCGAGTGGCATTTACCGCGTCCATGTTCACGTCCACGGTGAGATAAAAGTGTGGCACCGTTTGCTTCGATTCTGTGAGTCTTTTTGCGGTTATTTTCTTAATCGTAGAAACTGGCACCTCTTCGTATTCAGGGAAATAAATAGACGCGTCGAATTCTGCTCCCGCCGAAGAGGATTGCCCTTGCTGCGTGGAAGCTTTCACGTTGGCAGCCCCACCACTGGCGACGTACTCCAACACGTCTAAATTTGTCACTCTCCCATTCGGACCTCTCCCTCGGATCTTCGTATAATCCACGCCTTTTTCGAGCGCCGTCTTCCTCGCCAGCGGCGAAATGAACACCCGAGTTTCGTTCCCACTCCTCGACGCGAACGACGAGGAAGAAGAGGAAGAAGAAGTGCTCGCGCTCGCCGACGCCCCGGCTCTTTCTTCTTTCTTTTCCTCCGGCGCCCGCCCCGTCTCCTCTGCCTCGCTACCGCTATCGCTACTACCGCCGCTATTATCGCCTCCTCCTCCTACTCCTCCTCCTCCTCCTCCTCCAACGTAATCCTTAAAACTCTCCACGTCTTTCTCTTCCTCCACCATGACTAACAGAGGCGTCCCGACGTCCACGTCTTCCCTCCCGCCTTCGATTAAAATCTTCGCCACGTACCCGTCCTCCATCGATTCCATCTCCATCGTCGCTTTGTCCGTCTGAATCTCCGCGAGAACGTCCCCGGCGGAAACTTGCTGCCCTTCTCGCACGAGCCAAGACGCGACGCCGCCTTTCGTCATCGTTGGCGACAGCGCCGGCATCGCGATCTCTTGGAACGGTGGAAGACTCGACGACGAGGAGGAGTACCATCGTCGTCCGAATCGTAATCGTCGTCGTCTGACTTCCTCGTCGTTCGTTGTCGTCGACGAAGACGACGACGATCGGGGAAAACGCAAAGACGAAGAAAATCCCGAAGACGAAGAAAAAGAAGAAGAAAACAGACGTCGATTAAGCCCAAAAACGTTCTCTTCGACGAGAAGAAGAGAAGGGTTCAACCAGCGAGAACTCGTCAGCGCGCGTCGAACCAGCTCTCGCGCGTGGCGAGAAGAAGAGGACGACATTTCGTTTTTAATGTGTTTGATTTAATGCGCGTCGCGCGTGCAAATTTTCTTAAGAGTGTGGGCTCTAGATCTTCCACGAAAAGGGCTTAAAAACAGTAAAAACTGTTTAAAGTATATAAGCTTTGCGCGCGCGGATGTTATCGATAGATTAAATCTAAGTTCTAAAAGCTAAGGTTCTAACAGCGATGCTCTCGTTTTTACCGCTCTTTCTCTCTTTCTCTCTCACTCTTACTCTTCTTCTGCGTCTTCAGTTCTAGCTTTGAAGGTGAAGAGCTGCGCGGCGAGCGCTCTCGAAGAAGAAGAAGAAGGAGCCGTTCGCGAATTGCCCGGAACGCCGCGGCGCGAAGTCGATTCGTCGTCTCGTTTTCGTTCGAAGTACGTGCCGAGAGGCGCGGTGAACGACTCGCGCTGAAGTTTTTCGGCGAGCTTTTTTGCTCGGAGTTGGTCCATCGTGAGGGTGGGCGCGTCGTCATCGATTTTCTCGTCGCGTTTGGTGGGGGGGTCGCTTTTTGATCCGCCGCGTTGACCGCGACCGCCTCTTCCTCCGCGGCCGCCGCCGCCTCCTCCCCTTTGACCGCTTTGCGCTCGAACGTCGTCGTTTTGTGGCGGAGGTCGCGAGAGCTTCTCGAGAATTTTTGAACGCTCTTTCTTCGCTTGGATTTCGTGTTGCCGCTTTCGTTTTTCTTCCGATAGCGCGTTTGCGTTCTCTTCTTTGTTGTTCGATCCTCGCTTGTTTCCATCGGGCAGACTCGGTTTCGCGCGTTGTTGCTTCTTTTGTTGTTGTTGGTGGTGGTGGTGGTGGTTCGACGATGCGACAGGTGGTGGCTGGGAAAGTGCTGTTACTCCTCTTTTCGGAGGGAGTTTCGGTTTTGCTCTCGCCGGCTGCATTTCCTCTTCCTCTTCTTCTTCTTCTTCTTCTTCGCAGTCGTCCTCATCGTCCTCCTCGCGCTCTACCGCGCGCATTCTGTCTCTCCTCAACTCTTTCCTCGCCTCTTTTTCTCTCCTCATCCTTTCCATCTTTTCTTTTCTCTCCTGCTCTTCCTTTTCCTTCCTCTCCTCTTCCTCTCTTGCTTTTCTTTCTCGTTCGAACTCCTTCCATGTCTTCGCGTCGAACGGCTGAAACTTTGGCGCTTTACTGACATCGCCCAACGAAAACCCATCGTCGGCGAACCGACTCGCCGCTTTCATCCGCATCTTCTTCTCAAACTTTTCCTTTAATCTCTCGACTTGGCCGCCTAGAACTTGAAAATTCGCGTCCGTATCCGCAAACGCCACGTAATGCTCGTTCGTTCCCACCACAGAACTACCACTACCACCATCACCGCAAGGTCCAAAAGCCACTTTCAAATCTCGCACCAAAACCTTCGTCCCCGGCATCAACTGCCTCTCCCACCGCGACGGCGCTCGGTCCACCTTCGACCATCGCACTCGTTCGAGAACGTCAATCTCCGAATACCCATCCGTCATCCTCACTTTCAACATTCTCTTATTATTCGTAGTCAGCATCTTCTCCGCTCGCTCCTCCCAGTTCGCGTCCTCGTCGTCGTCGTCCGCGTAATCCTCCATCGAGAGTTCGTTCGCTTTCTCGCTCTTCTTCGCCTGCGACACGTCCTTCGCGTCCACGACTTGCCACACGAGTGGACCTTTCAAAGCATCCCCCCGAAGAGTATTCAAAGCGGCTCTTCTGTTCGGTATGGACGGTAAGAATAACGGCTCTTCTTCATCGTCGTCGTCGTCCTCGTCTTCTTCTTCGAGGAAATCTGTGCTCAATAACGCGCGTTCGATGGCGTTCGCGTCGTCTCTTTCTCTTTCACCTTCTTCAATCGACACGTTTTTCCCCAACAACTTCTTCTTCAGAACCTCCTCCTCTCTCAACCGCCAACCTCTCGCGAAAAGCGTCGAGAACACCGAATCATCATCCATTTTTCTTCTTCTTCTTCTCTTCCTTCCGCGCGTTTACGTTCTCTCGCGAGAAGAGCGTTTAAAGCATCGTTTTCACGCGCTCGCTTTCCTTATTCGCTTTTTCTGAAGCAAAATCCGCCACTTTTTTCCCCAACAAGTCGGCACCTTTTTTTTAATAGACACATCTATCACCCATACATGGTTCGAACGACGAACGCTCGCTCGTCGAAACGATCGGCACCACCTTCGGTGACGCCGACGCCACCGGCGATGCTCGCGCCAGATTCCGACGAGGACGATGATTATTCCGACGACGACGACGATGCGACGACGACGACGACGAGGCGCAACACGACTTCAAATTTCAAAATTCGAACGACTTCTACCGGTAACGACAAATACAAAGGATCGGGAGGATCAAAAGGCGGCAACGGCGTGCCCTCTTTACTGGTAGCAATGCTCGTGTTCTTCGTCGTCCTCGTCGGCGTGGTTTTACAAGCGAGAGAGGTTTCAAAAATCGCTCGATCGATGCGCGAGGAAGGCGAGAAGAAGTTGGCGTTGGATCCGGTGAAGAGAGAGGTGCAACGACTGCGCGAGAGCGCGGAACGGGAGACGAAGGAGAACAGGAAGACGTTTTGCACGAAAGAAGAGATGGAAAAGAAGGTGAAAGAATTGATGGTTTTGGTGAAAGAGAGTAGCGATAGAAGTAGTGGTAGTTTGTCGTCGACGTTGGACGATCGCGCGACGAAAGCGGAGCTCGCGCGGTTGACGAAAGAGATGGAGGCGGTGAAGAAAATCATAAACGAGGATAAGCCGTGGGATCAAGCGATGCAGAAGACGATAGACGCGTGGTACGAAACCAGCAGTGGTGGTGGTGGTGGTGCCGGGAAGAAGAAGAAAGGATGGTTTGGCGGCGGGAAAGGTAAAGTTCCGTCGTCGCCGCCGTGGACGGCGAAGGACGAGGAGATCGAAAAAGCGACGGAACAGTTGAGAGCGGATATGGAGGATGTGAAGTTGAAATTGGCGAAGAAAGGTTTGTCGACGCAGACAGCCATGCAAAGAATGACGCACGCGTTGGCGGATAAGACGGGATTGGTGGATTACGCGAGCATTCACGGTGGCGGGAGAGTGTTGAAACACTCGACGTTGTCCCCGTTGGTCGCCCGAGAGAGCGGGCCGATTACCGCGATGTTGATGTATTTTCGAGGGAAAGCGGCGCCGCACCCGAAATCGAACGAATGGTTGTTGAAACAGACGTTAGAACCACCAGGAGATTGTTTAGCCCTGAGAGGGACGAAAGGGTACGTGGATGTGCAATTGAAGGAGAAAATTACGGTGTCGGGATTTACGTTGGAACACGTAAACCCGTTGATTGCGTACGATCGATCGTCCGCGCCGAAAGAGGTCAAATTAGGCGCCTGGGGTATGTTTCCGAAAGTGAAGAAAAGTAGCGCTAACGATGATAGCAACGATAACAACGTTAAGAAAATGTCGTGGAAATACGAGGAGTTTGGAAACTTCACGTTTGACCCGACCGTCGCGGATGGCGTGACGACGTTTACGTTTAGCGAAGACAAGATAGTTGGCACGACCGATCGCGTGCGCTTTTCCGTGGACTCTAATCACGGTAACGCGAAGTGGACGTGCGTGTACAGGTTGAGAGTCCACGGAAGCAATAAATGACGACGAGGAGGAGGAAGAATACAAGAAAAGAGGACAAACTATGAGTGTTTTTTTTCTCGGAGACGAGAAACGCTCTCGTCGTGTAAAAGATGATATATACTTTTTTTAATGCGCACGCGAATGATACTTACGTATATATTTTAACAAAAGCGCTCTGTCAAATCACAGACCCCACACGCACTCAACGAGAACGTTTCTTTCTATTCATATAAGATGTGTGTCTGCTAGAGTAAGTAAGTTTATTTGCATTACAATGCGGTTTATTTTATTATAAGTATATACTCGTACAAAAAATTTCTCGCGTCGTGCTCTCGCGCGTTCTTCTTCTTCTTCTTCTTCATTTTTTAAAACAAAGCCGTCTTCTTCATTATGCGAAAGAACTCCTCCTCGTTCACCTCCCCATCTCCATCTCTGTCAGCCTCTTCGATCATCTCTTGCAACTCCTCGTCCGTCATCGTCTCCCCCAACTCTTTCGCTACCCTCTTCAAATTCTTGAACGAAATCTTCCCGGTATCGTCGTCGTCGAACAGTCTAAACGCTTTCAATATTTCCTCCTTGCCGTCTCGCTCGCCCATCTTCGCCGTCATCAGTTTCAAAAAGTCCTCGAACGTAATCGTCCCGGATCCGTCCTTATCCACCTCGTGCATCATTTTTGCAATCTCCTCTTTCTTTGGTTCAAATCCGAGCGCGCGCATGGATACTTTCAGCTCTTTCGCGTCGATCGTTCCCGATCCGTCCGTGTCGAATAAATCAAACGCCTCGCGGATTTCTTGCTTTTGTTCTTCGGTTAATCCTCCTCCGGTTGAAGTTGAATTCGTGCCTTTTTTCGCCTGTTTTTTTTTTTTCAAAGAGAATTCAGAAATATATGTGAGAAATAATAGAAGTCCATTTTTGTTGCAAAAGCACACACACAGAGAGAGAGAGAGAACAGAGAGAGAACAGAGAGAGAAAGAAAGCATCGAAACGATCTCGTTCTTCTTCTCTCTCTTCTTCCCAAAAGCAAAAGAGAAGGGAAAATTAGGGGAAAAGAAGAAGAACAAAAGAAAAAAAGAAGTCCGTTGACTTTGAAAAAAAAAGAAAAAACTGCGACTACACGACTACACGGCGCGTCTCTCTTCTCGTTCCCTCTTCAAACGCGCGCCGCGAGAAGACACGGCGAGCCAGCCGAAGATAAACGCCAGTCGCGCACCATTCTTTTTGCTTCTTCTTCTTCTCTACTAATTCTAGTGTGTGTGTGTATTTATGTGCGTGTAATTTCTCTCTGGTACGAATGAATGGCGACTTTTCCCGAAAGAGGTTCCTTGTGCGAGTAAAAAAAAGAAAAAAATTTGAAAATCGAATCGACAGCCACATCTCACAAAACGAGAAAAGAAAAAAAAGAGGAAAAACTCATCATCGGTTTGTTTTTCTTTACGCTCTTCACTTCTTTGTGCAGAGAAGACAGAGAGAGAAGAACATAATGCCACCGAAGAAGAAAGGAGCCGCCGACGTCGGCGCCACCGGTGGTGGTGGTGGAGATGCAAACTTGAAGCAAAAATCACCGGCGGAGTTTTTCCAGGACAACAAAGGCATCGCTGGATTTGAAAACGCCGGGAAATCGCTGTACACGACGTTGAGAGAGTTCATCGAAAACGCGCTGGACGCGGCGGAACAGATTGGGGTTTTACCGCAGGTGGACGTTTTGGTGGAAGAGGTGACGCTGACGCAGTACGAGACGATGATTGGGTTGGACGCGCACGT
>Ga0255765_1005062_pt1 | contig 12696 bp, 9 predicted proteins | sample 041ome_8_FD_179965 | JGI IMG/M metagenome (GOLD analysis project Ga0255765, IMG submission 179965) | Coastal salt marsh microbial communities from the Groves Creek Marsh, Skidaway Island, Georgia - 041407BS metaG (version 2) | ecosystem: Environmental > Aquatic > Marine > Intertidal zone > Salt...
GGTATTTTCGATGCCTATGAGTCCACACTTTTGGATTGCGATCAGGATGGGGTAAATGACGAAAAAGACGCCAATAACTGTGATCCTCACAACGATACCGATGAGGATGGATTCTCCAATATGGACGAACTCCGCTGTGGTTCTGATCCTAACGATGCTTCCAGCTATTGTCAAGATTTTGCTGCCATAGACCTTGAGATCGTTGACTTCTTTTCTCCTAATGGCGACGGTCAAAACGATCGTTGGATTGATGCTGCCTTCAATCGATACCCCAACAACCAGGTCTGGGTTTACTCCAGATCCGGTCAATTGGTATTTGAGCAAAGCAATTATCAGAACAACTGGGAGGGAGAATTCAATGGAGAACCCCTACCAGAAGGAAGCTACTACTATATCATCGATTTTAATGCCGATGGAAGTCCCGACTACCAAGGGTGGCTCTTTTTAACACGATAGCATCATGAAAAAATACACATTTCTCGCATGGATACTTCCCTTAGCACTCATTGCTCAGCAGGATGCCTATCTTTCGTTATATCAACTCAATATGCCCTTGATCAATCCCGCCTATTCGGGAGCAGAGGGAAATCATGTTTTTTCTTTGACCTCCAGAAACCAATGGAGTAACCTAGAAGGTAGTCCCAGAACCACAGCCTTTTCCTACAGCACCGCAGTCGGAAAAAATGTTGGTTTGGGAATTTCTATTTTGTCCGATGAGATTTTTATCGAAGAACAAACCACCCTTACCGCAGATTTCTCCTATCAATTGACGATGGCCAATGAGGCAGCACTCTATCTCGGGATCAAAGCGGGGGGGAACTCCTACAGTGCCGATCCCACGGCTTTGCGCGGATATGATAGTGATGCTGACCCCGTAAAAAGGCCACTTAGTCGATTCAACCCCAATCTCGGTGTTGGGTTTTTATATCAGGCTTCCAATTGGTGGGTTTCGGGAGCACTGCCCCGCTTGTTTAACGCCAGGCGACACGATGACGTTGTCATTCAAGCAAGGGACAGGATGCATACCTATTTTTATGCAGGAGCAGTTTTTTCGGTAAGCGATAAATTTTCCATCAAACCCAATATCATGTACCGCAATACCAAAAGCATCGGAGCAGTTACGGATCTTGGGGTCAAAGTGAGCTATAATAACACCTTTGATTTAGGTTTTTCTGTCAGGACGGGGGATATATTTTCCATACAAGCTCTTTTTAACATCAATGAAAACCTGACTTTGGGATACGCCTACGACACCTATGGAGCAGATCAACTCTCGGGACTCAACCTAAAAGCCCATGAGATTGCAATGCGATTCAAATTTGGGTCAAGCACAGAGGCGCCACAGCTTGAGGAGGTTCCAGAAGAATAGTCCCAACCCACCCCTACACAACATTACAACATAACACCACAAAAAAAACCAACATTACTAAAGGGGTTTAATAGCAAAAAGATCATAAATCTAATTTCTGCCATGGGAACCATCGCAAAACCCCTCAGGATTTTGGTTGTTCCCACAACCGCATTTAGGTTTTTGAATTTTCATAACAATTTTTAACTAATATCCCTACAATATTTGTACATACAAATAAAATATCCACTTTTTCATTCCCTCCAAGATGTTAGATTATGAATTTGATCAATCCAGCTTACGCTGGAGCTTTAGGGAAGAACATTTTTGCTTTACCTATATACAGTAGTGGTCTTTTTGCTAGAGGCACCCTCCTCAATTGCCTTTTCCTATTCTTCAGAGAGAGCAAACAATGTAGGGTTAGGATTTTCTGTGGTCTCTGATAAAGTTTTTATAGAACAGCATACTTTTGCCTATGTAGATTTTTCATACAAGCTCGATATGGTATCTACTCAGCTATATTTGGGACTTAAAGCAGTAGGTAATTTCTACAGTGCTAACCCTAGAGGATTGATAACCTATACTTCTTCTGACCCAGCACAACAACAGCTCTTAAGGTTTAATCCAAATGTAGGAGCAGTAGCTATTCTAAAGGGAGAACTCTTTTGGGCTTTTTTTTCTATTCCCAGACTCTTCAATGTAAAAAGAGAAAATGATAATCTAGCTGTTACAGCAAAAGATAGAGGGCATTCTTATCTTGGCGGAGGAGTTAATCTTCCAATAGTAGCTGATTTTCTTGTGAAACCACCAGTGATGCTCAGAAAGGTAAAGGGATTACCTGTTACAACTGATTTTACTGGTATGCTGAGTTGGCAAAACCAATTTGATGTGGGAATATCATGCCGATCGAGCAGTGCTTTTTCATTACTATCAGTAGTCTCTCTTGGGGGATTTGATATAGGATATGTCATTGAAACACCAACAGTGATTTCGTTTCGCAACTTAATCTTAAAACCTACGAAATCGTCCTTAGAATCAATTTGGGTCAAGGAGATTAAACTGCTAAAACAGTTCCAGAGAGTCAGGATTAATTGCCATCCACATAACTCACACACCCATAAACAATCACCCCCCTTTAAAGACATCACTAAAAGCACTTTTAGATCAATGATGATAGCGAATTGCAATGGATTTGGATTGGCCCCAACCTTGTGGACATGGGGTTATATATAATATCAAGAGCCTAAACTTAACAGAAAAACCGTTCTACAAAACCCACCCCACTATCAGTTATTCAGATAGGCAGGAAAGTTTTTAGCTTATAAAATATTACAGCCGTACAAATACCGTACATAAATAATATAATAAATCCCTAAAACACTGTATTTAAGTATAATAGGGATTATATAAGTGGAGTCGGCGGGATTGACAAGGTCTTTCCCTTGATTCCCGTTTAGGAAATGCATCCTATTGTCCTTACGTCCAAACGTTTTAAAACAAAAAAACCTACACCAGCAAGCTGAGTAGGTTGTTTTATTTTAATCCGTAAAACTGCGTTTCAAAGTGGAGTCGGCGGGAATCGAACCCGCGTCCAAACAAGTCACAACCAAGCTTTCTACAGGTTTAGTTCTCGTTTGTTTTTCGAGGCATCAGTGACCGAAAACCGCCCTAGATGCCCTTATCATCTTTATTGAAAAACACCACCGATGCTATGGTATTTCGATGTTGACATTTATGGTGCCTCAATACCGATCGCCGTCAACAAGGGCTATCGAGAGACATCCGGCTTCCCGACCTGGTCGGGACTAGGCAAAGACTTACTATAATTCAGTCAATTATGCAGCTAGAGCGTAGTTATTCTCGCCATTTAAAAAGTTGAAACATAAGATTTACGAGCTGTGTCTCAGCGCTCGACCTGCTTACTCCGTCATGGGAACCTGCTGTCAAAACCAGTCGACCCCAATGTTTCAATGAACACCCCTAAAGGGAAGGGCAAAGATACAAATTTCATGCCGTTTTGGTTTTGACAGTGAGGTTTTCTTACTTCATTAACTAGAAATCATACAACAATCGTCTGGTAAATGTTCTACCAATTCGTGGCATACCAGGTAAAGCTCTGAACTCATTATTGAATAAATTCACAGCCGACAAATGAATCTTTAAACCATTGTTGAAATTATAACCTGCCATAACATCAAATACCGAAAGGGCATCAATACGACCGGGGAAAGTAGTTTGATTGGATTTGTATGCCTGATTCCACTGGTAGGAAACACTTCCAACTATTCCTTTTTCAGGCTGATAGCTCATTCCCCAACGAATTTTATTTTGTGGAAAATTTAGATCTCCGGGTTCTCCAGAGGAACGGTTGAACCATGTATAATTGAAGTAAGTAGTAAATATGTCTGAAAAATAGTACTTAGAATGGGTTTCAAATCCCCAATTGGTATTGATTTTATCGCGAAAGAAGTTGTATGAAAATTCTTTCAGAATAGTAATGCTATAAAAAATAAAGTTTTTAACACTACAACGTTATAGAAATTAAAATTATTTTTTTCATCAAACAATTCATCATAAATTAGGCGCTTAAATAAAAAATATGAAGCAAAAATTAGCAAACTTTTCATCGATTTTTTTATTCACTACAATTAGTATTTTAGTGTCTAACTTTTCGATGGCACAGCAAACAATCAGTGGATCTATTTCTGACGAAAATGGTCCTCTTCCAGGTGCGACCATTGTGGTTAAAGGAACAACCAACGGAACGCAAACAGATTTTGATGGAAATTTCACCTTGTCCGATGTATCGGAGGGGGATAGTCTCGAGTTCAGCTATGTGGGTTACGAGACCAAAGAATTGGTTTATGAACAAGACACCAACTTTCAGATTGTCTTGATTGAAGACACCAAAGCCTTGGACGAGGTTGTGGTGGTTGGGTATGGTACCCAAAAAAAATCGAGCTTGACTGGATCGGTAGTCAAAGTGGACGGTGAGCAGCTTACCCAAGTATCGGTCGCCAACAGCACCGAGCTTTTGGCAGGAAGGGTAGCTGGGGTCATCACCAAGCAGACCACGGGTATTCCGGGTAATGACGGTACGACTCTAAACATCCGTGGATTTGGATCCCCACTTATTCTTGTTGATGGAATCGAAATGACTTTGGGCAGAATAGACCCCAATGACATTGAATCCATCAATACCCTTAAAGACGCATCGGCAGCCATCTACGGCGCCAGAGCTGGAAATGGGGTCATTTTGATCACCACCAAAAGGGGGCGTGAGGGAAAGCCACAAATTTCCTACACCGGTACCATGAGTTTCCAACAACCTGTTGTTTGGAGAAACAATGTCAATGCAGGGCAATTTGTTGAAATGCAAAATGAGGGAGGAGCTGCCAGTTATACCCCAGAGCAAATTCAGTCGTACAAGAACGGTGACCCTGGTTTTGAATCCTATGATTGGGAAAGAACTGTTTTTCGAACTTGGGCACCCATGGACCAACACAGCCTCACAGCCAGTGGTGGATCGGATAAAGTGAAATTCTTTACCTCTATCGGTAGCTTATATCAAGGAGGTTCTTTTAGATCAGGAGATTTGAACTACGGAAGAACCAACGTTCGTTCTAATGTCGATTTCAATATCAATGAAAATTTAACCGTTGGTTTGGATTTGAGTTACAGGAAAGACAAGCGTTCTGAACCTGGAATGCCACTGAATAATATCTACAATGCCTTTAAGGTTTCTGAACCCATTTTACCCCCCGTCATTCCTGGGCGTCCTGAAGTGGCGGCCAACAGTGGAGGTGGCTTCGGCAACCGTGCAGGCTATGGGGGAAGTCAGAGAAGTTTGTCTGGCTTTGTGGATCGATTTGGTGAAGTTTTCAATGGAAGAATTCAGATGGAATACAAAATCCCTCAACTTACTGGACTTGCTGTAAAAGGAACTTTGACCTATATGTCTGATAATTTACAAACCAAAGATTTGGACAAGCGGATGCCTGTTTATCAATACAACAATGAAAGTGGAGAAGTTACTCAAGTGGGACAGGCTGGAAGCGACAACCTGAGTGAATCCTTGCGACAATTCAAAAGAGTGTATCCTACCATTTCCATTAGTTATGAAAATGAATTTGGAGATCACGAGGTCAAAGGTCTATTGTTGACGGAAACCATAGATGAGGAAACCATCAACTTTTCTGCCTCAAGAAGGGACTTGTTGACCACAGATCTTCCTTTCCTTAACTTGGGGAGTGAACTGGGAATCCAAAACTCTGGAAACGCACTTGAGTTTGGCCGTTCCAGTGTCGTGGGCCGTGTCAATTATGGATATAAAAACAAATATTTCTTAGAATCTAGTTTTCGTTATGACGCCTCCAGCAACTTTGCAGAAGACTCTCGATGGGGTTTCTTCCCTAGTGTTTCTGCCGCTTGGAGATTGTCTGAAGAGGATTTTCTTAAGGATGTTGAAGCCATCAACAGCCTAAAAGTTCGATTGTCTTACAGTGAAACGGGTAATGACAATATTGGTTTATTTCGATACCTTGAAGCTTTCTCCATTCAGGAGGCAAATAATTCATATGCTTCGGGACCTTACCTTTTTGGAAACTCAGGATTGAGTACGGCTATTGCCACTACCGGTTTGGCCAATCCTAACGTGACTTGGAGAGAGTTGACCACCTATAACTTTGGAATCGATGCCCAACTTTTCAATGGTCTTTTGGGGGTTGAGTTGGATATTTTTTACAGAGATCAGAAAGGAATCTTTGCCACCCCTTTAGCAGACTTCCCCAGTACCTTTGGAGCGACCTTGCCACAGGAAAATCAAAACTCCACCAGCAACCGAGGATTTGACTTGGTGTTGACCCACAAAAACAAGATTGGAGAACTCTCCTATGACTTAGGTCTGTCTTTGGGTTTTGCGCGTGAAAGATACGAGTATTGGCCAGTGGATCGTGATATCAGAGCCTATGCCGAAGATGAAACAGAATTAAACGATCCTGCTTTTATCAAAAGGTTCAATTTGATACAATTAAATAGTGGAAATTGGGTGAACAGAAACATAGGATACAAAACCGATGGTATCTTTATGTCTCAGGAAGAAATTGATAACCATCCGGTTGATCAATCATTATTGGCTGGAGGAACTGGCAACTCCCGTGTTATCCCTGGAGACATTCGTTATGTTGACCTCAATGGTGATAATTATATCGACTGGAGAGATCAAGATGAGATTGGAAAAGGAGGTCTGCCCGATATGGTCTATGGAATCAATTTCAGTGCTTCGTATAAGAATTTTTCTTTGAGCATGTTATTCCAAGGTGCGACAGGATTTAACTTTACCTTTGGGAATGAAATCAGAAACATTCTGATCAATAATGTTATTCCCTATAAGTTTCAATACGATTACCGATGGACACCGGATCCTAACAATCCTGGGGTCAATATCAATCCCAACGCAAAGTTACCGGCCAGTACGGCAGCCAATGCCAATGCTAACAACACTCAAGTTTCCGATTTTTGGGTACAAGACGGAACCTATTTACGTCTTAAAAATCTCAATATTGGTTATGAGATCCCCAGCAAAATCAAAGACATGATTGGAGTAAACAACTTCAGAGTTTTTGTATCAGGATCTAATTTGATTACTTGGAATAATCTTGGTATTTACAAGGGTGCATTTGATTCAGAGGGGCCCACTACTCAGAATGGATCTACATATCCCTTGATAAGGACCTTGTCGTATGGAATTAACATATCACTTTAAAAAAATGAATATGAAACTTAAATACTTTTTATATCTAACACTTACAGTCACTTTTTTAGGCTGTGAAGACGTTTTGAACAAAGAACCATTGGATCGAATTTCCGAGGTGGCAGTATGGCAAGACGAAAAATTGGCTGATGCCTATTTGACCGATGTTTATGCTCGAGCTAAATTCAGACATTTAAACAGTGATCATACTGGCTTTGGCTTAATCGCTGGTATGGCAGACGAAATGATTCAGTTTGCACCTTGGCAACAACCCAATGCTGCCATTGCTACTCCCATGAACTCAGAAACGCTTTTTGCGCCACTCAATTATTGGAGATACAATGAGATCAGAAAACTCAATATTTTTATCGATAGGGTGGGTTCATCTGAAAATTTCGAGGCGGATTACAAAACCAAAAGATTGGCAGAGGCCAGATGGTTGCGTGCCTATTTTTACTTTAATATGGCCGTTCGATATGGCGGAGTCCCCTTGATTACGGTTGCTCAAGGTCTTGACGATGATGAAGAAACCTTATTTGTCTCTAGAAATACGGAGAAGGAAGTTTATGATTTTGTTGATGCAGAAATGACCGCAATTTTTGCTGATTTACCCGACTCTCATGAGGGAGAACTAGGAAGAGTCAGTAAATGGGCAGTAAAAGCACTACAAAGCCGATCCAATCTCTATGCCGCTAGTATTGCCCGTTTTGGTCAAGTACAATTGAACGGTGTCGTTGGCATTCCCAGTAGTGATGAAAACACCTATTGGCAAAAATCCTATAATGCTTCCAAAGAGTTGATCGACAACAGTCCTCATTCTCTGTACAATGCTTATCCCGATGATCCAATGTACAATCACAAACAGTTATTTGTGGACGAAATCGAAAACAATCCTGAAGTGATTTTCACGGAACGTTATGATGCCGCCTCTTCTTTCGGTACAGGTCTTTCTGTTACTGCTGTTCATGCAGATTTTGCTTTCGCTTGGAATTCAAACTTCAGACCCTATCTTGATATTGCAGAAAAATTTGAATTTCAAGATGGTACCTCTGGAGCCATTCCTCGCGATCAATATGCTGCAAAAGAATGGACTATGGATGAGTTGTTTCACAACAGAGACCCTCGCTTCAAAGCTGCTTTCCTATACAATGAATCAGATTTTTGGGGAAAGAAAGCATATTTCCACGAAAAAAGTATCGTTGATGGCAAAGAAGTAAAAAGCGGAATTTTACCAGATGGTACGCCTGCCAAAGCATCTAACAGGGCGTTTGAACCTCGACCCAAGCCCCTACGTCAAGGGTTTTTGCTTAGAAAATTTTTAGATGAAAGCCCTGGACAACAGCAAGAAGGAGGTCAATCCAGTGAAGATTACCATATCTTTAGATTGGGAGAAACTTATCTCAACTTGGCTGAGGCCGCTTTTTATTTAGGAAAAACTGATGAGGCATTGGCAGCCATCAACACTATCAGAACCCGTGCTGGGATGCCCCCCAAAGCCAACATCACGGAAGAAGTCATCCGAAATGAGAGAGCCGTGGAGTTGGTTTTTGAAGAACACCGTTTTTGGGATCTTCGCCGTTGGAGAATTGCAGAGCAAGTATTAAATGGAACCATGTTAAAAGGTTTATCATTTATCTACAACCACGACACCAAAAAATATAAAATAGCAGTCAAAAATGCGATAAGAAGTCCTAGGGAGTTCCTTTCACACCACTACTATTATCCATTGACACTTGCGAAACTCTCCGATAACCCCAATTTGGTAGAGAATCCTGGTTATTAATTAACATGATGGAAAAATCGAAATTTTTAGTTTTCCATCTGATATTAATCTTATTGTTATCTTGCAAGCCTGAGGGGGCGTTGGCCACTACCAATACCTCCCCTCAGGCTTACTATTTTGATGCCCAATTGGGAAACGACGCTAACAATGGCTTGTCTGCCAAACAACCCTTTGTCAGTTTAAATAAACTATCTGAAATCAACCTCAAATCGGGAGACAGCATACGCTTGGCTAATGGTAGCTCCTTCAGGGGACAGCTTTCCATTTTAGGATTTACAGGAGCGGATGGACTTAATATCAGTAATTATCAACCACCAGGTTCTTCAAATCAACAACTGCCAAGAATTGATGCAGCGGGCTACGACAGTGGCATTTACATCAAAAACTCCTCTAACATCAGTATTTCAAACCTCAGTATTACCGCCAATGGGGGAGGCATCAAGAGCAATCACGGTGCTAATACAGAAGGGATGCGTTGTGGAATATTGGTTCACATACAATCCAATAGCGTTTTTAATAACCTCAATATTGAAAATGTTGAAATCGAAGAGGTTTACTACGAAGCCCCTGGCTTTAGCCGTGATAAAGACGAAGTGACCACACCCAATGGAACTCAAAGTTATGGATGGGGCATACGGTTTTTAAATACCAGTACAAGTGGCCAATTGACCCATATCTCTGTTTCCAATTGCAACATAAAAAAAGTCAGTCACAGTGGAATTCGGTTCAATAACAGCAGCCAATTAAAGTTTGAGGACATCCAGATCCACAACAACCGTCTAAACAACATTGGAGGCCCCGGAATGGTATTGCTGAAATGTGAAAACGCCGTGGTGACGGAAAACCACATCAGCTACTCCGGTAGCACAGACGATTCCAGAAACTGGGGTAGAGGCAGTGGATTGTGGACTTGGGGGTCTTCCAAAATACTAATCGATCAAAACACTTTCAGCCATGCCAATGGGCCAGCCGACTCTGCTGGCTGCCATATTGACTTTAATTGCAATGATATCATTGTACAAAGGAATTTAAGTTGGTCCAATGCCGGTGGCTTTATAGAGGTATTGGGGAACAACTACAACTGTGCCTATCGTTACAACCTCAGCATCAATGATGGTTACAGAGTCAAGGGTGTTGGAAATAATTTTCAAGAAGGAAAGACCTTTTGGTTGAGTGGATATGCCGGTAAAAACAACTCCAGAACCGGGCCTTTCAATACCTATATTTACAATAATACCATCTATACCAAGGCTTCTATTGTTTCGAAAATTGCGGTAGATAAGGTTTCCCATGGTGTACTCATAGCCAATAATATATTTCATGTGGAGGGTGACAGCCAATTGGTTTTGGGGGATCAATACCGACCGGATCAAGGTGGGGAAGGCACCATCGATAATGTCACTTTTACCAACAATATTTTTCTAAAAAGAGACTATTGGCCTGAAGAGGCTTTGATCCAACCTAATGCGCTTTTAGAGGGAGATGTGATGTTCCTTAAAAAAGGGGGGACATTCATCCAAGATTATACCCCTACCAATACCGCTTTGGTAAGAAATAAGGGCATTGCCATCACAACAATCGAAGGAGACGAAAAAGGATTGTACCTCGATTTTGCTATCGATCAAGACCTATTGGGCAATCCCATTGAGGGATTACCCGATCTTGGCGCCATAGAAATGGATTAATTCAAAGAAATACGGAACCCTAGGCCTGCAGCCAGTTGACCGTTGTTTGGATTTTGGATCAGCGCAGGGCGAAAGCTGTGAAGCCCGACTTTATTCCTGTCCCTATACGCTAGGTTATTGACTTTGGCCACCTTTACCGCATCGGTTATAGACCAAACCCAAATGCCTAATGAGGCAAAAAGTCCGATGTAGGTTCCCGATCCAAATTCAACATTGCTACTATTACCAGACCCTAAGACAGTAACGCTTTCCCGGGTGATGCTTCCCAGTGTAATTGCAGTAGAAGCAATATATCCCGCAAAGAACAACAGGCCACGTCCTGTTTCACCAGCCACCACCTGTCCCAGTCCGGGAAGCAAAAATGAAGCGACTCCAGCAATGGTGGGATCATAGCGGTCGCCTGGTTGATGGGAATAATCGTGTGCGTTGTAGTTGAGTTTGTTAACGCTGTACTGCCCAAAAAGGGGAGCGCAGAGCAATGTTAAAAAAAATGTAATGAGTAGTAGGTTTTTCATAAGTGATAAAATTTAGGAGTTCCCAATTTAAGTCTTTTGGGGATGATTATCCTAAAAAAGCGTTGGGCTGTGGAATAGTGCTAATTCTTTTGAAATTCCTAAGTAAGAAATTTACTACAAGCGGTTGACAAAAGCTTTTAAATCCGCCAATCGACCCAATAGCCCTTCTAAGTATTTGATGTCTAACATATTGGCTCCATCACTTTTGGCAGAAGCAGGGTCGAAATGAGTTTCCAAAAAAAGGCCATCTACGCCCGTAGCAATCCCTGCGCGGGCGATGGTTTCGATGCTCTCGGGCCGTCCTCCAGTTACGCCACTGCTTTGATTGGGTTGCTGTAGCGAATGGGTAACGTCTAAGACGGTGGGAGCGTATTGTTTCATCACTGGAATGCCCCTAAAGTCCACAATCAGGTCTTGATAACCAAACTGGGTGCCGCGGTCGGTAATCCAGGTATTTTCATTGCCACTGTCTTTAACCTTTTGTACCGCAAATTGCATGCTCTCCGGACTCATAAACTGTCCTTTTTTTAGGTTCACAAACTTATTGGTTTTGGCAGCTGCCACCAATAAATCCGTCTGGCGAACCAAAAAAGCAGGGATTTGCAATACATCCACATAGGCTGCTGCCTTTTCGGCATCTTGTTCGTTGTGGATGTCTGTAAGTGTGGGGAGGTCAAAACTTTGTCCTACTTTTTCCAAAATCTTCAAGGCTTTTTCATCACCAATACCTGTAAAACTGTCCAGTCGGCTGCGGTTGGCTTTTTTAAAACTGCCCTTGAAAATGTAGGGAATAGAAAGGGCGTCGGTTACTGTTTTGATCTTTTCGGCAATTCGCATGGCCATTTCCTCTCCTTCAATGGCACAAGGCCCAGCAATCAAAAAAAATTGTTGCTTTTCGTTGGAACCGATTTTGGGGAGAGCTGCTAGTGACATATTTCTTAATGAATTGAATGGATTAGGTTTTGGCAATGACTTCAAATACTTTACCGTCTTCACATTTGAAAATCTTTCCAGGAAATTTTACGATCATCTGATAATCGTGCGTGGCCATCAGTAGGGTCATTCCTTTTTGGTGGAGTGACTTAAAAAGCTGCATGATCTCTTGACTGGTTTGAGGGTCTAAGTTTCCTGTCGGTTCATCGGCAATGATCAATTTGGGATCATTGAGCAAGGCACGGGCAATGGCGATTCTTTGTTGCTCACCTCCTGAAAGCTCAAAGGGAAATTTTTTCTTGTTTACGGCAATGCCTACCATCTCCAGTACCTCATCAATTCTTTGATCAATTTCCTTTTTATCACGCCAACCCGTGGCTTTGAGTACAAATTTGAGATTGTCTTCTATATTCCGATCTGGGAGTAACTTAAAATCTTGGAAAACTACCCCCAAACTTCTTCTTAGGTTTGGAATTTGCTTGTTTTTCAGTCGGGTAAGATCAAAATCACCCACATAGCCCAAGCCGGATTCCAATGCCAAATCCCCATAGATTGTCTTGATCAAACTGCTCTTGCCACTTCCGGTTCGGCCGATCAAAAAAACAATACTCCCCTCGGGTACATCAATAGATACATCGGTCAAAATGTCCCTACCCCCTTGCTTGATGGTTGCATCGCTG
>Ga0255765_1005081_pt1 | contig 12657 bp, 8 predicted proteins | sample 041ome_8_FD_179965 | JGI IMG/M metagenome (GOLD analysis project Ga0255765, IMG submission 179965) | Coastal salt marsh microbial communities from the Groves Creek Marsh, Skidaway Island, Georgia - 041407BS metaG (version 2) | ecosystem: Environmental > Aquatic > Marine > Intertidal zone > Salt...
CACAACCCTAAAACGGGCGGTCCGATTCGTCGGGGCTGTTCTTAAAAAGAGGGCGCAAAATTTAAGAAAAAACTCAAGGGCGCAAGCTTGCGCCCTCTGATTAAGAAAAATCGCCCGACATTTTCTTAATCAGGGGGCGCTCGGCGACCGACCGTCACCGGTAGCGCCCCCTTTTTAAGAAATAACGGTAGAACGTGCACCGCGACGTCCGTTCCGCCGTGCCGCCGTTCGTCGGCTTTTTCGTCGTCTTTTTCGTCGTTCCGCCGTTCCGCCGTTCCGCCGTTCGTCGAGCGGGCGAACGACGCGTCGTCGGTCGTCGTCCGAGACGCGGCATCGCGCGGCGCGCGACGATGCTGACGCGATCGAAGCCCGCGACGACGCGCGACCGCGAGCGCGCGACGACGACGACGACGACGACGACGACGACGCGACCGACGTACGACGCGGCGTGGGACGTCGGCGACGACGACGACGCGATGGGGATCGAGAAGACGCGCGAACGCGCGGGAAGACGCGCGATGGAAAGGTTCGCGCGGTGCGCGAGCGTTTTGGCGGTGTGCGCGCTGGTGATCGGGGCGAGCGCGAGCGCGTGGGCGGGCGCGCGAGCGCGAGCGGCGATGAGCGACGGCGAGACGAGCGCGGCGAACGTGGGGGCGCCGGAGCGCGACGGCGCGTTTTGGAGCGAGCGAACGACGACGGCGAGAGGACGACGGGTGAAGCGAGCGATCGGTGTGGTGACGCCGACGCGGTGAGGCGAGGCGAGGCGAGGCGAGCGAAGCGCGCGCGGGTGTTGTACAATACAAATCAATGTTCTCAATAGAGGTCTTCGCCGACGAGAGTCGCCAATCGCTGGAGCCGTGGGGCGAAAAACGCGTCCAGTTTCGTGCGAATGTCGTCGCGCATGACGCGTTCGGGATCGTCTCGCGCGAATCGCCAGTCGTTCGACGTCGCGTTCATCGTCGCGAGACGTCGCGCGGTTTCGTCGCTCGCGTCGAGGTCCAAGTGCTTCAGCACGCGACGCATCGCCGCTGTTGACGTGTTGACGTCGTCGCTCCATAAATCTTCGCCCTTGACGACGAGGAAGGACTCGCGCGGGAAAACATCGAGCCACGTTTCGAGGAAGACGTCGTACATGGATTTGATCAGCGCGTCGGCGTGGTAAAACACGGCTTCGAACTCGGGTGAATACGTCTCAAAACGATTCGCGCATCCTCTCAACGGATTGCCTCGGTCGAGACACTTTTGAAACATCGTCATCATCTGTTCCGCGTACGCCGCGAAACCGTCTTCGTTGGCACCATATTGTTTCTTGTAATGTTCGTAATGCCAAAACGCCGAATGCAGGCGCGCGCCCGGTTCGCGTACGATAACGACGAAACGCGGCGGTGACGAACCGTACACCGTTGACATCAGATGCGGAAGCGATAGCCCGTGCCCGCCGCTCTCGTCGTAAGGATCCTTTGCGTTCGCCTCTCCTACGCATCCCGGCGCTTTGGGATCCCCTTCCACGCCGTCGATGCATCTTCTACGCGGCGACGCGCGCGACGTCCCTCGTCGCGCCGCGTCTTCATCCGCCGTGTCCTTCGCGCTCTCGTCGTCTTCAAACTTTGAGCTCTTAGTTTGACACTCCGCCCAACAATCTCGCATGTGATCCAAGTACGCTCGATGAAACCGTATGGATTCGCTCCACGACGTCGCGAGGTATCCGGGCGAGGCGTCGCCCGCGACGACGTTTCTCTCCATCGTCGCGACGCTCGCGAAAGTATTTGCGTAATTTTCGAGCGTCTTCGTGTGTTCGTTCCAAAAATGCGGCGCGCGCACGACGCCGACCGTGGGCGCGCCCGCGAGAAGTCTTGAGCCTAATTCCTCAGTCCCGCTCTGCCACGCGCCGAGGATGTAAAAGTACGGCAAACACATCGGCGGCGTCGAGTCGCCAGTCGTCCAACACGGATTTTTTCGTCCTGCGTCTGGCACGCCGGCGCGCCCGATGAAGTCCAAGTCCTCCTCCATGCCTTGCAGTCGACGCAACGACGACGAGAAGTCGCCGGGCTCGGCGGCGTTCTTCGTCGGTGCGTTCTTCGTCGGCGCGGTCGCCGCGCTCGCGCTCGCGTTCTCGGCGAGACGTTTCGTCGCGCGCATCGCCTGCGTAGACGACGATGACGCGCGCTCGCGCGCGAGGTCTCGCGCGTTCACCAACCCCGCAAAGTCCTGCCGCATCTTCATCGTCCGAGGATCGATGGCGAGCGTGTTGAGGCCAATCATCAACCGCCACCCAACCAACACGGTGAGGACTAACACACCGCCGGCGACGCGCGCGAGGAACGAACTCTGCGCCTGGCGACGCTGCGCGAGCGTGACGGTCTCATCGTCGACGGTGTGCGTCGTCGCGGCGATCGGTTTAGGGGCGTCCATCGACGGACGACGCGCCCGCGGCGGCGCGAAGTGCGGACGCGCGCGGAGCGCGCAGAGACGAGCGTGACGAGCGAGACACAAACAAAGTTATGACGAGGACGAGGACGACGGTACGACCACGATTTGTTATTTGGATGATTTAGTATTAATCGCATGGCGTCGTCTTCACGCGGCGGTCGGACCCGACGTTCGCCTCGACGACGCGCGAGTCGAGCGTCTACATTTATTCGTAGATCCACGCCTTGGCGCAAGATTCGTACTCGCACACGCCCTCCGGGAACCAAAGAGCGATTTCGTGGTTCGCGCTTTCAACGGCATCGGAGCCGTGGATGACGTTACGACCGACTTCGATGCAGAAATCGCCGCGAATCGTACCCGGTTCGCTCGCCGCCGGGTTGGTGGCGCCGATAATCTTTCGGCCCGTCTTCACGACGTCCTTGCCTTCCCACACCATGGCGACGACCGGACCGGAGCACATGTAAGAAACCAACCCACCGAAGAACGGTTTAGAGCTCAAATCCGCGTAGTGCTTCTCCGCGTGTTCCTTGCTCACGTTTTGCATCTTCAACGCCCGCAAGGTGAACCCTTTGCGAGCGAAGCGCGCGATGATTTCCGCGACCAACCCGCGTTGGACGCCATCCGGCCTGCACCGCGAGCGCACGCGCGTGATCCGTCAGTCTTTGTACCGCGTGCGCGCGCGCGGTTCAGTCGTGTGAAGCACTTTCGTCATCGATTCGATGCCGAATGGGTTTCGCGCGGTCCGATGGATCCAACCATCCGTCCAATCATCCGTCGTCGTTCGATCGCGCCGTCGCGTCGCGTCTCGTCGCGTCGCGTCGCCGCGCGAGAAGCACGACGTCTCGCGCGCGTCGATCGTTCACGATCGCGCCTCGCGCGCGTCGCGTTCGCACACGCACTTGATCATGATGTACGTGCGTTCGGTCGCCATGTCGTGTCGTAAAGTGCCGCGTGGGTGGCGGCGGCGTCTCGAAATCTGATCCACATGTCGCGTCGGCGGCGAGACTACCGCCGGCGCGTAAATCGAGGCGGGCGTTTCTGGAGGCGTTACAACACAACACGGCGCGAGAGATTCGAATACATCGATCGAACGATGGGATACAGCATTCACGCCGGCGGCGCGCGCGAGAGCGAACCCGAACGACGCGGTTCCTTGTACGAGTGCGAGTTTGGACCCGACGAGGCGAAAAAGCAGGGCCAAGAACACGCGTGGTACGATTTCTTCGCTCAGGCGGTGTCGACCGATCGCGAGGGGGACATCGATCACACCACTGTAGGGTGCATACACCCGGCGGCGCGATCGAGTGGGAAGGAGTCGAGGTATAAACCCAGCGTAAAGAACTTTCCGCCGCGCAAGGCGGACTGGAAGCCGAGCGAGTCGAACGTGCAAACGAGTCACAGAACGTGAGAACGAGCGCGTTCTCACGCCGCCGGTCCCGTGGCGAGTGGACACTGCGCGTCCGCACCGTACTCAGTCCAAGATCCATCGTACACCGCGGCCTCGACGCCGCATTCATGTAATCCGAGAGCTACGATGGCCGCCGTGACGCCGGTGCCGCACGAAGCCACGATGGGTTTCGCCGAGGCGCTCAAATCTAACCCGCTCGTCTCGAACACCTGGCGAAGCGCTTCAACGGGCTTGAACGTTTTGTCTTCGTTCAAAAGTTCGCCGAAGAACACATTTTTACTTCCAGGAATGTGCCCCGAACGCACGCCCTCGCGCGGCTCCTTCGTCTCGCCGCGAAAGCGCGCCGCGCCTCTCGCGTCGACGACTTGAAACGATTTAGTTTGGATGTTTTCGACGACTTCTCTTTTCGTTTTCACCAACTCCGCGCGCGTACCTTTGAAATCACCCGGCACATCGTCACCGAGCGCGCGCATCGCGCGCGCGCACGCATCGACGTGCGCCGCGATGTCTTCCTCCGCGCGCTCGGCGTCGTCGCTCGCGTACCCGCGCGCGTCCCACGCAGGTTTCCCTCCGTCCAAAACTTTCACGTTTTCCCATCCGTGCGCGCGAAACATCCACCACGCACGCGCGGCTGAGAACATTCCATTCGTGTCGTACACCACGATCGGCTTCGTTTTCGTCAGCTTCAACGTCTCGCACGCCGCCTCGAACGCCTTCGCGCTCGGCAGCATGTGCGGCGCTGGGTTTCGCCCGTCGCTCACCTTGTCCACGTCGAAGAACACCGTCTGCGGCGTCAACCGCGTGCGCGCGTGTTCACGCGCACCGTTTCGCTTCAAATCCGGCATGTGCCACGACGCATCGACGATCTGCACGTCATCGCGGTGCGCGTCCAGCCAGTCCGCGCTGACGAGCGCCGATGATGCCGACGCCGACGCCGACGACGCGTGGGAGCCCATGCGCGCGCGCGTCGGTGCTCGCGCTCGCAATGTCGCCGACAAATTCAGCGCGGCGATCCGTCGCGTGCGCGCAACGTCAGTCGCTCGCACGCGCATGCGACGGCGAATGGCGCGGCGAGCGTCCGCTCGTCACGCTCGCGCGAGCGTCCGCACATCGCGCGTCGGTGCGCGCCGACGCGCGCGTCCCGAGCGGCGTGGAAACGGACGCGCGCGTCGTTCGCGCGATCGCGATGTCCAACGCGCGCTCGACGACGACGACGACGGCGACGACGACGACGACGGGCGCGCGTCGTCGAGCGTGTCTGCGTCGTCGTCGACGCCAAGTTTCCGCGCACGCGCGGGCGTCGTTCGATGCCGACGCGTTCTTCGCGTCGATTTCGTCGTCGTCCCCGTACGACGCACTGGGCGTCGCGCGCGGAGCGTCGCGCGACGCGTGTAAGCGGGCGTACAAGCGCTGCGCCAAGTTGAATCACCCAGACGTCGTCAACGCGTGCGTGGACGCGAGCGAGGAGGAGAAGGATGAACGCATCATGACGTTTTTGCGGGCGAAAAAGGCGTACGAAATGCTGACGTCGAGCACTATCGGGAATTTGAACGACGTCAAGACTGAGGCGTGGAAATCAAAGTGGCGCGAACAGTTGCGAGCGTTGCGAAGAGAGCGGGAACAGGCAAAGGCGTCGCGCGCGAACGATTATGAGGAAAACAACGCGGTGGGAACGCCGGAGATGCGGGCGCAAATCGAAGCTCAAATTGCGGGCTTGCGCACGCAGGGACGACGAAGACGGAGCGTCATGAAGCCGACAGTGCGCGCGTGGGAGGAACCGTTTCCACCGTCCGAAGACGACTCGTATTCTTGGAACCACGAGGTGCAATGAGTGGTTCGCGGCGCGCGTGTGCGTGCGTGCGTGCGTGGTGTTACAAGTTTGTACTATTTGCCGCATTACTAGAAATGTATCAAGAATTGTAATCGTAGAAGTATATTATGTCGATTCGATGCTTGATTTCGTCATGTCTTCGTCGACGACGTCGACGATGCGAGCGCCCGCGGGCGAGCGTTCAATGCCGTCGGCGGCCATCGGTGTGACGACGGTTTTGCGGTGTCCGAAGGGGAGATTGCCTCGGGACTCGTAACGCAGCCAATTGAGAGCGCACAGTTGCGTGCACGCATCATATGCATCCAACCGTTTCTCGCTAGACATTTTCATCACGCCCATGGGCGCGTTGAGCGCTCTGATGGGAATGGCGATGGCGAACGCGAGCAGCTTTCCGAGCGCGTGGGCGGAGGCGCGTCTCACGTCGACATTTTCTCGGAAAATCGATACATCGGGTGGGTGTGCGTGCCCAGGAACCATGAGCGCGCGCATACGTGCTTCGTGCATCATGTCCCGTTCCGTCGGCGCGCGTTGAATTGCCGAAGCTAGCCAGGCGATCGGATTCGATCTGTTCTTGCGGAAATTTCTCTGCGAAGCGCCCAGTTTTTCCGCCTCTTGCTTTCGTCTCAAAAGCTCTCGGTTCGTGATTTCCGCATTCACTTCCTTTTTCACCGTTTCGTACAAAACTTTACAGTTATCTGTGAGTTGGATGTCGAGCGACTGTTTGATCGCTTTTATGGTGAAGAGAGAAATTGGCCGCACAGGCACGTACAGACCGACGAAGAGCTGCATGCCCGTGTCGAGCGCTACCGCTGCTTGCAACATTTGTTCACTCAAAAACGGTAAAGTAGGCGCGATTCCGATGAACCAGATGACGTGCCAGATGCGCAGAGGAGAGTAATGGTCGATAAATGCAAAGAATTGCTGCAACGCAAAGAGCGCGCAACAGAACGCTAACGTCAGCGCGCACGTGAGTAGCGAGAAATACATGGTCAAAGTGGTATTTCCCCACGAAACCAACTGTGTGGGTCGGCCAAACTTATCTGCGAGTGTTTCCAACTCTACACCCACGCGCCGACACAGACCTGGCATGACTCGAGGGCCACCAGACGCGAGTACCTTGTCAATTCGCACCAACTTGACGCTTGCGCCTTTTATCACATTGAGTAATTTCCAAACAATTTTTTTGATAGCCCTCAACACGATTTCTGCGGGATTCGACGACGTGACCACAGCAACGACGTAGTTCATCATATTTCGCGGCAAAAACACGGTCGCCACCGCTGGAAGTTCGTCGTCGACACCCAAGCGAGCGCGCTTTGCTTTGCGACGTCTTACACCTTCTTTCACGGCGTCGCTCGAGATGGTCACGTCGCGACCTTGGCTAAGCAACTTCTTCAATCTCCACTTTTCCAAAGTTTTATCTCTAAATTCGCGAATCTTTTTGTTTCGCATCTTAGCCATCTTATTGACTTCAACGCGCAACGCTTCAAGCTCATCGTCATCATCTTTAAACGCAGACACGTTTGACCAAATCTCGCTGACGACGATGCTTGAGCAGAAACCAGTGTAAAACAAGCCAGGAACTATCCATAAAAGTATGAATGTACTCACCATTTTACTTTGAAACACTGCGCAACACGTGGTATGATACGCAAACCATAAAAGCTTGAGCAATCGACTCTCTGGCTTTGAGTAGAAAATCGCCGCCCTTGCAAACGTCTTGGCGGGAAGGAGCACAGACTCGACGAAATGCCGCAGACTCAAGAGCACACCATCGATGGTATCCGGTATGTGCGCCGTCTTCACCCCCATCGGTGATTGTTTGAGATACCACTCCCACGGCGCGCTACCACCCTTTGGTACGAAAGAAAGCCTGATGCGAGCGAAACCTTGCCAGTCGTTTGGATTTTTACTCGAACGCGCGTACACGCACATGGCGTGACTCGGGTCAGCCATTTCATTTTCCGTCAGAAATGCTGGATTTGGAGGCGTGATGTTAAACCAAGCATCGATGGAGTTACCCTGCGCTTTGAGAACGCTGGAGATTGGAATCGAAATCGCGCCTAGAATCTGCTCGCCACCACTGATCGCATCCGGGCACTTGAAAAGTACCCTGATTTCGCCAGAAATTTCCGTTATGGAAAAGTTGAAACGTTCTTGCGAAGATTTAATGTTCTCTTCGCGACCATCCCACATCACCGTCGCGTATACATGTCGTCCAAACTTCTCGTTTTCATCAGTCATGGAGAGCACGCTGTCGATGATCGGTGCGAAATGTTGATACGGCGTTCGATCGCCAACGACGGAGGCGATGTTGAATGAGAACTTCCCGATCGTCGGTCTTGCGACTTGGCTGATCAATTTCAAGTCCTTCGGTGCCAATTTCGAGTAACCGCAGCCAATCATGACTTCTATTTCGCCCAATTGGTCTTCCTTCATCTTGAGCCAGGACTTTGTCATCATCATCGGCTTGAGTTTCAACTTTTTTCGCACCAAGTCTCCGACGAGCAAGTCTTCGACGGGAATCTGCACGTAACCGATGGCACTCCCTTTCACAAAAATCTCATCACTCTGCGCGTACTGAATGTCTGCGTCTTCATCGTCATCGCTTTGATTGACGTTTACGTCTCCATTCGTCTCGTTTAACGTGAACAAATCATCCTCTTTCTCTTTCTCAAGTCCCATCAAGTTCAATACTTTCCGCGAGGCCTTTCTAAACGTGTGCGAGCCGTACACACTCTTCAGTTCTGAGACAACCTGAATCGTCAATGTCCGACTTAGAGTCGTCTTCGGCAACACCGCGACTTCGGGATCAAAGTGAAAGTTAGACACCACACCCCTTTGCACGCTTCCGTAGACTATATCCTTATGCGTGTTGAGCGACATGCGGATCTGCATATTTGTGCTCTTGGCGCCGTGACGAATCGGTAACCCTTCGTATGTCATGCCCTGAACGTACAAGTATTTGTTGGTTTCGTGATGTACGACGTATCTATCAATTTCGGATATGGGCGGCGGTTTGGGAGCATTCGCGAAAGGTTCTCTTGTTGCGCTAAGGCGAACGATGAGTTCACCCTTCACTCTCTCTGGAGCGTTCCATGCCATGGAACTGTCCGAACCGCCGACGAGAGTGTTTCGATTCTTGTCCTGGCCATAAACTGGAGTTGCGATTTGTGTCCATGAACCATCTGGAGGCAGAGACGCCAACGACACCGACGCAGTTCCCATGAGCGTTTTGCTAAGCAGGTTGCGATCGTACAATTGAAACAAGACATCTCCAGAGCCCGGACGAGCGATGAGAGAACAGGTCTTTCCCATGCCATTGTTCCACACGGGATGGAGCGTGTTTGCGATTGTATCTGTCCTGCAGAATTCATTCTTGGGCGCATTGTCCATTCGCACGTACGCGAAAGCATCGCAGGACCCTTTGGTGTCAACATGGAACAACTGTCTCGCCGCGATGACGGCGACGTGTACGCTCCTAGCCAGACTTGTGCCTTCAGTGGGATCTATTCTTCCTAAATTGACTGTCTTTGCGATTGTTTCGGCGGCGTCACTGATGAGCGCCGAAACCTTGACTCGAAGTTTACCCAAATCTGCGGGTGCGCGTGGATGGATGAAGCACACCTCACCCGCGAGGTCCGGCGCAATTCTAGCCTTCAAATCCATGTCCAAATCCGCGACGCTGCCAGTAGTCGAAACACGGTCGAGTGGAATAGCGGCGGCCCCAAGGAAGTCGCTCGGCGAGAATCTGTCCTTGTCCCACACCGTGAACACGATTGCTTTGGGTTCGCCCCTAGCTGCATCGACGCTTGGTACACGCAACAAGAAACGCTCGTTCCACTCAGGATTGCGAGTGCGGTACTTAATCGTAGTTTGGTAGCGTTCTTCGATGGGCGTAGTGTCGAAACCGAGTCTGATGAACACGTCGCTCGTACCGAACCCATCGGCGTCGAATACGCCGCGAGCGCTCATCACGTTAACAACCATCAAGTCTAATTTTTCGCGCCTGGAGGGAAAGTTTCCTTCGAATGAGACGAGTTCTTGTTCGGCGCCGGTGACGACGGGAAAGTGTCCACCCTCCCCCAGCGCTGGCTCCTCAAACGTCGCTTTTCCGATTGTCATGCTCAGCACAGCCTTGGCTCTGTGCCTTTTCGTCACGAGCGCGATGCGAAGCTTCAACTTCGTCCCATCCAATGGAACCAAAGTACTCGGAATCTTTGCGTAACCAACGACTGTTTCTCTTTTAAACCAGCGCACTTCCTTTAGTTTGATGACGAATTTGCTGCCAGCCGCATTCGCCCGACAATTCTGAAAGATGAACTTCCCTTGCGCGTCCCAAGATGGATTCTCTGTGCCCTCTATTCTCCGTGTCTTGACCTTGCGAGTTGCATTTCGTTTTTCCTTCCACGCTATTTGCACAAACGTTTTTTTATGCGATGATTTGTACACGCCGCCGCTGGTCTGGACGTCGTGAATCACCACCTCGATATCGTCCCTGATTGATACGATCCTCTTCGCTGACTCTTTGGCCGACGTCAACGTCAAAACCGTGGATTCAGGAAGCTCCATTCTTGACGTTTCGGAGGATAAGATTCGTGCTTTGCTTTTGCTTGTGACTTTCGTCCTCCGCCTGTGTTTACGCAGTTTCTTCGCGGTCGCACGTTCCAATGCAAGGATCTCTTGTTGTCGCATTGTGCCGAGCCGTGAAGCCGACTGATTCACGCGCGCCCATTCCGCGTTTTCGCCATGTTCGTTCGCCGTCATCAATCGTCGAATCACATCGATTCCAAGGGAGCTTTCGTCGGCTTTGTCGTGTTCGAGCCAGTCCGAGTCCGACGAGCTCGCCGCGTCACCGTCGTCGGCCCAATTCACGCGATCGCGCGACTGGAACGCTTCGACGTCGACGTCGACGTCGACGTCGACGTTGTCACTCGTCCCCACCACGTCATCGCCAGCCATGCCGCTGGACGAAGCTTTTGAATCGACGACACTACTCCAATCGTTCGACTGGCGTAATTGACGAGCCGACGCGAACGCGTCGCGCGCGGCGACGTTGGCGCCGAGTGTGCCGCGGTGCCGTGGTGCCGGTGTACGCGATCACCGTCGCCCGCCGCCGTCGACGGGCGAACCCGCGTCAAGTTTTGCGGCCGCTCACGTCAAAGACGGGCGCGTCCGAGGACGAAGATGCCCGCGAACGACCCTGGTGGGCGAGAGCGTTCGAAGCGTCGATCGCGATTATTCGGCGACGAGGATGTCGACGTCGATGCCGTCCCGATCGAGGAGACGACGGCTAGCGACGCTGCGCACGAGGAGACGACGGCCGGCGAAGCTGCACACGATGATGGTGTTCTCGATGATGACGAAATCGGCGGAGTCGTCGATGATGCTGTCGCAGAGGGTGAAGCGAACGTCATGCACGACGCGATTGATACGGATGACGACGTTCACGAGGCTTCATCGTCCTCCGCGGTCGTCTTGGATGACGACGCCCGTTCAGACTCGGCGCGAGAGTGTTCGTCCGTCTCGGCGTCGGCGAGCGGAACCGAAGCCGAGCGCTTGCGATTCGGAACGTCGTTGTCGCAGGTCTACCGATTCAAAGATGGCAAGTACGTCGCCGTGGGCGCGGCCGGATTGGCTATTTTAGACTGCGCGTCGGCGAGCAAGCGAAGTTTGCTCGTTTACGACGTCGAAAAACGACCGCTCGTACGACGAGTCATCGACGCGCGTCTGACGTGCGAGCTGCAGAGAGATAATTACGTGACGATTCATCACGACGACGCGATTTTATTCAGCGCTTTAACGCGTGACGAGAGCGATTGGCTGGCGGTGGCGGCGCAAATCACCATCGCGCAGTTTGTCGCGCGTCGCGAGAGCCTCGAGGCAATCGTCTTAGATATTAGCACAGAGAAATCTTCTTCAAGCGGTGGTGCGACTTTGGAAAAGGGTGATAGCGTGCAGCTGAACTATGAAGCCGTCCGAGGTGGTTTACCGCCGGCGAGCGAGCCGTATGACTTTTTGGCGTTGCAGTTGTTCGACGAAACGTCGAAGCGCGTCGCGGGTTTGAAAGTGAAACGAATCGGCGACGACGATTCGGGCTTACCCGAAGCGCTCGCACGCGGTATCATCGGTTGTCGAAAGGACTGTCGACGACTGATCCTCGCGCCCGAGACTGAAACAGACTTTGTGCTATACGACGTCACGGTTTTGCGAATGAAGAAGCCTTCGGCTAAAGATGGAAAAGAGGCAGCTGTTTCAGGTGCGAAGAGCGTTGACGAACACCTCACGGACGCAACCGCGATGAGCGAACGAACGGCGCGAGTCGCGCATTCGAGTGCCGAGGCACTGACGCAGCAAGCGCCGGAACCACCTCAACCACCGGAACCACCGAGGACTCCGAACGCCGCGCAGTTCGTCGGAACGCCGCCGCCGCCGCAATGGTGGATGTACAACCAACCGCCCGCGGCGATGCCGTACGCGATGCCGCCGATGCCTACAGCGTTGAACACACCCGACCAGACGCTTGTATCCGACGTCCGGCGTGCCGTCGCGTCGCTCGCCGAGGATGTTGCGTCGCTCGCCGTACGTACCCGTACCGGTGGCGCCTGGATTCCTCCGAAGCCCGAAGGCGAGTTCAAGCACGCCATCGAGGCGCTTCACAAGGCGCGACGCGTCGTCATGCTTCCTAAAATTGAAGCGGATGCGCTGTCGATCGGCGACGTGAAGCAGCTGACGGCTGAGGCCGAACGACTGGGTGAAATGCATGACGAACTTAGAGCAATCAGAAAGTAGGCGTCCAGTACTCGTGCGTTCGGCCGAATCCGCCGTCGGCGAGCGCCCGAAATCCGTTGTCTCTCGCGCGGTCGAATCACCGCCACGCAAGATTACACCGCTGACAACACCTTGTTGAACGAAAGCGTAGAAACTTAGAAAATGATTTGCTCGTTTGTGAAGACAACAGAAGACGAAAAAAACGAGCGTTCGCGCT
>Ga0255765_1005101_pt1 | contig 12615 bp, 7 predicted proteins | sample 041ome_8_FD_179965 | JGI IMG/M metagenome (GOLD analysis project Ga0255765, IMG submission 179965) | Coastal salt marsh microbial communities from the Groves Creek Marsh, Skidaway Island, Georgia - 041407BS metaG (version 2) | ecosystem: Environmental > Aquatic > Marine > Intertidal zone > Salt...
CGCAAGCGCCCGCGCGACGACGAGGAGGGTGAGGGAGAAGAAGGTGCCAAACGCCGACACGCGCCGCGGAAGGCGGCCGCGGCGGACGGGCGCGCGGAAAGCGGTGCGGTCGACGGCTCGGCCGCGGAAAGCGGCGTGACCACGACGCACGTCGCGCGGGGGGACGAGGACGCGAGCGGCGTCGCGCGCGCGGTTGGGGAGTCGACGAAGAAGAAGAAAAAGTGCGTCCTCTGCAAAACAGCACAAGCCCAGCGCGGCATCGACGTCTGGCATCTCGGCTCTAAGATCAGTGACATTTTTGGCCCGATTTTGTATCGATTTTCTCGAAGAAAGCGGGAACAAATCAAGATAAACAAATCGGAAGTTATCTGCAAAGGCGACGGTTTGTGCAGCACATGTGCCTCGCGTTCTGGACACGATGGCCGCGATCTTATCGATCTCGCATTCGAGCAGCGTATGGAGGATACTCGAAAAGTCGTCATCTTTGCGAAGCACGTTCAGGGGAATTGCGATGGTAAGCTGCCGCGGGCACCAGATTGCGCCGAGCTCGAGGGATGGGACCATGAGAGCGCCGGGGCAGCACGTGTTCAAGTCGGCCGATGGTGGTACAGTTTCACCACCAGAAACGACGGCGCTCGGAAGAAGCGCGTCGTCGAGGCCGCGGCACACGACGACGACACGAAGACCCAAGAGGCGTTGCAGTACTTGGCGACGTGCGAGAGGCGAAACGACAGTAAATGTGACGTGGAGGGTGACTCGCGGAGAGTACGCATTCTTGCGATGTACGTTGAGGAGAAATGCCATGGTAAGCTGCCGCGGAAAAGAGATTGCGCCGAGCTCGAGGGATGGGACCATGAGAGCGCCGGGGCAGCACGTGTTCAAGTCGGCCGATGGTGGTACAGTTTCACCACCAAAAACGACGGCGCTCGGAAGAAGCGCGTCGTCGAGGCCGCGGCACGCGACGACGACGAGGCGAAGACCCAAGAGGCGTTGCAGTACTTGGCGAAGTGCGAGAAGCGAAACCACAGTCAAATTGACGTGGAGGGTGACTCGCGGAGAGTACGCATTCTCGCGAAGCACGTTGCGGAGAAATGCCATGGTAAGCTGCCGCGGGCACCAGATTGCGCCGAGCTCGAGGGATGGGACCATGAGAGCGCCGGGGCAGCACGTGTTCAAGTCGGCCGATGGTGGTACAGTTTCACCACCAAAAACGACGGCGCTCGGAAGAAGCGCGTCGTCGAGGCCGCGGCACGCGACGACGACGAGGCGAAGACCCAAGAGGCGTTGCAGTACTTGGCGAAGTGCGAGAAGCGAGACGAAAAGAAACGATCCCGGTGAACGACGAACACGTACGATGAATTATAAATGAAAAGCCTTGTAATGATACGTGATGCAATTCATGACGCGCAAAGATCGTTTCCATCACATATCGGTGACGCGGCGCGGTGGCACTTGGCTCCGATACAGTTCGTAGATACAGTTCGTCCCCGACGCGCGTCACACCGCGCCGTAGACGCGCCGCTCGTCGAGGAGGAAACGCCGGGTCTCGTCGTCCGCGCGCTTCGTCGCGCGCTTCGTCGCGTGCGCGACAGCGGCGATCGCCAACGCGACGCCAAACGCGGTGACGGCGTACGACGCAGCAATGGAAAGACTGCGGAGGATCCTTTATTCCGCAAGCTTTCTCACACAAATGTATTCTTTGCCATTTCGAGCCATGAGATCTATCCAGTATGGGCCCTTTGCTTTCCATGTCGAAACGACAGTTCTGCAGGTAGATCCCCAAGATGTTCAAATGTCTTGTCTGAATCGCCGCCAAAATTTTCCTCATTCTCCAAGCCGCTGTGTATTCATCTCTCACGTGGTGGTCCACAACTCTTCGAATGAAGCTCGTCGCCGCTTCGCCCATGTCACCATACCAGCCAAGTGCAAACGGCACGAACCTAAACCCAAAACTCCGAGGCGCGTACGGCCGAGGACGTACGGCCGAGGGCTTGTATGAACGATTTCTGCATCATGTTCACCTCGGTGATATAAATGAAACCAGCAACGTTCGAAGTGAGCAAGTCCCCCTGTGTTTTCCCGTGACTAACCGCTAAGACGGAGTGCACAAGCGACGTGGAAGGCACCGGGAGACGACGACGGCAGTCGCGTGGGTTTCGCTTTGCATTCCTATTTCTTCTATTTCTAGAGCTCGATCGTTCATTTTCGATCCCCGTGTGGTTCGCGCATGTGTATCTTCACGCGCGCTCGCTCGCGAATGTCAGACGGCTACCTCACAATGCTGTTCGAACGCTTCAGCAAAATCACTTCCAAGCACTGAAAGAAAATCATCTCCCCCAACAAAACGCCGAGCGCCGTGACGGTGCGACTCGTACTGGCGTCGTAGCCGTAAAACGCTACCAAATCGGCGTTGAAGCCGTAAATTCCGCACACGATCTGCTCGATTGCCCATGCCATAGGGCTGATGTATATCGCCCATTTGATGAACACCGGCGCTGTCGCCTTGTTCACGAAGAAATTATTAAATAAGATGAAGAAAAGAAGTCCTGGCATCGCGGTCTGAACACTCAGCGCCGCGTTCGGTGCAATCGCCGCGATGCAGCGCAAGTAGTTTGTCACAGACAAGAAATTGAGCAAACTCCACGCGTACAACGTTCCGAACTTGGACCACGACAGCTGCGAAAATGCGAACATGAGCAGACATGTGATGAAATTTCCCGTCACAGCCAACGTGTTATTTACGCTGGACTGCACGACGATCGACGCGCCGGTCGAGTACAACGCGTCAGCTTCTTCGTTTTTCAATAGAAGGCGCGTGCCGATGAGCTCCGGCATAACGCTCATATTCGCAATCGTACCCATTTGCAACAACATGAAAAAGAAAGAAATTTGGCTCACGACAGGTTTGCTCGCAATGTCGAAAAAAGCGAGCCCGACGACGACGCCTTGCGCGATGGAAACGCCGAAGCGTAATCGTAAACCGACACGATTTCGTTTGGTGATTGTGAGTGTGCGCTCCATCAGTACTTTAAGTTGCTTTGTAAAGCTCGCCGCGATGCGCGTTGCGTGCACATCCGATGCTACTAAGCCTTGAATCACCGCCGTCTCGCGCAAAACGTCCAGCGGCGTCAACTTCGGTAAGGCCAGAGACGCTTCGACGCGTTTTTCGACCCCATCACGTTGCAATTCGACGTAACGCTGCGCAAAAAAGTTCGAACGTTCACCATGCGCGCCAGGAGTGATGACGTCGAGGAAAAAGTCAGCCGGGTTTCCGCGACTCGGCACCGGCGATCCCGCAGCCGCAAAGTAAGCGGCGGCGGCTTCATAAGCTCCGTTGTACACGACCCGTCCCGGCGACGATGTGAGCAGAATGAGCGAGTGATACAGATCCATGACTTCCGCACGTGGCTGATGAATCACGGTGACAAACGCGACGCCGGTTCTCGCCGACGCGACGGCCATCGCTCGCACGACGGTTTCGGCGTCCGTCGAGCTGAGTCCCGACGTCGGCTCATCAGCGAAAACGATCTGTGAACCACCAGCTAATCCGCGCGCTAGTGTCACACGTCGCTTTTGCCCGCCAGATATTCCTCGTACGCTCGCGTCGCCGATGAGCTCATCTCGAATAGAGTCGAGCCCGAGGAGACGCAGGACGTCCATGACGGCGGCTTCTCGTTCGTCTGGGCTCATATTCGCCTCTACTCTGAGTTCGTGCACGAACTTTACCGCTTCGTAGACCGTGATGTGTGCGGGAAGAAGATCTTGTTGCGGCACGTAGCTCGTCAGACGCGCGAACAAGTCGTCGCGGGGCAACCCGTTAAAGAACACTTCGCCGTCGTACGCCGTGGTTTTCTTCGCGGCGACCATGTCTAGTAGAGTCGTCTTACCGCATCCCGAAGGACCCATGATGGCGACCATTTCACCGCACTCGACAACTCCGGATGTCGGTGTCAAGATGACACGAGCCGGCGCCGCCGCCGTTCGCCCGGGTATGCAAAACTGCAAATCCCTGAAGGCGATGCGCGACTTGCCGAACGCGCGCGCGTCGCGTTGAACATTTCGAACGTCTTCCCGAGGAAGTGGCGCAGTGTTGATCACGTGCGTCGGCCCGCCATCGCCTTTCGTCATCCCGCGCGCGCGCGATGGAGTTGCGGCGCGTCGACGTTTGGCGTCAGGTCGTTGGCCGAGGCCGTTATAGCGCAGCGCGCTAGACGCGTGGACGCGGCGTCCATGCGGTCGACGGCGAGGCGCGAGTGTCGTGGTGAGGACAGCGCGACGACGCGCGACGACGATGCACAAGCGCGCGGACTGGCGATGCTTGCAGACACGCGAAAGACGGCCGGCAGTAGTCGCGAAGCGCTACGTTCGAGCATCGTCGCGCGCTTCAGCGAGGATGAGAGCCTCATGGAAACTTTCGGGCCCGTGCTCTCGATTGTCGACGCGCTCGAACGGATGTACGAGGAATATTCCGTCACGTCAACGAGTGGGACGCTTAGGATCAGAGCGCTCGGCGCCTCGGACGCGTTCGAGCTCGCCCGCTGGCGCACGTTCGCCGCGCTCGCTGTGCTGTTCGAGAACTGCGAACGCGTCGAAGTCGAGTTCATCGGTCCGACTTTGCGACGCCTTGATCCAGGTGTGGTGTGTGAAGCGACGTCGACTGATGGTTCGGGGCGGCTGCGCATTCAGGCAATTCGTGGCTTGTATCCCGAAGTCAGCGATATCGCGTCAGCGTCGGCATCTGAAGCAGCAGCTTACGACGTCGTCGTCGCGTTTAACGCGGGATTGCCAGTGGGCGGCGACTGGGCGCGCGCTATTGAGCGAATCGTCAGTGAGCACGTCGATGCGTTTGCAGCTAACGCACCATCGTTAGGAAACGTCGCGCCTCCTTTTTGGGTGAGCGATTACAACGAAGAAGCGATAGACATAGCCTTTGCGTTTCTTCGGCACGTCGTCCAACGTGTTCTCGAATCTCGAAACGTTGACTCGCGCGCCGAAGCTATTTATTTGGAGCCGTACTCGAACGCTGCATACCAGTCGCGTAAACGTATAAGTTCTTGTACGGTACCGGCGCACGCGAATGCTTACGCGTGCGCGTTCGTCGGCTTGTCGCGATTAGAAGAATAGAACGTAGCAAACCATGTAGCTGACGCGACTTGAGTGGAGAAATTTGACTAAACGCTAGAGCTAAGGTTTATGGTTTGCGAACTCGAGCTCGAGCTGGCGCGCCTTGAGCCAGTCGGCGACGTCGTTGAAGCCTTCCACGAGAGCTAAACCCGCCGGATCGTATCCCTCCGCGTCGGGTTGGGCGTGGTCTCGCGTTAGACCCAGACTCGGCGTATCTAAGAGCCACTCGCACACGTCTCGATTTCCACGCTGTGCGGCTTTGTGTAAACAGCTATGACCGTTGGCGTTGATCAAATTGAAAGGCACGCCGAGTGAGGCGAGATATTCGCAACACTCGACGCCACCGGCGCCCATGGCGGTCCAGCACGCGACGTTACAACCGTAATCGTTGCACGACTTGTAATCGCACTCGGCGCGTTCAACGAGCTGGCGCATGACGGCGAGATGACCTTGCCAACAAGCCCACGCGAAAGCGGTGGATCCGTCTTCAGTGGTGCTGTTCGGATCGACGCCGCGCGAAAGCAGATATTCCACCACCTCGACGTGGCCGTTTCGCGCCGCCCAGTGCAAGGCGCTTCGACCGGCGTACGAGCGCCGTCCGCTCTGGACGGAGGTTTGAGGATTCATACAGCATTTTTCGACGAGAAACTCGACGCACTCGACGTGCCCGGCGCCCGCGGCCCAAAGCAACGCGTTGGAACCGTGCTTATCGACGGCGTCCTTCGAGCGTGGATCCCATCCATCGCGCGAAACGAGCGAGCGTAAGAGATTCAAATCGCCTCGCCGCGCGGCTTCAAGTCCGGGCAAAGGCAGTGCTTTGACGCGCTTCGCCGCGATCAGGGCATCCATGACAGTGGCGTCGCCGCGGCGGGCCGCCGCCATCGCCTCGCGCAAATCGTCCTCCCGCGACGCTTTTTTCGTCTTATTATCCAAATACGCCGCGTCTCCGTTCGTGAGGTCCGACCTCGATCCCGAGGTCGACATCGCCACGAGCGCGTTTCGCTCTCTCTCCACCGCGTCCATGGCTTCCTGGTGTAAATCGTTATGCCTCGTCTTTCGATGCCACCACAAACCGCGTTCGCCGCCGGAGATAAATTTTCCGCATTTATCGCACATCGCCGATCCCGCGTCACGCAGCTCGGCATATCGCTCTAACGTGCATATGGTGATCATCCCGCTGTCACCGCCGTCGTGCACGCGCACGGCGGCGAAATGCTTTGACGCGAACGCGTTTGGTATGAGCTCCGTCGCCGCCGTGGCGAGCGATTTGGCCGTGTGTTCACGTTCGACGCCCATGGGCGAGACGCACGTCACCGTGGTGGACGCATAACGACCGCTCTGCGCGCGTAGGGCGTGAAACAGCGCGTTCGCGGCTCCGCATTCGACGTCGCCGCCGGGGAGCTTCTTCGACACCCGAACGAGACGACGTTCGTCGAGACTCGCGAGAACGTCGCGCGCCGTGCTCTCGATCTCCGTGAGCGCGTCGAGTAACACATTTTTGATATCCTCAAGCGGTGGCATCGCCGCACACACACGGTGTGCGCGACGATGTGACGATGTTGTCGCGCTTGGCGCGGGGACGACGAGAAGCGCGACTCGCGATGGCTTCACACTCGGTTTTGTCGACAATCTATCTCATCTATCGCACGTCACGTCTCGACTTTAACTTTCCCGTTCCCGTGACGGCGCTGCCATGCGCAAAATGATTGTAGGTTGCAATCTTTTGGTTTACGTCCGACGTCGCCACGGGCAAAAATCTCAAACGAATCCACTCCAAACTCGCCGATACCGTAAATTTTCAACTCGGGCTCGAGTCCGACTTCAAACTCGCCAGTTTCCAATAGAAACTTCGTGGACACCTCCACGATCGTCCGCATCCTCCCGGGGAACAAGCCGAGGCGCTTGATGATTTCGAACACGTCCTGCGAATCCGCCGCGAGCGCCGCGCTCGGCGTCGGGAATTTCGCGAAAAAGTTTGATATGCATTCGTGTTTGAGAGCACCGCTCGCGACGCGCGACATCAGAGCACACGCGATCAGCAACTGCCACGCGTCATGCGCGTAATACTCTTGCAACAATTGCATGGGTGACGGCGGCGGAGGCGTTCCTAATCGAGACATCGTCCACGCCTTCCAATCGCTCACGGAACGCGCGGACGGTACGCTGTCTCCCCAACGCGCCACGGCGTCGCGGCGCCACGCCTCGTCTTTCGCTGACTTTTCGACAAAAGAATTGGCAACGTCCGCACGCGTGGCGAGTAACTTTTCTCGCGCTTCTGCGAGCCATTCTCTCGACGTCGCCACGACGTCCTTTACCAACTCGTCGTCGTCCAACTCGGCGTCGACGCTCGCGCGCTTCCTCGCCCGACCGTTTTCGTTTTCCTCGTCCTCATCGAGCAAGGCGTCGATGGTCGATCCATCGTACTCGGCCTTCACACCGACGACCCTGGACGACCGCCTCGTCGGCTCGCTCGGCTCTTCGCGCTTCACTCTTTTCCGTGACGTAGTGCTAATCTTCCGCGACGACATCTTGTTTCGAATGTCATCCGCGAGTGCGTTCACACCCAAGCGAGCCATGTACTCGCGGTTTCGCTGAACGTGCGCTAATCGCTGGCGCTCATACTCTGTGAGGTTCTCGTCCGGCATGGTCGCGCGCGTCGCGAGTCGCGCACTGAAGACTGTTGTGGGACACCTTAACGCCGAGTGGGGCGTCGTAGCGCCGAGTGAGCGCCGATCGCTCGCCGTGGACGCGCGAGCGTAAAAGACTAATGTGTGATGTGTACTGACAACCGATGAACAATCTAGGCATGCTGCGCGACTACACGATGCGCTCGAGTTCCTTGGCGTAGAGCAACGTTTGATTTATCAGAGCGGCCGCCGGGATGTCCCTGGCGCTCGCTGGCGCGACTTCTTCGTTGAAAACCACGCCTCCGTTGGCGTCCATCGTCCAGTCACGCGCGTTTGCGTATTTTTCAAACTCTTGAGCGTTTGCGAATCCTAACAATTTCATCGCCTCTGCGCCCGTAAGCGAGCCGTACGCGCTCTCGGCGCAACTCGCAATTTCGTCTCGCACCGTGTTCATCAACATCGACATGAAATACTCGTAGCTCGGATCTGGTAGCGCGTTTTGTCGCTGCGCAATCTTGTTATACGCCCCCTCCATCAAAAACTGTTCGAGCTCCAACACCGCTTGCACGCGTTGATCTTTCAAGACGTCGTCGTCCGTCGTCTCAAGCTCGGCGTGAAACTCGGCGATGCGGTTCTGAACCAGCAACCGCAACAGGTTTAACCCGACGATGAGCGCCTCATTTTGCGAACGCTCGATGGGTTGCTTGCAAGGCGCGCGCTTGCAGGCGTCGTAAGCAGCTTTCGCCTGCGAGGCGTGTCGCTCAAAGCTCTCCTCGTCTCGCGTCGCCGCGCTGATCATGACCCCGTGTTCCGCCGCCTCGCGCCTCAGCCGGAGCTCGTCTTCTTCGTTTCCTACGAACGTCGTCGCCGCGTGCACTTTGAAATCGTCCAAACGTTCCAGCGCCGTGGCGTGATCGTTCGTCGCGATCGCAGCCTGGATTTGCTTGATTAAATCTTTGCCGTGCGCGACGGACGTCGACGACGACGTGGACGCTCTGCGCGTGCCCACCATGACGTGTCTGAGTATTAGTTGGTTCGTCTGCGACGACGCGTGCGCGCGCGTTGCGGTGTGACCACGCCGAGTTTGTGCGAGGAGACTGGGTTGACTTTTTTACTCTACGGCGAGCCGTCCGTCGTGAGAGAAAGCGTTTACATTAAAATAGCCATCTAATCAGCAACTACTCCGCGCTCGCGGACGGAGACTGCTCTTTCTTCAATCTCTTGATCGCTTCGGCGATGTTGATGCCACCGAGCGCGGCGGTCAGCGTCTGGGCGGCGAGCGCGGCGGCGTCGACGTCCTTCTTCGACAGGAATGGAGGCGGCTCTGTCTGCCCCGCGATCGTCACGCTGGTGAAGATCTCGCCTTCGCTCAAGCCGAGACGATCGTAAACTTCTTGAAGATCGTCCACGGTCATCGCGTCGTACATGAGGGGTAAATCGGCGACGCACTGAATCTTCTTCAGCGGCGCTAAATCTGGAGTGTTGGTGCACTGCATCAAATCGGCCCAGTAGTTGTTCGTCTTCAAATCCATCTCATGACGACTCAACAGCGTTAAACGCGCGCGATCGACCTCGCGTTGGCTCACGCGCTGCATCTGAAATCCACGCAACACGCGCACGCCGGCGTTGAGAGCTTCATCAATTTTTTCCGGCGTCGACGTCACCAACAACCTGTACGTCGTCGCGTCGTTGTTTTGTAATCCAAACGACATTGTAAAGTTGCAGTCGTACGTCAGACCCAACGCGTCGCGCACCGTTGTGAACAATCTACCACCGATAACTTCTGCGAGCATCATCCCCGCGCAATACGTCGCCAAAGAATTCGCGCGTCGCGCAGACTGCTGCGCGAATGGGTTCCCCTTCGCCGCCGCCACCTCGTTCACGGGATCGCGCAAGGCTGCAATCTGTTCCGGCGTGTACGCGTCTTGATTGACAAAGCTCGGAATTTCAGAGTACAGACTCGTCATCGGCGCCCACATGGATGGCCCCGGTCCGGCGGCCACCGCGCACGCTCTTTCGTCGCTGTCCTTCAACCACAACCGCTGCGCGCGCACCGGATCATCCTTTGGCACCTCTTTCAATTTCAGCGGGGGCACTTGCGGCAACGGCGGCGCGGGCTTGGTCTGAATCGATCCCATGAACGCGAGAACCATTTCGTCGACTTCTTCGGGGATGATGTCGCCGACGATGTTGAGTTCCAAAGCCCCGCTCGCGAATTGAGCTTCGATCATGTCTCGAACGCCATCCAGCGTCAGCGCCTGGAGTGCCTCCTTGTTCGGGTCCATGATTCTTCGGTCTTCGTAAATCACGGCGTTGATAGTGTCATGCGTGAGCAACTCGATGTTCTTGTTCGTGTTAATCTGAAACATGCGGTAAATGTCCTTGACGCGCTCGAGCGCTTGCTCGTCCCACGTCGGCTTCGTCAGCGTGAGGTGCATGATCTCGAGAATAGTCCTCAAGCCTCCATCCGTGGCGAACGCGGAATCCAAAAACATGTACTCGACCTCGGGCTCGACGTCGTACACGAGCAAGTGTTGCATCGTCAAGAGCTCGATTTGCTTGCGCGACCATTCGCCGACGTCGCCAGCCTCTTGCACGGTGCGCAAACCGACCGCCGACGAACCGATTCCGCCGGGCCCGATGTTCGGGCTCTCAACCGAACGACCACCCGGGACGACGAGTCGTAAGAACGCGCTCCCAGGCTCGGCGTCGAGCACCTTGTAGTTGACGCGAATACCGTTACTCAGCGTGCGCTGGTACACGCCGGTCGGCTCGTGATACGTCGCCTCGGTAAACGTCGGCGCCGTTTGCTCGATCAGGGCGTTGATTTCGTCATCCGCAATCAACACCTCCGGCACAAAGATATCCTCGGGCTCTGTGATTTCACCGTAATCCGCCGCCAAAACTTGTTCTATGCGCTCGGGCGTGATATCGAACGGCACCGTCTCGCCGTCGACGTTCGTCATCGTCGCTGGGACGCACGCGACGATGGCGGTGCACTTACCGCTGTTCGGTTTGCGATTGTTCTCCACGCCGTACTCACCGATAAAACCTAAAAGCTCATCGCACGCGCCGTTGCACGCCTCGAGCGTGATGTAATCAGACATGCGCATCAAGGCCTCGTGACCCGCGACCTGGTCCATGACGACGTGTCCGCAGGCGTCCTGCTCCATGACAAAGTCGAGATTTTCGAGGCTCGGCACGCATCCCGCCTGCTGCGCGAGCTGTTCAGAATCTCTCAACATCGCCGCCTTAAAACGATCGAGCTCGCTCGGCGTCAATCCAAACTTTTGCAATCGTCGAGATTCCTCGACGGCGACTTGCAAGGCGAATTCGTACTCTCTCGGCTCGCACGTCACGGTGACGGTGCTGACGCAACACCCCTCTCTCGCGCTGTCGCTATGATCGAGTTCAATGCGTTTGTAATCCGCATTAGTTTCCGCGTATCTCGCCTGAATGCGGCTCTGCAACACCAACAACACAATGCGCTGCAAAATCGTCCGGTGCAAGTCGCCCATCTTTTCGAGCGGCTTGATGGCCAATTTTGAAAATATGTTGAAACTCGCGTTGGACAAGTGTTCGTGCTGGAACATGGACACTTTACCCTCGGGGGCGACGAAAGGCAAGAACGGGTCGTCTTTGCCCGACGCCTTCGCCTCGTCGTTCGAGCGTTGAATTTCGTCGAGCTCGTACGACGGCGCCCCGTACGCGTGCTTCACCGGAGGACGCACCGCGTGACGTTTGAGAGGAGACTCGGCTTCTTCCGCGCCTTCCGCGGGCGCCGCTTCGTCGAACGCGGCGGAAATCATACCCTCGACTTCGTCCACGGAGGCATCGAAGTCGCCCACGACGTAGAGCGTGGCGTTGGCTGGGAAATACCAGCGCGCGTGAAAGTCTCGCACCGCCTGCGCCGGCCACGCTTCCACCTGATCGAGCATACCGATCGGAAATCGCGTGCCCAAGAGGTTGTCCCAGTGCAAATGCTCTAGAAGCTGACAGTCCACTCTGTACTCGATCGTGTTCATCATTTGAGCCTCGGCGAGCACGGCTTTCTTCTCCTTCGCCACGCGAGTGTCCAAGAGTTGCGGCGCAAACGCGACGTCGTAGAGAATGTCCAGCACGTTGGGCGGCATGTAATGTCCATCCTTGTTCGTCGTCGGTGCGTGGATGTGGAACACGGTGTGGTGGAAATCCGTGTACGCGTTCCCTCGCGTACCGCTCCCGAGCCACTGATCTCGTTTTCGAGAACCCAAAAACGTGACGTGCTCGACGAGGTGCGCCAGCCCTTGCTCGTCTTCGCGTTCGTCCACGGACCCGACGTGCATCTCCAAGTGCGCCTCAAATCTCCCCTCGGGAACTTTGTTCGGTAAGATGACGTACTTCAACCCATTCGCGAGCGTTCCTCGACGAATCTCTTCGTGCGGCGTCAAAGGCTCGTCCAGCATCGCCGTCGTCGCCGCGGGATCGGCGACGGATGACAGCGTCTGCATCGCGCGATCCCATCGCCCCGGCCCACCGCTCGTCGACGACGCGTTCGCGCGCACGACGCGCGCGCACCGTCGCCCTCGCGTCGCCCGTTTCGTCGTCGTCGCCGTCCGTCCACGCCGACGATGCGGCGTCACGATTCCTCGCGCGTTCGCGCTCGCGCGCGCGCTCGCGGAGACGCGCGACGCCATGTCGATCCGGCCGTGCGCGCGCGCGTTCGTCGGGTCGTCCGATCGTCGGGACCGTCGTCGTCGAACGCGCGCGCGACGCCGGCGCCGGGGTCACGCCGCGCACTGCGGAAGGGCGGACGATTGATTCGACGCCGCCCCTCGACCGCGAAGACCCTGGGCGCGACGTCGACGCGTCGAGGGGGCTCGGC
>Ga0255765_1005108_pt1 | contig 12607 bp, 8 predicted proteins | sample 041ome_8_FD_179965 | JGI IMG/M metagenome (GOLD analysis project Ga0255765, IMG submission 179965) | Coastal salt marsh microbial communities from the Groves Creek Marsh, Skidaway Island, Georgia - 041407BS metaG (version 2) | ecosystem: Environmental > Aquatic > Marine > Intertidal zone > Salt...
TGCGGCCCAAAACGCGTTGAGCCCTTCGGGTGTGACCAGCACGGTGCCTTTAATACCCAGCGCCTCGGCTTGGCTGCGCAGTGTGTTGGCCACCTCGGGCGGCTGGGCTATGGGCGCAAAGTGGTAAGCCGCGTGGTTGAGTAGGCGGGCTGGGTTGGCGTGCATGGGCAAGGCCCCTAGGCTGGCTGAACGAGTTTGCCGTAATAGGTGGGCAGAGCAAACAAGGCACCATGAACGGCGGCGTTGTAATACTGTAGCTGGTCCACGCCACGCTGGTCGAGGCGCTGTTGCACGTCTGCGGTGTGGAGCGCGGTGGGGTCGAGCGTGTCGGAGACCACAGCCAAGCCCCAATAGGCACCGTACAGCGGTATGTGTAGGCCATAGAAGGCGGTGTGCCGGTAGCTGGCACGCAGCGCCGCAGCCAACTGGCTGACCTGCTCGGGTTCGTAAAACGGGGCACCCAAGTGAAGCACCAGGGCACCTTGTTCGGTTAGTATGCGCTTACATCTTTGAAAAAACGCCTGGGTGTAGAGCGCACCGGCAGGGGTTTCGGGGTCGGTTAGGTCAAGCAGCACCAGATCAAAGCGCTCGTCGGTGGTGTCTATAAAAGCCGCGCCGTCCATGATGCGCACGTCCACCCGGGGGTTGTTCAGCGCGCCTTGGTGAATGGCTTGTAGGTGTTGGCGCGAGGCCTGCACCACCGCTTCGTCAAGCTCGGCCAGCACCACGTTTTGTATACTGGGGTGTTTAAGTAGTTCTTCGGCCAAGCCGCCGTCGCCGCCACCAATAATGAGTGCGCGTTGCGGGTTGGGGTGGGCCACGGCGGCGGGGTGGGCCATGGCTTCGTGATAGAAAAACTCTTCGCGCTCGGCGGTCATGAAGTGGCCATCGAGCCGCATGGTGCGCCCCAGCATAGGCGAATCAAACAGCTGCAGGTGCTGGTAAGGGGTGTGTTGATCCAGCAGGCGGCGGGTAAAGGCAAACGCGTAACGGCTGTGGGGATTTAGGTCTTCGGTGATCCATTCGCGCGAGCTGGGGCCGTTTTCGTCGCCACGTTGCAGGCGTTCGCGCTGGCTGTCGGTGGCCGCAAAGGCTTTTTCAAGGTTTTCAATCAGCTGCTCGGCTTTGGGCGAGTTGTCGCAGGTAAAGTTGCACACGTACACGTCTAGGGTAACGCCTTGGCGCTCGGGCCAGGTGTGCAGCGCCAGGTGCGATTCAGCCAGCAAAATCATGCCGGTGACACCGCCGGGTTGCCCTTGGTAGTCGGGAAACGTATGCCAGCGATCGGCCACCACGGTTAGGCCGGCGTCTTCGGTAAGACGGCGGCAGGTTTGGGCCAGTGTGTCGACGTTTGTTAGTAAGTCCTCTGGCGCTTGACAACCATAAAGGTCGGCGGTGAGGTGCAAGCCTTGCATCGCATAAAACTCCTGGAGCGGTGCCAAAGTCGCAAGCTTTATGGCAAAAGGCGTCTATTGTAACTGCATCAACCCCCTATGATGGGTATAAGCCAAGGGGTTTGGCCACGGCGGTATATTTCGGTTTGTTATTTGTTGCGCCGGAGCAAGCCATGATGCGTTTACGCCCCTCGAATGAGCGAGGCTACGCCGACCACGGTTGGCTAAAAAGTTATCACTCGTTTTCGTTTGCGGGTTACCAAGACCCCAACCACATGGGCTGGGGCAACCTGCGCGTGATCAACGAAGACCGGATTGCGCCGGGCGAGGGCTTTGGCACGCACGGCCACCGTGACATGGAGATTGTGAGCTACGTGCTCAGCGGCGCGTTGGCGCACCAAGACAGCATGGGCAACGGGGCGTCGATTCCGCCCGGTGATGTGCAACGCATGAGCGCCGGCAACGGCGTGCAGCACAGCGAATACAACCATGCCGCCGATCACGAAACCCATTTTTTGCAAATTTGGCTGCTGCCGCATACCACGGGCTTGGCGCCGGGCTACGAGCAGCGGGGTTTTGATGCGGCCAGCAAACGCGGACGTTTGTGTCGCGTGGCCGACCGCCACGGCAGCGAGGGTGCGGTGACCATTCACAGCGACGCCGCACTGTACGCCGGCTTGTTTGATGGCGCCGAGCACGCCACACTGGCACTTAACCCAGCCCGTAAGGCGTATGTGCACCTGATTCGGGGGCAGCTTGAGGTGAACGGCCATGCCTTGGGCACGGGTGACGCGTTGTTGTTGGCCGACGAGCCCGAGCTGCACCTGGCCAACGGCCAAGACGCCGAGGTGCTGGTGTTTGATTTGGCGCCCTACCGGTTGCCTCTATACCCAAGGTAAATGCAAACCATGACACAGATTGCGGTGGTGTTTCACTCCGGCTACGGGCACACGCAGCGCGTGGCTGAGCACGTGGCCAAGGGCGCGCAGGCGGTGTTGCTGCCGATTGACGACGACGGCGATTTACAAGCCGCGCAGTGGGCAGCGCTGGATGCCGCGCCGGCCATTATTTTTGGGTCGCCGACCTACATGGGGTCGGTGTCTTGGCAGTTTAAAAAGTTTGCCGACGATTGCTCCAAGCGTTGGGTTTCTGGCCAGTGGCACAACAAGTTGGCGGCGGGCTTTACGATTTCTTCTAACCCCAGCGGCGACAAGCTCTCCACGCTGCAGTACATGGTGACCCTGGCAATGCAGTTGGGCATGGTGTGGGTGGGGCAGACGCAGCCCAACGACGGCCGCTTGAACCGATTGGGTGCCCACTTGGGGGCCATGGCGCAGGTGCCTTCCACCAGCCCGGCGAGTGATATTCCTGAGGGCGATTTGGCCACCGCCGAGGCCTTGGGCCAACGGGTGGCGGGTCTGGTGCAAGGCGGGTCGAAGGGCTAAACGCCTACCCTAAAATCAGTCGCATGTTTGTTCATCTGCGCGTACATAGCGACTTTTCGGTGGTGGACGGTACCGCGCGTATCGACCCCATGGTGCAAGCGGCCGCGGCCGATGGTCAGCCGGCTTTGGCGTTAACCGACCTGAACAATATGTTTGGGGCGATTAAGTTCTATGGCGCGGCGCGGCGTGCCGGGTTAAAGCCTATTTTGGGTGTTGAGGTGATGCTGACCGGCTTGCCGGGGCAGAGCGAGCGCGCCGCCGCTGCCGCCCACGGCCACAGCCAACAGCCCGCCCCCAAGGTGTTGCTGCTGGCGCAAAACGCCACCGGTTATCACCACTTGTGCCTGTTGCTTTCGGCCATGTGGACCACGCACCAAGGGCGCGATCAGCCGGTGTTGGACTGGAGCGATTTATGCGCCCACCACGAGGGGCTGGTGCTGCTGTCGGGCGCGCAGGCCGGGCCGATTGGCGCGGCTTTGCTGGCGGGCGACGAGGACAAAGCGTCGGAATGGGCGACCTGCATGGCGCAGGTGTTTGCCCATAGGTTTTACCTAGAGGTGCAGCGCGCCGGGCGCAGCCAAGACGAGGCGCACGTGCAAGCGGCTGCGCGTTTGGCTGCGCGTTTGGGGCTGCCGCTGGTGGCCACGCACCCGGTGCAGTTTGTGCACGCCGACGACTACGACAGTCACGAAGCCAGGGTGTGCATTGCCGAGGGCGACATGCTGGGTAACCGGCGGCGGGTGCGGCGCTTTACGCGCGAGCAGCACCTGCTGTCGGCGCAAGAAATGCAAGCGCGCTTTGCCGACTTGCCCAGTGCGATGGCCAACGCCGTGCACTTGGCCGCGCGTTGCAGCCTAACCCTTACCTTGGGGCAGCCGCAGCTGCCGCGCTTTCCCACTCCGCTGCGCGATGGCCAGCCGCTGCCCGTGGGGCAGCACCTGCGCGAGGTGGCGTTTGAGGGGCTGACGCAGCGGCTGCAGCAGTTGTACCCCGACGCCGCCACGCGGCAAGCCAAACAAGCCGCGTATGAAGAACGTTTGGCCTTTGAGATCGACACCATCGATGCCATGGGCTTTGCCGGGTACTTTTTGATCGTGGGCGATTTTGTGAACTGGGCGCGTGGCCACGGCTGCCCGGTGGGCCCTGGGCGGGGTTCGGGCGCGGGTTCGTTGGTGGCCTACGCGTTACGCATTACCGACCTCGACCCGCTGCGCTACAACCTGCTGTTTGAGCGCTTTTTGAACCCCGAGCGGGTGTCCATGCCCGACTTTGATATTGACTTTTGCCAAGCCAATCGCGACCGCGTGATTGAGTATGTAAAAAACCGCTACGGCCGCGACGCGGTGAGTCAGATTGCCACCTTTGGCACCATGGCCGCGCGCGCTGCGGTGCGCGACGTGGGGCGGGTGCTGGATATGTCGTACACCTTTTGCGACGGCGTAGCCAAGTTGATTCCTAACAAACCGGGGCAGCACATCACCATTGCCGACGCCTTGCGCGATGAACCGGCCTTGGCCGAACGCGCCAGCAGCGAGGAGGAGGTGGGCGAGTTGCTGCGCATGGCACAAAAGCTCGAGGGCGTAACGCGCAACGTGGGCATGCACGCCGGTGGGGTGTTGATTGCACCTGGCAAATTAACCGATTTTTGCCCGCTGTATCAGCAGCCTGGCAGTCAGTCGGCGGTGAGTCAATTTGACAAAGACGACGTAGAAGCCGCCGGCCTGGTGAAGTTCGACTTTTTGGGTTTGGCCACGCTGACCATTTTGCAAATCGCCACCGATTTTTTGCGGGCCTCGCACCCGTCAATGGCCGATTTTTCTTTTGACAACGTGCCACTTGACGACGCCAAGGTGTACGCGCTTTTTGGGCGTGGCCAAACCGAGGCGGTGTTTCAGTTTGAAAGTCGCGGCATGCAAGGCATGCTGCGCGACGCCAAGCCGCAGCGACTCGAAGACTTGATTGCGCTCAACGCGCTGTTTCGACCTGGCCCCATGGAGTTGATACCCACCTACATCGCGCGCAAGCACGGGCGCGAAACGGTGGTGTACCCGCACCCTTCGCTTGAGCCGATTTTGTCGGAAACCTTTGGCATCATGGTGTATCAAGAGCAGGTGATGCAGGTGGCGCAGGTGATGGCGGGCTATTCGCTGGGTGGCGCCGACATGCTGCGGCGTGCCATGGGAAAGAAAAAGCCCGAAGAAATGGCCAAGCAGCGCGACATCTTTTTGCGTGGTGCCGAACAAAAAGACATTGACGCCAAAGTGGCCGGCGAGGTTTTTGACCTCATGGAGAGCTTTGCAGGCTACGGCTTTAACAAATCGCACGCGGCGGCGTATTCGCTGCTGGCGTATCACACGGCGTGGCTGAAGGTGCATCACCCAGCGGTGTTTTTTGCCGCCAACATGACGGTGGAAATTGACGACACCGACAAGCTGCGCCAGTTGGTGGCCGACGCTAAAGCCATGGGCGTAAGCTTTGAGCTGCCCGATATCAATCGTGGTCACTATCGGTTTGAGCCGGTTGATGCGCACACGGTGCGCTATGGCTTGGGCGCCATTAAAGGCACAGGCGAGCAGGCGGTTGAGGCGGTGGTGGCGGCGCGCGAGGCGGGCGGCGATTTTGTTAGTGTGTTCGATTTGGTTAACCGAGTGGATGCGCAGCGCATCAACCGTCGCACCTTTGAGGCGTTGATTAAGGCCGGCGCACTCGACAGCCTGAACCGCAACCGTGCCAGTTTGCTGGCGTCGCTTGAGCGCGCCATGGAATACGCCGCCGCTCAAGCAGCCAATGTGCACCAGGTGGGTCTGTTTGACATGGGCGACAACATGCACGGCGCCAGCACGCAAGAGCCCGATTTGGTCAGTGCTCTGCCGTGGCCGGTACGCGAGTGTTTGATGCACGAAAAAACCGCGTTGGGATTTTTTATGTCGGCGCACCTGTTTGATGAGCACGCCACCGAAGCCCGCGCCTTGGCCCCGACCACGCTGGCGCAACTGGGCGAGACGCGCGACGCGGTGCGGGTGGTAGGCTTGGTTACAGACTTGCGCCCGATTTCTACCGGGCGTGGTCGTATGGTGGTGATGACCGTAGAAGACGACACCGGCCACACCGAGGTGATGCTAAGCGAAGAGATGTGGCAAGCGCGCCGTCAGTGGCTGCGCGAAGACGAGTGGGTGGTGCTGCAGGTAACGGCGCAGCCCGACCGTGGTGGCAGTGGCCTGCGCGTGCGGGCACAAGCGGTGTGGAGCCTGCCGCAGGCGCGCTGCCGCTTTGGTAAGTACTTGCGCGTGGAGGTGAATGGCCACATGCCAGACGTGGCCGAATTGGTGCGCGAATTTCCACCCCAGCGCGAGGCCAGCGACGAAGGCGAGCTGGTGCGTGGCTTGGGCGTGCAGTTGCACCTGCAACGCGATGGCGCGGCGTGCGACCTGCAACTGGACGAGCGCGCGCGTTTTTACCCCACCGACGAGGCGCTGCGGCGCTGGGCGGCGCAGGCCGCCAACGCCTGCGCCACCGTGGTTTACTAGGGCTGGTGCGGTGCCGCCACGCCCGACTGGGCGGTGGCACCGGTGCCCACAGGCGGGGTTTGGCTGTCGGCGCTTTGCTCGGCGTCAAGCACCGGGCCTTTGCCAGCAAACCGATCGAGCAAGACGTAGATTACGGGCGTAATAAACAGCGTCACCGCCTGCGACAACACCAACCCACCCACCACCGCCAAGCCCAGTGGCTGACGCAGCTCGGCGCTGGCACCAAAGGCCACAGCGATGGGTAGCGCGCCAAAAGCGGCGGTGAGGGTGGTCATCATGATCGGCCGAAAACGCAGCAAACACGCTTGGCGAATGGCTTCGTTGGGCGACATACCTTGGTGGCGCTGAGCGTCTAAAGCAAAGTCAATCATCAAGATTGCGTTTTTCTTGACAATACCAATCAGCATCAGTAGCCCAATGACGGCGATGATGGTGAGGTCTCTACCAAACAGCTGCAGCGTAAGCAAACCGCCCACCATGGCCGAGGGCAGGCCCGCCAAAATCGTAATGGGGTGGATGTAGCTCTCGTAGAGCATGCCCAGCAAAATATAAATCACCACCACCGCCGCCACCAGCAGCCAAATTTGGCTGGTTTGCGAGTCTTGAAACACCGCCGCGTCGCCGCCGTAGCTGGTGATGATGGTGGGCGGCAGTTCAATGCCTTTGACCATTTCATCCAGCGCCTTTGTGGCGTCGCCCAAGGCCACACCTGGGGCTAAGTTAAAGCTGATCGTAATGGCTTGCAGCTGCCCCTGGTGGTTGATGCTGGTGGGGCCAAGCGAGCGCTGAATACTGGCAAAGCTTGACAGCGGCACCAGCTCGCCGGTGCGGGTGCGCACCACCAAATCGAGCACGTTTTGCTCGGATTGGCCGCGGCGGTCGTCTATGCCCAAAATCACCGCCCAGGTGCCGTCGTCGCTGTAAATGCTGGCCACTTGACGCTCGCCGTAGGCGCTGTACAGCAGGCTGCGCAGCGCTTGGGCGTCCACGCCCATGAGCTGCATGCGCTGGCGGTCAATCAGCAGCTCGGCTTGCAGCGCGTTGTTTTCGGCGTCTGAGTTGATGTCGGTAAAGCGTGCGTCGCCACGCATGGCCTCTTGCACTTGGTTGGCCCATTGCTCAAGCGTGCTGCCCGATACACTTTGCAAGGTGTACTGGTAGCGTGCGCGGCTGAAGCGGCCACCAACACGCAGGTTTTGCAGCGGCGAGAAAAACACCCGCACCCCGGCCACACCACCGGCGGCCTTGCGCAGCTCGCCCAGCACCTCTTTCATGTCACCCCGGTCGGCTTGTGGCTTGAGCGAAATAAACATGCGCCCAAAGTTGCCGCTGAACACCGCCGCGGCCATGGAGTCAACCGCAGGCACTTGTTGTACGCGGGCGGCCACGGCGTCGAGCTGGCGTTGCATGGTGGCGGGGGCCACGTCTTGCGCACCCACCACGCTGGCCATGACTTGGCCAATGTCTTCTTCGGGGAAGTAGCCCTTGGGCATGGTGACAAACATCCACGCGGTTAAGGCAAACGTGCTGGCGGTGAGCAGCAGCATGGACGTACGGTGCCGCAGCGCCCAATCCAAAGCCCGTTCGTAGCCGCGCAGCATGCCGCGAAACAGCCATTCAAACCAAGCGGTGAGACGCAGCGCCAAGGTGGGTTTGGTGTCGTGAGCCTCGTGCCGCAAAAAGCGGCTGCACAACATGGGCACCAGGGTCAGCGACACCACCGCCGATACCAAAATGGACAGGCCGACGATGATGGCGAATTCGTGAAACAAACGCCCCAGCGTGCCCGGCATAAAGAAAATCGGTATCAGCACCGCGACCAGGGAAATGGAGATCGAGATGATGGTAAAGGCCACCTCGCGCGCGCCGCGCAAGGCCGCGTCAAACGGACGCATGCCGTTTTCCATGTGACGCACAATGTTTTCCAGCATCACAATGGCGTCGTCCACCACCAAGCCCACCGCCAGGGTGAGGCCCAGCATGGAAATGTTGTTAAGGCTGCCGTCAAAAGCGTACAACAGCGTCATGGCGCCGATCAGTGAGACCGGAATCGATAGGGTTGGAATCAGCGTGGCGGTGGCGCGGCGCAAAAACAAAAAGATGGTGGTGATCACCAAGGCAATGGTGAGCGCCAGCGTAAAGTACACGTCGTGCAGTGCCTCGCGAATTGAGCTGCTGCGGTCGTTGAGGCTGTGCAACTCAAGCCCGGGCGGCAGTTGCTCGCGCAATTGCGGCAGCGCTTGGCTGACGCCGTCGATCACGGCCACGGTGTTGGCATCGGGTTGCCGATAAAGCCCCAAAATAATCGATGGCGTGCCCTGAAAGCGGCTTAAACGGTCTTCGTCTTCCACGCCGTCGGTGATGTCGGCCACGTCGCGCAAATACACCGGCGCGCCGCCACGCACCGACACAATCATGTCGCGAAACTCGGCCGCCGATTGCAGTTGGGTATTGGCTTGAATGATCAACGATTGCTGTTCACCCTTAACCAAGCCCATGGCGGCGTTGGAGTTGGTTTGGCGCAGTGCGGTGGCCAGGTCTTCTAGGGTGAGTTGACGCAGCGCGAGTTCATCGGGTTTGGCGCGTACCCGCACGGCGTAGCGCTTGGCGCCCCACACGCTGACTTGGGCCACGCCTTCGATGGTCGACAGCGCGGGCGAGACCAAGTTTTCGGCAAATTGGGAGACCTCGGTGAGGCTGACGGTGTCTGAGCTGAGCGCCAAAATCAAAATCGGTGCGTCGGCCGGGTTGACCTTGCGGTAGGCCGGCAGGTCCGTCATTTCGGTAGGCAGGCGTCGCTGCGTGGCCAGCAGCGCGGCCTGCACGTCGCCGGCGGCGGCGTCCAGGTTGCGGCTGGGCTCAAACTCCAACGTTACCGAGGTGCGTCCCCGTGAGCTGGTGGAGGTAATGGCGCGAATCCCGGCAATACGCGAAAACTCTTTTTCAAGTGGCAGGGCCACCGATTGCGCCATGGTTTCGGGGCTGGCGCCGTTGAGGTTGGCCGAGACGTTGATGGTGGGCACGTCGTAGCGTGGCAGCGCGGCCACCGGAATTTGTTGCAACGCGGCCCAGCCCACCGCCAGCATGGCAACGTTGAGCAACACCGTCATCACCGGACGACGGATAAACAGTTCAGTCCAGCGCATGATTTACTCCGTTGCTGCAGCGGTTGAGACCACGCGCACGGCGGCGCCGGGGCGGACGTTGTCACGACCTTGAATCACCACCTGATCGCCGTTTTTCAGCCCTTGCAGCGCCACTTGCTCACCCAATGAGCGCATGACTTGCACCGGTTGGCGCACGGCCTTGCCTTGTCGAACCACATAGACGGCGGGTTGCTTGCCGGCCAGCAACACCGCGGCTTGGTTAATCACCGCCACTTGGCGTAGGGTGCCAGCGTCCAGCGTGACTGGCACCAGTTGCCCGGGCCACAACGTTTGTGGCTGATTGGGCAGCTCGGCTTTTACGGTAATGGTGCCGCTGGCGGTGTCGATGCTGTTGTCAATGAAGCGCAGTTGCCCTTGAATGGTTTGGTTGGCATCGGGGCCAAAGGGTGGCTTGGCGCTTACCGGGGCGCCAGGGCCGGCGCGGGTGATCATGCCCAGCTCACGCTCGGGCAGTTTGAACTGCACGGCAATCGGGTGGGTTTGCACCAAATTGGCCAGCGCGGTGCCTGAGCTGCCGGTGGATACCAACGCCCCGGGGCTGACGCTAACGGCACCCACGGTGCCCGCAAAGGGTGCTCGAATGCGGTAGTTTTGCAGCAGCAGCTCTTGGCTGGCCACCGCCGCTTGGTCGGCGTTGACCTGGGCGGTTTGCGCCTTGACTTGGGAGGCCACGGTTTCGGTGGCGCTGGGGGCAATAAAGTTTTTGGCGCGCAGTTCTTCGGAGCGCGCCAATTGCCGGCTTAAGTCGTCAAGGGTGGCTTGGGAGCGCTTGAGTTGGGCCTGCAAACGCTCCAGGTCGGCGCGTACCCGGCTGTCGTCCAGTTCAAACAGCAGCGCACCGGCGGCTACGCGTTGGCCCTCGCGCACCACAACGCGTTGCACGCGGGCGCTCACCTCGGCGCGCAGCGCCACTTGATTGAGTGCCACCACCGAGCCAATGGCTTGTAGATTAACCGGTACGTCTTGCAACGTAACGGCGCTAACCGTAACCGCAGCGGGTGCACCAAAGCGCCGCCCAGCCGCAGGCGGCTGCGCGCCGGCGGCGGGTTTACCGCCTTGCGCCTTGGGTGGTGCGCCAGCGGCTGGTTGGGATGCGCCCGAGGCACCGGCGGTACCCGTGGCGCTTTGCGCGTAGGCGCCGGCAGCAGCCAGTGCCATACACAGCGCAGCCAGGGCGGGGCGCCCAATGGCCAGTGGTTGTTTGAATCGCATGGAGTGAATTGCCTTTGCCAAAAAAGAGCCACGCCCTTAGCGGGGGCTAGTCGCGTGGCCGAAACACAATCACCATGGGTGAGGGCACCCTGCCGTCCTCATCCAGGGGCATGCGCTGCGTTCGGTCGATGGCGCGCAGCACCGCTTCATCCCACGCCGGCACACCGCTGCTTTCAATCAGCTCGCGACCCAAAATGTTGCCGGTTGGGCTGGTGCGGAGTTTAACCACCGCTTCAGGGTTTGTGCTAAGTTGTTCACCAAAAATGATGTTGGGTCGCACCGCCGCCACCACCTTGCCAGCGTACGAGGGGGAGGGGCCGCTGGCCTGCTGCGCCTGGGCGGGGGCCCCGGCTTGGCCCGCCAAGGAGGACAGGCGCGCCATTTGCTCTTGGCGCAGCTGCTTGGTCAAGGCGGCTTGTTGCTCGGCGCGGGCTTTTTCTTCAGCCAGGGCTTTTTCTTGGGCTTGCTTTTTGGCCAGGGCCTCAGCCTCACGTTTTTTGCGTTCGGCTTCGGCCCGCTCGCGCCGCGCTTGCTCTTCTTTGCGCTTTTTCTCGGCGGCAAGGCGCTCGGCAGCCAGTTTGGCTTCTTTTTCGCGTTGTGCCTTGGCGCGCTGCGCGGCAATGTCTTGCTCGCTTACCTTGCGTGCCGCTTGGGGCGGCGGTGGGGGTTCTGGCTTGGGTTCAGGTTTGGGCGCGGGCTTAGGCGCGGGCTTGGGTTGTGGTTTGGGTTTGGGTTTGGGCGCAGGTTGCGGCGGCGGCGCCGGGCGTGGCACGGCAGACCACAGTTCCACGTCGTACGTGAGCGGGTCGGCGCTGCGGTTCCAATTCACCCCGGCGCTCAGCGCCACAATCAGCAGCACGTGCATGGCCAATGCGCCGCCCAAACTGGGGCCCCAACGCATGTTGTCGCTGGGCGGCAACACCAGGCGGTTGTGCGGCGCGGCGTTCATGCAGGTGGGCTTAGCGCTTGGGGCTGACCGACAGGCCCACTCGGTCCACGCCCGCTTGGCGCAGGGCGTCCATGGCCTGCACCACCTCGTTGTAGGCGGTACGCCGGTCGGCTGCAATCACCACCGCCATGGCCGCTGGGGTTTGGCTGGAGGTGTCTTTTTGGCGGTACGCGGTGCGCCGCTCAAGCACGGTATTGGCTAGGGTTTGCAGTGTGACCTTGCCAGACCAGCGGCCGTCGCGCACCAGCAATTGGCCGTCTTTGGCCACCTCAACGGTGATCACATGATCGGGTTGGCGCGGGGCTTTGCCGACGTTGGGTAAATCAATGAGGCTGGGGGTGATCAGCGGTGCAGTGACCATGAAGATGATGAGCAGCACCAGCATGACGTCAATAAACGGCACCATGTTGATTTCGTTGATGGTGCGGCGGCTGCTGCGGCGGGTGGCGATCGCGGGCATGGCGGTGGCGGCGGCTTAAGCCTTGGTGGTTTTGTGGGTGAGGTTACGTTGCAGGATGTTGGAGAACTCTTCCATGAACGTATCGGTGTGGCTACCCACTCGGTCGACAACGGTAGAAAACCGGTTGTAGCCCAGCACCGCCGGGATGGCAGCAAACAAGCCAATGGCCGTGGCCACCAAGGCCTCGGCAATGCCAGGAGCAACTGTGGCCAGGGTGACTTGCTGCAACGATGCCAACCCGGTAAAGGCGTGCATGATGCCCCACACCGTGCCAAACAAACCAATGTAGGGCGCAACCGACGCGACCGATGCCAAAAACCCGAGCTTGGATTCCATGGCGTCCATTTCGCGTTGGGCGCTGGCGCGCATGGCGCGTTGCGCGCCCTCCAGCAGGGTGCTGGTTTCTTGCACGCGACGCTCGCGCAGCTTGGCGTATTCGCGCATGCCCGCGGC
>Ga0255765_1005114_pt1 | contig 12598 bp, 10 predicted proteins | sample 041ome_8_FD_179965 | JGI IMG/M metagenome (GOLD analysis project Ga0255765, IMG submission 179965) | Coastal salt marsh microbial communities from the Groves Creek Marsh, Skidaway Island, Georgia - 041407BS metaG (version 2) | ecosystem: Environmental > Aquatic > Marine > Intertidal zone > Salt...
ACCACCATCAGTAAAGGATAAGAGCTCCGGATTTTTTTGCGCGATAGCGTACGCCACAACGCCTGGCATCATGAAAATGAATAAAGGCAAAAGTTTCATGTACCCACCGAACAAAGCGCCTTTGCGTGCGGTGTCGATGTCTTTCGCCGCGAGAACGCGTTGAACAATGAATTGGTCCGTACACCAATACCAGATACCGAGGATAGGTGCACCAAACATAATTCCCGTCCAAGGGTAGTTGGTATCGGACATTGGACGCCATAAACTCCAATGGTTCGCCGTGGTATTTTCCATAAGTTCACCAACCCCACCGAGCTCATTAAGACCAAATACAGTGAGGATAATAGATCCACCAACGAGCACAAACATCTGCATCATGTCCGTGTAGACTACTGCTTTAAAACCTCCAAATACAGTATATATCCCTGTGGCTACCACAATAACAATAGCGCCGGTCCAAAAGCTAATTCCGAGCAATGCAGTAAATACAATAGCACCCGCAAAGATCGTTACCGAAATCTTGGTTAACACATACGCTACGATACTTACGTAAGACAGGTAGGTACGCGCCCAGCCGTTGTAGCGCTTTTCCAAAAACTCAGGCATGGTGAACACACCGGACTTTAGATAGAATGGTACAAATACCCATCCTAAAAGAATGAGGATCAGGGAGGCCAAAAGTTCGAATTGACCCGCGACTAAGTCTCCGGAGGCTCCTTGACCCGCAAGTCCTACGAGGTGTTCGGATCCAATGTTTGAGGCAAACAAGGATGCGCCAATGACAAACCATCCCAAATTTCTACCGCCTAGGAAGTAGTCTGCAGCCTCGCCGTTTTCGCTCTTCTTAGAGCCGCTAAAAAATGCAATGACAAAAACGGCCACAAAATAAAGGCCGATAATTACGTAATCAGTAATGTTTAACATGTCGGTTCTGTTAGTTGCTGTCAAGATAGTGTACAACATACAATTTACTAAAACCTCCGTATGAAAGAAGTTTGAATTTGCGTGATGTTAGCACTACCTTGCTTTTAATGAGCTTTAGGATTCTTCACATTGTAAAGTGGTACCCCAACCCGGTTGACCCTCAGAACGGAATCTTCGTTAAAAAGCATATCAATGCTACGGCGGAGCAGCCCAATGTACTTGGATTCATTAACGCTCAATTCGAAACCATCGAAGAGGGTAACTTGACTTTATATGGAGCACAAGAAATGGGCATATCCGCCAAAGTTGCCGCTCTGTATGGTGCGCTTGCTCGAGTCCAGCCAGATGCCGTACACTTTCATTGTTATGCACAGGACCTTTGGGTATTCAGTAAAATTTTGAAGAGCAAAGGAATTCCTTACATCCATTCTGAGCATTGGTCGGGACTGTTGCCAGAAAACAATGCCAACCTCCGCGGTATCAAACGCAAAAGAATAAAGGCATTTTTCGAGGGAGCAGGTCAAGTTCTTCCTGTAAGTCCGGCTTTGAGCCAAGGGATTCTGCAAGTTGCTCCAAAGTCAAAGATCACCGTGGTGCCAAACATCATTGATGAGATTGATTTTTCGAAACCCAAGGAATTTTCTTCCAAAAGCTTTTGTGTGGTTGGTGATGTAGTTTTTTCTATCAAGCGTCAAGAGGTCATCTTAAACGCATTTCGTAAGCTACCCTCTTCTAAATGCGAATTGCACTTTTACGGCGGTGGACCAGATCTTGAAAAGTTAAGAGTACTGACCAAACACGACATTAATATCACTGTACACGGTCGCGTAACGAACGAAATGGTGCTACATACTTTGCCCAACCACCATGCTCATGTACAATTTAGTGCCTATGAGACCTTTGGGATCGCGACACTCGAAGCACGTAAAGCAGGGTTGTGGGCAATTTCTAGAGCCTCCTTTGGTTCTTCTGCTTATGCTGACGAGGGCGTATTATGGGCTGGAAACGAGGAAGAACTGCTCAAGGCCATGCGCCGGATTCTCAAGCTAGAAAAACCAGGTATAAACCCATTCGAAGGATTGAGTGCAGCCGGAATTGGCCTTCAAATTCAAAAATGCTACGATGCAGTATTGTAGCTACTTTTCTGTTATATTTAAACTTTCACAAAAATACGAATTATGAGAAAACTTTTACTAGCATTTGCTGGACTTAGCGTTATCGGTGCTACCGCTCAGGAAGCACGCCTTGACCTAGGTCGTAGCGCGGCGATGTACGCAGCGACTCATGCTGATGGCACGCCACTGAATACTTCATACAACAAGCAGAGCTCTGCTGTTTCTATTGGTACCGCTCCAAACGTATATGGTGCTGCTTTTGGCCCTAAGACGAATTTGGTAGCGAACGAAGATTTGAACACGATTGCATTCGTTCACCGTTCCGACTATGGAAATAATGGTGATTACAGTTCAGGCTCTCTTCGTTTTGACTATTCAACAAATGGTGGGTCAACGTGGACTGCTAACGCAGGTCCTGCTTGGAATCCGAATCAAAGCGGATATGGATATCCTGGTTTTGCCCGTTACCCGCACATCGGTATCCTAAATGAAAGTAATAACACTAACCCGTTGAATGCCTCTATCACTATATGGGCACCAACACTTGCCGGTACTAATTCTGGTTCATGGGGTGGTGCCTTAGTAGGAACGCACAAGATGGACAACACGGTGACAAACATGGCTGTAGATACTACTGGCGGTCACTTAACATTGGAGGAGTCATTTACACAAGATGGCAACTTCTGGGGATTGAGCTTTGATCATCCTAATTACACTGTTGAAGAGTATACGGATACAGCAATCGTATGGAAGGGAACCATGAACTTCTCTACTGATACGATGGCCTTGACTGAGATCAAAGCGTACTTGCCTGTAACTAACGATGCTACTAACGGTAAGATCTACGGCGACGGACGTATCTCATTTGATGAGAACGGAACCACAGGTTATATTTCTATAGAAGCCTACGACAGTTTGATTGCTCCAAATAAAGTAATCCACCCGTACTTGATTAAGACAACTGACGGTGGTTCTACTTGGAGTGCTCCAATGGGACCAAACATGGACCTCTTGGTTGACCAAGCTACAGGCGATAGCTTGAAAACTATCTTCTCTACTATCACTGGTGGATGGGCTATCGGTAGCTTGACTTCTTCTACTCGTGGTCATGATATGGCAGTTGATGCAAACGGTAACCCACACATGTTTGTACACGTATTCCCAGGTGTTGGTACTACGCCAACAGGTGGTACTATGGCAGGTGACTTCGTATACTACCCAGGTGTAAACTTGTTGGTAGACGTATACACTACTGATGGTGGTTTGACTTGGAAGTGTAACATCGTAAGCCAAGTATTTACCTGGGATTACGATTTCGATCCAACAAACGGTCCTGTAACGGAAGCCACACGTCCACACATTTCAATGAGCTCCGACCGCGAAATGATGTTCTTCTCTTGGTTTGAGAGTGATACTTCATTCGTAACAGGTATTGAAAACAACTTCCCAGATTGGAGATGTCAAGGGTACAACGTTTTAGGTGATTCATTGGAAGGTCAAATGACTGTAATGGGTACATTCGGTGATGCTACTTGGGGTAACGTTGCAGACTACGCGTTTGACAACGGTGACGGTTCTTACCAGTTGCACATGACTTACTCTCCTATTGAAGACTTCGGTACGTTCTCAGTATTGAGCCCGATTGACTTCTACTACCTAGGTTCTGCTTATCCAAACAACATTGGTATTGAAGAAATGAAAGCACAAAACTTCTCTGTAAGCCAAAACTATCCGAACCCTACACACGGTTTGACTAAGGTGGCTATCGAGAGCGTTGAAGCAGCTACATTTACAATGAATATCATGGATATCACAGGCCGTACTATTGAAGTACGTGACCTAGGTCGTCTAGATGCAGGTCGTCACATTGAAGAGATTGATGCAACAGGATTCGCTCCAGGTATCTACTTCTACTCTGTAAGCTCTGCAGGACACCAAAGCACTAAGAAATTCATCGTAGAGTAATTACTACAATTTAGAATTCAATAAAAAACCCCCAGCGCTCGTGCGCTGGGGGTTTTCTTTTATGGTACCTCCTACTGTGGAGCGTTTAATAGCTCAGGGTACGATTCACCACCTCCTCTAGTCGAGCACTGGCTAAGTAGCCTTCTTCTAAAGGTGCTGCAAACGGTACAGGAGTGGCGTCACTGCTCACCAGTTCTACTGGTGCATCTATCAGCTCAAAACATTCTCTCGCAATGCGGGAGGCAATGTGCTCTCCATATCCTCCGACAGATACATCCTCTTGAAGGACAACAACGCGTGATGTTTTTGCAATACTGCTTCGAATGGCCTCAAAATCTAGCGGCACTAATGTGCGTAGGTTCATCACCTCGATAGAGGATTCATGGTGCTCTGCCAATTCCATCGCCCAATGCACGCCCATCCCATAGGTAACTATGGTCAGGTCTGATCCTTCCAACTGCGTATGTGCTTTTCCAAGCTCCAAACTTGTTATACCCGATGGCACTTCCTCTTTCACCGTTCTATACAATGCCTTGTGTTCGAAGAACATAATAGGATTTGGATCATTGAAACTCGCGAGCAACAAAGCTTTTGCTTCTGCGGGATATGCAGGGTATACTACCTTTAGCCCGGGAACATGAGTAAACCAAGCCTCTGTACTCTGGCTGTGGTATGGTCCCGCTGCGACACCGGCACCGGTAGGCATACGAACTACAACATCTACGTGCTGTCCCCAACGCCAATGCAACTTCGCTAGATTATTCACGATCTGGTTGAAGCCTGTAGTTACAAAATCTGCAAACTGCATCTCCATCATAGATTTACCGCCTGCAATCGCGTATCCCATGGAGGTACCGACGATGGCACTTTCACATAGGGGCGTGTTGCGAACGCGCGCTTCGCCGAATTCCTCAGTGTAGCCCTCCGTCGCTTTAAATACTCCTCCGTAATCTGCTATGTCCTGACCCATAAGTACTAATTCAGGCCATTGTCTCATTGCTTCGCCCAATGCATCGTGAATGGCATCTATAAATCGAAGTTCTCGAATGCCAGTTGGGTTATCTAGTAGTGTCTGGGACGGCGCATAAACATCGCTCAGACTTTCCTTTTGGTTGTACGACACGTCCGGCAATTCCAAAGCAGCATGAAAGGCTACATCGACTGCTTTTTTTGCCTTGTCCAATGCTTCATCTATCCAATCTTCCGTAATGCCCCATTGCTCAGGAGCAGCACGTAATACGGCCATCGGCTCATTTTTCTCCTGTTCCGCAATCATTCCGTCAGGGTAGTATTTGGTACCACTGGCCTCTTCATGCCCTCGTAACCTAAAGGTGTTCGCTTCCAATAAGATAGGCTTACCTTCTTGTCTTGCATAGGCGGTCGCCCGTGAAAAGTGCTCTTTAGCTTCAGCCAGATCGTTGGCATTGAAGCTCATGGTCTTTATGCCATACCCAGGTCCTTTCTGCTCAAAAGATTCAAAGATGAACTGCTGGTGCTCTGGAGTACTAAGTCCCCAATAATTGCGCTCTACGACAAAAACCACAGGTAGATTCCAGACGGCCGCGACATTGAGTGCCTCGTGAAAATCACCTTGGGAGGTAGCGCCATCACCAGTGAAGGCGAGAACACATTTTCCAGTGCCCTGAAATTTTTCTCGCAAGGCTAAACCACAAGCGACACCTAACTGGGCTCCTAGATGAGAAATCATACCTACGATATGATGTTCCATAGAGCCAAAGTGAAAGCTGCGATCGCGTCCCTTTGTAAAGCCTTCTGCCTTACCCTGAAATTGCGCGAAGAGTCGCTCAAGTGGTATATCACGGGCAACAAATGCACCTAAATTCCTGTGCATTGTACACATAAATTCATCCTTGGCCAAGGCATGTGTGGCCGCCACACTCAGGGCCTCTTGCCCATAGGAAGCGAACCATTTCGATATCTTACCTTGCCTCAAATAGATGAGCATTTTCTCCTCTATCGCTCGGGTTAGAATGAAATGTTCTAAGAATTGCCTTTTGTGGGCATCGTTCATAACTTCTGCTTGATGGGTCGAGGGAATGAATTTAGCTCAAAAAAGGGAGTTATTTTTGTTAGATAGAACCTAATATTATGAACATGGCAACTATTCCAAATCTAGATTTCGCAAAGTGGTCTCAAGGGACTGAAAGCGAAAGAGCTGAATTCGTTAAAGAGTTAGGTGCTGCTTACACAGACATTGGTTTTATTACCATCAAGAACCACGGTTTTGGGACCGATATACAAGACGGTCTCTATAGCAAGGCGGCAGCTTTCTTTTCGTTGGAAAAATCAGTTAAATCCTCCTATGAAATCGAGGGTCTTGCTGGACAACGCGGCTACACTTCGTTTGGTAAAGAGCATGCGAAGGGCATGGAAGCAGCCGATCTCAAAGAGTTTTGGCAAGTAGGCCAGCCTGAACCCGCCTATGAGGGACCTGAATACCACGATAACGTAAGCGTAGCAGAACTTCCTGAGTTTGCACCTGGATTCAAGCACGCCTACCAAGAATTAGAACGAATTGGCCGCGAATTACTCAAAGCCATTGCCATATATCTTGATTTAGATAGTAACTACTTTGAGCCTTGGGTACAAGGCGGTAACTCTATCCTTCGCGCCATTCACTACCCGCCGATCACCCAAGATCCAGGAGATAGTGTACGTGCCGGACAACACGAGGATATCAACCTCATCACTCTATTGATGGGTGCAAGTGCCGAGGGACTTGAAGTACTGAATAAGCAAAACGAGTGGATTGGCATTACAGCCATTCCTGGTTCCTTAGTGGTGAACGTTGGTGATATGCTTCAAAGACTGACCAACGGTGTAATGAAATCAACCACACACCGTGTTATTAACCCACCGAAAGAAAAATGGGGCACCTCACGCTACTCTATCCCGTTCTTCCTCCACCCGGTAGGTAAAATGCCGCTAAATGCCCTTGAAGGTTGTATTACTAAGGAGCGCCCAAAGGCATTCGATGACATTACCGCTGGCGACTACCTTGAAGAACGATTGGTTGAAATAGGTTTGAAAAAATAGCCATGCGCATAGATATTATCACCGTATTGCCCGAATTGCTTGAGGGACCTTTTGCCCATAGCATTCTAAAGCGCGCTGAGGAGAAAGGTATTGCAGAGGTACACGTTCACCAGCTGCGTAAGTACGGTGTAGGAAAGCATCAACAAGTCGATGATTACCAATACGGCGGAGGCGCTGGCATGGTCATGCAATGCGGTCCATTGGTGGACTGTATTGAAGACCTGCAAAAAGAACGCAGCTACGACGCTGTTCTTTACATGACCCCAGACGGTAAGCGCTATAATCAGAGCGATGCAAATCAACTTAGTATGCTGGGCAACATCATGATTATTTGTGGCCACTATAAAGGAATAGACCAACGTGTTCGCGACCATTGGATCACCCATGAATACAGCATTGGAGACTATGTGCTCAGTGGTGGTGAGCTTGCAGCGGCAGTCATTAGCGACTCTATCATTCGATTGATTCCAGGCGTGCTAAACGACGAGACTTCGGCGCTGACGGATAGTTTTCAGGACGACCTTCTAGCGCCACCCGTATATACGCGCCCAGAAGATTTCAGAGGCCATAAGGTGCCTGAAGTGCTGACCAGCGGAAATTTCAAGGAGATTGAACTTTGGCGCGAGAAGCAAGCTTTAAAGCGCACGCAAGAGCGCCGCCCCGATCTGCTTAGCGATTAGAAAATGTGCACATCCTTGATGGCATTACGACCTACATGCTCGTTGATCGCTACTACAATTTTTCCTTTGACCATCAACAGTTCTTTTCGAACGACTGAACTGTCCAATTGAATGACGAGTACACCGTTTTCAACCTTTTTCCTAGAGGTCTGGCGCGCCACTGATGGGCCCATAACTTCGTCCCAAGCCTGAAGAACACGACTGTCGTCGGTTCCTTGACGTAACCTGTATCGGTCAAGCCACTGTCCGAGGGCCTCTCCCATGGTCTGTTCGTTAGAGCGCTTCGATCGTGCCATCGTCTTGGATTTCAAAAGTAGTATGCTGAAGCTTGAGCGTCTCGCTCAACTCTTTCATGCGTTGTGAGTGGGTATCGGTAATGAAAATCTGCCCAAAGTCCTCTGTATTAACGAGCTGAAGCAGGTTTGCAACACGGTCTTCGTCCAATTTGTCAAATATGTCATCAAGAAGCAACAAAGGGGACATTCCTAAATGTTTGCGGCCAATTTCAAACTGAGCCAATTTCAATGCAATTAAGAAACTCTTTTGTTGCCCTTGCGATCCGACTCGCTTAATTGGGTAACCGCCCAGCTCGAACACCAAATCATCACGATGTGTACCCACAGAAGTATATTGAAGGACTTTGTCTTTGTCTAATTTATCTGCCAAAAGCTCACGTAGCCCTTTCTCGTGCAGTGAACTCTTGTACTTTACAGATACCTCCTCTTTGCCACCGCTCAACACCTCATAAAAGCGCTGAATGGCCGGCTTAAGCTCTTCCGTAAAGCTTTTACGGTGTTCAAATATCACAGTGCCCTCTTCAACCATTATATCATCGTAAAGTGCTAACAATGAGGCATCAAAGGTGCGGTTAGAAGCGAAATATTTTAAGGTTGTGTTGCGCTGACTTAATGCCTTATTGTAATTCATCAAGGCATTGAGATAACTCCGACTGTTTTGGCTTATGGTCGCATCAACAAGTTTGCGACGGGTTTCTGCCGCATCGAGAATAAGGTCCCGATCCATGGGTGAAATCATCACTACCGGCAAATAACCGATATGGTCCGCTAACCTTTCCACTTCTTTTCCATCGATACGGATCTTTTTCTTTTGCCCCTTCTTCAAGCCAATGTCTAGACTATGATCGCCCCCTTTACGCTCAAGGTTGGCCTTGATCAGCGCCATAGATTCACCGTGCGTGATATTTTGACTGTCTGTTGATCCGAGATAAGAGCGGGTCAAGCTCAGATAGTGCAATGCATCGAGCACATTGGTCTTGCCATTACCGTTATTTCCAGTAATGATGTTGACCTTTTCATTGAAGTCCCAATGCGTTGAACGATGGTTCTTAAAATGAGTCAATTCCAAAGCACTTATGAAAAGCTTGTCCATACCGACAAAAATAGGCTTCCTAGAGTCAAAATTTGTACTATTTTTGGCGGACTCAATAATTATATGGCCATGGCTAAGAAGAACGCGCCTGCACAGCAGGATAACTTAGGATTTGATAATGTAGAACAAACGTTGACGAAAACTGAGCAGTTTTTAGAAAACAACGCCAAGCAAGTTGGAATCGTTGTTGGTTCCATTGTAGTGATAGTTCTAGGGTTTTTTGCCTACAACACTTATATCGTCGCTCCTAATGCTGCAGAAGCTGAAACAGAAATGGCAAAAGCCATCAAATGGTTTGAAGCAGATTCTATGGATCTTGCACTTAACGGCAACGGAAGCAACTATGGCTTTCTTGACATTATTGACGAATACGGAAGTACGCCGTCTGGAAATAGTGCTCACTACTACGCAGGGCTCGCCTATTATGCCCTCGGGGATTTTCAAAGCGCAATAGAAATGCTTGATGGCTACAGTTCATCGAATACAGTAACTGGAGCGATGGCCTTAGGCGTCATTGGCGATGCATTTGCTGAACTTGGTCAAATGGACGATGCTGCAGAATACTACCAAAAAGCCGCTAAATCTACTGACAACGCATTTACAACACCACTATTCTTATGGAAAGCTGGCATTGCATTAGAAGCAAATGGTAAAGATTCAAAGGCTGTAAAGCTTTATGAAGAAATCGCGGAAGACTACCCTGAATCACGCCAAGCAGCGAGCATTCAAGGTGTCATTTCTGCATTAAAGTAAGATGGCTACCACGCACCAGCACTTAGATAGTACGAATAACGAGCAGGTTCCTTCTGGTGAAGGCAAACTCGTGGCGATTGTACGTGCTGAGTGGAATCATGAAATCACTTATGGTCTAGCAGAAGGAGCTAAAAAGACGCTTCTTCAGCACGGTGTTGCACCAGATGACATCCTCGAATTAGACGTACCGGGAGCGGTTGAACTCACCTTTGGCGCTAAGTCTGTTCTCGACGCGCACGATCCTGATGCAGTCATTGTTGTGGGTTGTGTTATTCAAGGTGAGACAAAGCATTTTGACTACGTTTGCCAAAGTGTGACTTACGGAATTACAGAACTCAACTTAAGTTATGACGCACCAACTATCTTTTGTGTGCTTACTGACAATTCAATAGATCAAAGTCGAGCACGTTCTGGGGGAGTTCATGGCAATAAAGGCATTGAAGCAGCCGTTGCGGCCTTAAAAATGATGTCTTTGTAGGCAACCAAATCGGGCATTTGTTGTTACTTTAAGGCAAACCCTAAAAACAACTCACATGAGAAAATCGATACTTGGTATTGCCTTTATAGCAATGACCCTATCAACCCAGGCACAGGAGTTGCCTCAACCTTCACCTACTTCTACTGTTGACCAAAGAATAGGTCTTACGGACTTTAGCATTACCTACAGCCGTCCTGCCACACGCGGACGTGCCATTTTCGGGGACCTCGTGCCTTATAATGAAGTATGGCGCACAGGTGCCAACGGTTGTGTGATTCTAAGCGCTTCGACAGATTTCACTATGAATGGAAATGCGGTTAGTGCGGGTAAATATGCACTATTCACAATACCTGGTGAAAAAGAATGGACCATTATTCTCTCTACTCAAACCAACCTTTGGGGGAATTCTGGTTATACTCCAGACAGCGATGTGCTGCGCGTTACTGCTCCGGCAAAAGAGAGTGACTTCGACGAAAGCTTTACTATGGGCTTCAAATCATTGAGCACTACAGGTGGTGAATTAGTCCTTGAATGGGCCAACACGGAAGTAAGCGTTAACCTAGGAGTAGATTCTGACGGCGAAAGTGGAAAAAATGTGGAGAGAGCACTATCTGATGCCAAGCGCGCGTACAGAAATGCAGCAAACTACTACAGCGGTCAAGGCGATCATGAAAAAGCGCTTGCAACGATAGAAATTGCCTTGCAGTTAGATCCGGATTACTGGTACACGAATTGGGTAAAGGCTAAAATACTTTACGCAGCAGGCGATACCAAAGCGGCCCTAAAGCAGGGTAAAAAAGCCATGGACATGGGAGCACCTGATTCCTATAGAGCTGGTTACGAGAAAGAAATGAAAGGCTGGAAATAATCAGCTTTTCCACTTCATAAAGAAACCCCGCCTCGAGCGGGGTTTTTATTTTGGTGCCTACTTGGACTTATACTTCTCTACCCCTAAATGAGGATACAAACTGTACTCATAAGCCTTTTGCTTGTATTGGTACAACTCTCTTTTATAAGACTTCACCCACTCCTCGACGCTCATACCAGATTCCAAGGCTTCTTGTAGTTCGTTTGAACCGGCTAATTTTTTGAAGAACGCATTGAAAAATTCCGGAGCCTCGGATGTAGCATTTTCTTTCCAATACGCATAGGCTTCAAACAAATAGGTCCAATCGATTTCCGTATGGGCCGTCGTTAGATCCTGGGACAATTGGACCCCACCGCACTGCTTTCCTTGAAATTTGGGATACTTCGATCCGTGATCTGGCGCAGGTGTGAATTTATGCTCGTACCCTTCCCCACCAAGCCACGGTGCACCAAAACGGGTAAATGGTGCATCGGTACCTCGTCCACATGAAATGGGTGTGCCCTCGAAATAACACAAGCTTGGGTAATGCCAGATTGCGGCTATGGAGCGTAGATTAGGTGATGGAGGAACCTGGAATTCCTTGAAGACCTTATTGTGAGAATACCCTTCGCAATGAATAACCTCTATGCCGCCTTTCTTTTCGAAGGCCGTGCGCCACTCCTCATTCTCTGTCGCAGGCATCCAATGCTCACCATAGACCATGGACCCATATTCCCCCATGGTTAAGCCGTGTACTACCGGTATGGGGTGCAAACCTACCAAACTCTCGAAGCCTGGTTTTAAAATGGGACCGTCGATGTAATGACCGTTCGGATTGCCCCGATCCATGATCATGAGCGGAACACCGGCTTCCACACACGCGTCTATCACGTAGCTCAGTGTTGTGCTGTAGGTGTAGAATCGGACCCCTACGTCTTGAATATCATAGATGACCCAATCCAATCCTTCCAACCAATCCGTGGGTGGACGCTTAGTTTTGCCGTACAAACTTCGAATAGGTATGCCTGTTTTGGGATCGCGGCCGTCCTCCACATGCTCTCCGGCATCAGCTTCACCTCTGAAGCCGTGCTCTGGTGCCCAAACTTGCTGAACATCAACGCTGAGCGAAATCAAATGGTCCACTGTATGGGTACCGTTGGGGAGCAACGAAGTCGCATTGGCCACCACCGCCACAGATTTTTCGGTCAACTTCATGTAGAACTCCCCAGTCTGCGCAATACCCGGCACATAACTTTCTTGCCCACGCACAGAAAAGCACAGGAGCAATACCGCGAATAACGCGAGAGTTGTTCTAAATTGCGAGAGAGTGAAAGAAGCTTTTTCCATAGCGCAAAAGATACGAAAGTCGTCGGGTCCCTCTGTGGTTCGA
>Ga0255765_1005135_pt1 | contig 12553 bp, 8 predicted proteins | sample 041ome_8_FD_179965 | JGI IMG/M metagenome (GOLD analysis project Ga0255765, IMG submission 179965) | Coastal salt marsh microbial communities from the Groves Creek Marsh, Skidaway Island, Georgia - 041407BS metaG (version 2) | ecosystem: Environmental > Aquatic > Marine > Intertidal zone > Salt...
CGCCCGAGCCGACGGAGCCGCGCTCGTAGTCGGTGAAAGCGAAGGTTTGGCGTACGTGAAGGCTGTCATCCCACCGGGACTCACCAAACAGACACTGGCGAAAGGCATAGCGCACGCATCTCCGATGATTCGCCACGCTGCGTTGTGTTTGTTGCTCAACGTTACAAAGGCTGTCGGCGCGCGTGTGGCGTACCTCGAGTCGGCGATTCGAGAAGGCGATATGAAACGCCGCGGCCGCGATCACCGCTCGTGGCGCTTAGATGATTTACTCGCCTACGCTAGGCTTGGCGCGTCGACGATGTTGCCCGACGTGCAATCCATCATGGCGGCGTACACCGCGAGTAAAGGTGGGAAGGAGAAGGACGCCGCTGCAATGGTGCTCATGCGCTGTCACGCGTTAAACGCCATCGCGGCGTTTGTGACCATCGTCCCGGATGCCCTCATGGACGCGAAGATTGATTTGAACAAGTTACTACCGACGAATGACCCCACGAGTTTGCCACACGGTGAGCTCGCGGCTGTCATCAACGTGTTATGCGCGGCGAAAGGGCTAAGAGCCGAAGGCCAGTCGCCAGTCGCGACGGTCGTGGCGGCGACGACCGGACACGACACGGGCGTGAATCAAGGACACATTCTCTCTGTTCTTCGCGTCGCTTTATTCGCATCGTCTGCGAGCGCGCGAGACTCTGCGAAGTCGCTGGCGAAGCACTATTTAGTGACATCTGGCGCGCTCGATAGACGAGCCGACGAGGCGGATGTTTGGATCGATGTGCTCGCGTCAGCAGCGTCGCTTACGGATGCGCGAGACGGTAAAGATGTCATCATGGCATGCACGGAATTCTTAGCTGAAGCCACGACGGTGGCGTCGCGTCGCAGGTTCAAACACGACGCCACGGTACAAACTTTGCTAAAAAAGCACGCCGCCGAACGTCCGGAGCGTTACGCGGTGACGAGTGAAGTTGAAGACGAATATCTCGCGCGAGCTGCGAGCTCCGTCAGTGCACTCGCCGCAACGTCGGCAGAAAACGTTGTCAAGGTGCTCAAGAGCGCGAAACGTTCGAGGGAATTCAAGCTCGCGGTTTGCGCGTACGTGTCGGCGGTGTTCATGACGCTCGTGCCGACGTCGTTTGATCCTTGGGCATCCGCGCTGTGCGCGTCGATGTCGATTCACGGCACCGTTGCCGCCGCTGAGAAAGACTCGATCGACGAGATTGCTGCCGAGTATCCCGCAATGTCATCGTTGCGACACTTTCTCAGTCAATGCCTGGCGACGCCGGATACGAAGCGCTCGACAAAGAAAAAGGCCAAGCCGCCGCCGCCGCGCGTAAATTCGTCGTCGCCGCTCGAATGGACATCCACGCAGATCGCGTCCGCGTTATCCGACGGCGTTCCGGATGAATCGAACGTTGGCGTCTTATTCTTCGCCACGCGCGCGCACGGATCGATGACGAACGTTTTGCGACCGGGCATGGCGGCGAACGTCATGTTTGGCGTATCCGCGGCGCAAACCGACGAAGGCGACCGCGCGCGAGTCATGACTACACTTATTGAAAGCATGGACTGCGCTGGCGTCATTGCATGTATTGCGTCTGGCGATGCGCCCGTCATCGGCGCAGCGCTCGAAGAATCTGGTCCAGCGCGCGAATTATGCGCGAGAGCCCTCGCTTCGTGTCCGGCGACGTACATCCTCCGATCGATCCGCGCGCTCGTGTTTTGGTGCAAATGGAATCACGCCAGAGGCGACACTCGTGCTGTGTCGCGTTTGCTCGAGCTGTGTGCGGTCGCATTGCGGCGTGCGCGTCTCGATGACGGCGTCTCGATGGATGACGCGCGCGCGGCTTTATTTGCGCGAACGTCGCTGTACTCGATTTTAGATGCGTCGACGAGCGGCGGCGTGGCGAATCTCATCACGTTAGACGTCGCGCTCAGTGATGGCGCGGTGTGTGAATTGCACGAACCATACGTGAATCGCGCGGTGGAATCATCGATGTCGCTCGCGCGCGCGTCGATGACATCGAGCGCGGCGAACGCGCACTTTGTCGATGGAAGCGTATCGCTCGTGAGTCTGGCGACGGATGCGGCGAAAGTGTCTCTCCTACGCGCGTGTGCGGATGCACGCGCGTATGACGCTGGAGTTAAGGTTGCCGCGGCGGTGTTGAACGCCCCGCCGCCTACGACGACGCGTAGCGATCGAGCGCGATTCGACGCGATTCGTCTCGCTATTCGTGCAGCGCTCGATCCCGACGTCAGCGTGTTGGTAGTGAACGAGGCGTGCCGAGTCGCCGCGAACGCGCTCGATGCGTTGCTTTCCAGCGATATAACACTGACGTTTTCGGGGTGTGCACCTGATTTGGCTGCCGCGCCCGAAGCGATCGCGTTGATTGACTGCGTAGCGACGAATTCACAGTCGGCTGCGCGCGTGAGACTCGCCGCGTCGTTCGTGGCGCAGTCGGACGCTCTCGCTGATTACTTCGTAGCGAATCCCGCACTAGAGCAAATGACGCTTGAAGACATGATTGGGCTCATGCCAATCGTCGCACATGTGTTTACATGGCTCACGATTTACGGCGCTGATGATCGCGGCGTCGATTTGGCGAAACGCTACCGCGCGATGATTACGAAAGATTTCACCGCTTTGCTCGACGCTGAATCACCGACTTTTAGCGAACACGCGGTAGATGTGTTGGTGTTGAGCGTAAAGCTCGCTCCGATGGATGCTGAAGACGGTGAGACGTTTAGGGCGCACGCGCTTCCTCGTGAGGGATGGGTGACGTCGGCTGGCAAAGCGGACGCTTCAGTCCTCGCCCAAATGGCGACCGAGCTTTACGCCGAAAGCGAGTCTATTGAAGAGCAACTCATGCTCATGACATCAGTCCTTGCGTCGCTCGCGGTGCTCACACCTCCGGGGAAGTCCAAGGCGATCGCACGAGGCGCCGCGTTGGAAAAAATTCTCGCCGAAACGCTCTCGCGCGTGCTCGACGCGCTCGATGGGCGAGACATGAGCGACGCGCACTTCAATGTCAGCGTCGTGTCCAACGTCGTGAAAGCCACGAAAGCGTTCATCAAGCAATCCGCTGCGCACCGGTTCCGCGCGCACAGGCGATGGGCGATTATTCGAAAAATAAGCGCCGCGCTTGCCAGAGCGCAGTCCCGACAGTTTGAGATGAAAGCTCTGGCAGAGTTCGCCACGGCATGCGTCGTGTCGCATCCTCTGTTCGCGCGCGTGCTCGCCGATCTAGAAAGCGATGTCGATTCGCAGCTTCCGACGAATATCAAGGATACACCGTCGACGGTGAAGTCGATTGTTGAGGTTGCCGTCGACGCGTCGGAGCCAAGCGCTCCGTCAGAGCCGTCGAGCGCGAGCGCTCTGAAACTGGAACTTTTGCGCGTTCTGCACACATTTTGGCGCATGCAAAACGCAAATGGCGAAAATACGTCAAAATCATGCAATCAGTGGCGAGCTGAACAAGTGCGTGTGATACCGACACTCGCGGCTGGTTACGGGGCGACGTTGAGCGAAATCGACCGCACGTCTTTGGATTTAATGCTCGAGATCGACGCAAGCACCGGTGGCGGTGCGCTGCGCTCTATGGGTTATCTTTGGGGCGAGTCCGTTAATCACTTTATCAAGGCTTCGCTCGCTATGAAAAAGCAAAACGAAGGAGACGCTGTGTTTGATGTCGATGATTTGTTGTACTGCGAGCCGTCGTCGGCGCTCATCGCGGCGTCCATTCGCGAGGGCACACCTCCGGATGCTCGTCGCGCTGCGGCAACCGCGGCGAGATTCCCAGTGTCGCGTGGTATACCACTGACCCAGGACACATCGACGGAAGACGAGCACGCAACGTGTGCGGACGAACTTGTTGCGTTTGGGTACGACCCGGCGTGGGTGTTGCCGTTTACGCTCCACGCGCTCAAAGCCGGCGCGATGGATGTTCGGGAATCCATCGCGTGGGGCTTGGCGCCTTTGGCGTGCGCTGCGCTTTCATCCACAAACGACAACATTCGGCAAGTGGCGTATGGTATTTTGCTCACGCTCGAGCAGCAGCTTGATGATCCATTAATGTCGTTCAGAGAGCGCACGCAAGTGCTTTCGTGTTTGAGTTCGCTGAGAAACGCCACGGCGACGCCGATGATTCGATGGCCCTCACCGAGTGCGGTCTTGGCCGCTGAGTGCTTGATGTCGTGTTTGTATCCAGAAACCGACACATTCCTACCTTTGCATCGTCAACTGAACAAACGCGCAGCGCTTGATTTGGATGGAGTGCCGATGTTTTTGCCCATGTTGAATAGCGGCGACATCGAGGCGCGGCAATATCGCATGTGGATTCTTCGTCTTTTACGTGCGTCATTAAAGGATGACATCGACACGACAATGTTTCGCAAGACATTTGCACTCGAGGTTATCATGAGTCACTATTCGACTACGTTGGCGGAGCCGTTCGTGAGATTTATGATGCTCGACGTCGTCTCTCGAGCGTGCTCCGTCGTGCATTCTGCGCGCTTACTCGTCGAAGGTGGTGGCCTGATCGCTTGGTTAGCTTCAGTGGCCACATCGGCGTGCTTGAACGACAAACATGGTATACGTGCTGGAGAAACAACCGCTATTCGTGTAGCCACGGCTCGCATGGCGACGAGCGCGCTCGTGACGTTGATTCGCCACAAGGGTTCCATTTACCTCGGCCCGACGGGCACCGCGGCGGATTACCTATCCGCATTGCACGCCATTCGCGCCGTGCTCTTGCGTCGTGACGAGGCAAGCGCATCAAATGCAGAAATCGCCGCAAGACGCGCCGCTCTAGGACCGTATCTTCAGTTACATATCGAACTCTCCGCGCGGCTTCGCCGACGCATCGCCGAAGTCGGCGACCCGGTGGAAATCGCCAACCTCTGCCGCGCGGTGGACGCCGCGCCCGACGCCGACGCCCTCCGTGACGACATGTTCACAGTCGTCGTCACCTCTGAAGGCGGTGGACAGTACGCCAAGCGATACGTTCACGATGAAACATCCCGCGCGCTCGCCGACGCCGTCGTGTTTTGCGCGGCGTGGGCCGCGGGGCGCGCCCGGGACGTCGCCTCGCGTCATCGCTGTCACGGCGAAGGTGCATTTGAAAAGGTTGCCCATTGGTGCGCATTTGCCCTCGCTAGCGGAGGCCCCGCGTTCGCAGACGCCTTGGTGCACGCACCAGAATGTGGTGGAGCCGCGCGTTTCGCCGCCATCGCTGTCGCGTGCGCTCGAGCGGCGTCGCCTCGCGCGCGCCGGGCGCTCAATCTTCCCCTCATCGCCGCCCAATTGTGCCTATTGCGCACGATTGAGCGCACTGATGACGACACTGATCTTTCAGAGGCCGATCGTGCCATCAAGACGGCGTTGCGATCGCCCGAGTGCGATGCGATTGACGACGTCGTCGGCGCCGCCGCGATGGGCGAGCCAACCGCCGCGCGTTTAGCGCGCGCGTCATTGCGCGCCGTCTTTGCCGGCGTCGACCAGACCGTATTCAACGCGTTGCGACGGCGTGACGTGGCCATTCAAGGCGCCCACGCCGAACGCAGCGGTAAAAAATCAAAGCGCGCGAGAGAGGATAATTCTTCGTCTCGTTCGAAAAAACAAGCGTGACGACGCCGACGCCCGAGACGGGGGACGGGTGGCGCGCTACGACTCGTCGTCGTCGTCGTCAAACGTGTGTACGATTAGCATGTAGCCTATATAATTAGATCACAGTAGTTTTCTGTCTGTATTCAAGAATTTGGAGTTTGGCTAAGCATTTTCTAAATGAAACGCGCGCGAGACGCAAACGGCGAACCATCCACCCCCTCGCGCGCGTCTCCTCGAGCGCGTGGCGCGGTACAGTCGCGCGCGCGACTCCCCGCAGCTCGAGGTACACACATGCAATATGCGTAAATTAGACGTTGACAACCTTAGCGATGATTTGATCCGCAATCGCCGTCGCTTGCTTATCCACTTGGCTCGCCGTGTCCTTCTTCGCGGCGTCGAGCGCCGCCATCGCTTGCGCGATTTGCGCGTCAACCTCCTTCTTCGCCTTATCCGCGGCGGCGGCAACGTCGGCATCCATCTTGCTCTTCAACGCAGCAACCTCAGCGGCAACTTCTTGGCGCGCGGCGGCGATAATCTTCTCCTTCTCCGCCTGTGTGTACGCAAAAAAAATCAATCAATGTCAGTCAGTCAGCTCTATTTTCGCGTCGCGGCACCCACATCCAATGGATAGACAAACCCCAAATAACCCCGATGATGATGGCATCGACGATCGATCACGCGCGAGACGCGCGATCAATCACGCGCGAGACGCCAACGACGAATCAACACACGCAAAAAATAACGCACAATCAAGTTTTCCACTTCGGCAGAGTTATCCCCCACCGCCGCGAGCTGCGAACGAATGAGCTCATCGCGGTCATCGAGCGCCTTGCCCACCGGCCCGAACATCGTCTTGTCCAAGATCGTCATCAAGATCAAGAACTCGGTCGCGATCAACGGCAGGGTCAAGTTGAAATCGAATAATTTACCCGCTTCGGCGTGCGCCGGCGCGGCGGCGACGATGTTCGCGATGACCGCCAACGTCGCGGGCTTGGTGCAATCGCGCGCGAATCCCGCGGCGCGCGCCGGGATCGACGCCTTGGGCGCCACCGCCTTGGTGGCCTTGGTCGCGGTGGTCGTCTTCGCGGCCTTGGCGGACGCGCGGATCGTGAGCGCGCTCGCGGCGCGGGTGACGGCGGACATCGGCTCTGTGCGTAGTCGCGTGTGCGGTTGTGTCGCGACGCACCGCGACGACGATGCGCGCCGAGGCGAACGATCGATTGAACGTTCGATCGCAAATACGGTCGTTCGATCGCGCGTGGCTGAGGGTTGTGTTCGTACTGTTTACCCATGCGCGAAGGCGATCGATCGACCCGTGGGCGTGGGCGTGGATGTCGACTCGGGTGGAGTGTCAGGTCCCTGGTCACGATCGGTCATTTGTTTTGTGCGCGTGCAATCCCCACCATCGTGGTCGAGATTCGCGTGGCACGCGCGTGGACGACGACGTCCAAAGGGGATGGGCGAACGTGATATAGGTCATGTACATGTAATATATATATGGTGCCTTGTTTAGTAGGTGCACATGGATGGTGCGTGTGTGCGTGTGTGTGTGTGGTCTAGGGGTATGTGGGTGTTGTGTATGTCAGACAGAGGGGTCGTCGTGGTAAACGAGGCACCCGAGCGCGTGGACGCGGAGAGCGTACACGTCTACGAGGAGGAGGAGGAGGAGGAGGAGGAGGACGACGACGATGCGGATGCGGTCGTCGTCGTCGTCGCCGTGGGTAGTGGTTGTGGCTGTGGGCGATTCTGACGCTTGGCTTGGGCGGTGGTGGGCACGGCGACGCGCATGGCGACGCGCACGGCGGCGTCAAAGGCGACGGGGTCAAACGCCGTCGCGTCGGACGCGACGGCGCGCGACGTGCGCAAGACGAAGACGCACGTATCGTACGGTGATTGGCGATACGGGTCTCGACGTTGATGCGATGCGCCATCGCAGTATCCGTGGTCCGCGGCGGCGATGAGCACGGAGGCGCGTAAGAAGGCGCTGGCGGTGAGCGTCGCAAAGGCGCGCGTTTCTTTCCATCCGGGCATGACGTAGACAAACGTGAGCGGTTGCTTTGCGAGCTCGGCGCGTTCTAGTAAGGCTTCACACCATGTCGCGGCTTCATCGAGCACGGCGGCGACGAATGGTGGGTTTACCTCGTACGCCCCTCTCGCGGGCTTGAACGCGGCGAACGAACCCACCGAGCCAAACGCGGAATCGACGTCGCCAAACGCGCTGCAATGTCGGGAAAAATACGTATTCATCGGCGACGCGAAGCATTCCATGGTGACCTGAAGCATATCGTGTAACACACGAAAGACATCGGGCGAACACGCGGCTTGAAACCCGTGCCCATGTATGGTTTTGTACCTCAACAACAGGGCAAACATTCTATCGTGAAACGTATCGTCGTCCACGCCCTCGCCAGACTCTCGACCGTCGCCATCGCGCGCATAGTTTGCGTGCAACGTCCGCAACTTATCATACGATTCGTGCGTAATTTTCACGAAACAATCATCGAGTGATAAATCTCTCGAGCGTTTATGCACGGTCATCGTCGCCGACGCGAGCTTGGCGACGCCGTTCGCGCCTCCGTCGACATACTTTTGTTTAATCTTTTCCAACTTTTCCACCTCGCGCGACGACGCTTGGTGCACGGCGACCTCAATCGCAATCGCTTCGACTTTGCTCAACCCCGCACGCATCAAATCCAACCCTAGTGCCCCCGCCGTGACGCCGTCGTGCACGACGTTTGGCAACAACGCGTCCGCGCCTTCCCCCGTCACGCCGCACATCCCACGCTTCACGCGTTTCCCTCCACTCTCAAACCCCTTCGCGCGCACCGCATCCTCGTACAATTTAGTCGCAAATCTCCAACGCTCGAATGCGAGCTGCGGAGGCGCTTCAATCTTCGCACGCTCGCACGATTCTCGAAACGCTTTACGCACGCGCTTCGCGCCCCTCGCGCGCGCGACTTCAATCCAAGCGCCAACCCGCGCGCTCTTCGGCGTCGCCCGCCGCGCGTCCACATCCGTCAGCACCTTGCACGCGTTCCCACCGCCTCGCGCGGTGACGGTGAAATCGTACGCCAGCCCAGAAGCGCGCACCGTTACCGCCGCCGCCGCCGCATCATCATCACCACCCGCATCATCACCCCCGGTCGCGACGACGACGACGACGCGCTTCGCCTTGGTGAGCTCGTGCAGCGGACCAGTGGTGACTCGGCGTCGTTTCGGCGTCGCCCCCGTCGTCGTCATCGTCAGCGGCGTCGCCGAATGCGTGCGCGCACGTCGTCAACGACCACTTCAAAGACGCAGCCGCGTTCGTCATTCGCATGGGCGACGACGGCATTCTTCGCCGCGCGCGTCGGCGGCGATGCGCGCGGCGGCGCGGTCGGGCGATTGCGAGGACGCCGTCTTCAACGCGCGCGGTGACGCGTCGTCGGAGGCGCCGAACGCGTCGCGGTTCGCGCGCATCGCAGTCGTGGCGTTGCTCGCGTGCAGCGCGCTCGTGATGGGTTCTCTCGCCAGCGTCGCGGGCGTGCGCGTGGGCTTGACGACGACGTCATCGATGGCGCGCGAGCGGCGATCGGAGCGCCGCACGGTGGGTGGTGAGGCGTCGAAGAGTATACGGGGGGACGATAGGCTCGAGGGTAAGCTCGGGACGCGGCGGGGTCGAGACGTCGTCGTCGACGCCGACGCGGCGGACGCGACGGACGCGGCGGCGGTCAAGACGGCGCGTAAGGGTGCGTTTACGTATTGTGTGGTGCAGATCACGACGCCTGCGAACGCGCAGAGCAGATCGGTTGGGAAGTTTAAAGGCGAGGACTCGCCGGCGTTTTCGTCGACGAGTTACACGCACGTGGAAGCGGGCGGAATGAACAAGGATGTGATGTATTCAGCCTTGGCAGGGGCGAAGAAAGATGGGTGTAGGGGGCAGTGGTGGTTTATCGGCGACGACGACACGTTGTTTTACGCTAAAGGAATAGAAACGTGGATGACGCAACGCGCGCCGCAAAGCGAGTGGCTCGTGGCGCACGGAAATCTGTACGAACCAAGAAAACTCGAACAGAGCTGGTTCACTGGAGGAAGCGGCATGGTTCTCACCAATGCTCTAGTAGAGCGAGTGCTCGCCAAGTACGCCGCCGGCGAGCTCACAGCCATCAATGGAGCAGCTTTCCAGCAGTGTAGGTGTTTCGACGTCCCGTTCATGCGCGGTGTTCTCGAGAGTGGGGCGCGCGTGTTTCACCAACCAAACTTATTTTTGGATTCATGCCTCAATTGCGATCGTCGCGGGCTAGTCGGTGTGCCAATCGTATCGTGTCATGCCGCCACCATTTTTCGTCAGGTAAATCCACACGCCTCGGCTAAAGGGGGCGACGACTTTGAAGAAGCCGTGAAAGGCTTGTCTTATGCGCAGGTTGAGGATTTCGCGAAACTGAGCGCAATAGACAGGCGCACCTGGTTCGATGCAAAATGTAACTCTACGAAATAAATGCAGCAGCGCATCGCGTGTGTCGTCGCCGCAGTCATGGATGCGTCTTACATTTTATCCAAACGTCGCCAGCGCGCCACGTCGCCAGCGCGCCTCAAATGATGTTGAGCAACTTCACACGTCGGCACGCGTCGCCGCGCGTCGCCGCGAGCGTCACGGCATGAATCTCGTGACTACGCATAAAACGCAGCTGCACTATGGGCACGGCACGCGCAATCGCGAGGCGCGCACGGCGGTTCGTTGCTGGATAAAGTTGTTCTGTTGGCCTTGCGTTGGTGACGCTATGGACGAACCGGGAGACTGCGCGTACGCGCCGTTGGTGCTGACGTGGTATATTCCGCGCGTGAGGCTGGTCAGCGATGACGATGCCGACGGCGGTTGCGGCGTGGATGGTAAGCTCACTGGAGAGTACGTGAAGAAGTTGGTGACTGAGCTCGACGACGTCTTCGCCGCGCGCGTCTTCGAAGGCACCGGGTCGGTCGAGATTGAGATAAGACGCGGTGCCGAGGCACGTAAGCGTGTTGACTTATATATGTCGACGCTGACTGATCCAAGTTCGCGCCGGATCGAGGCAAAATTCGTTAGCGAGCGGGAGAGCTCGCGGGAATGGATTTGTTAACAACTGTCAGCCATGTGAACTCGTCTTTGAACTCTCGTGAGCGCTCACAGTTCGACGAACATGGCGTTTATGAAATTTACGACAAGTGTGTGCGTTGTATGTATGACGTTCGTCGCGAGCGCGCTCGCGGCGATGACAAAATCACCCGAATACGGTGCGGTATTGATCACCGAGGTGATGTTTGACGCGAAAACGTCTAAATCCGAGGACGCGGCGACGTCAAAGTCGAAGTCGTCCGGCGATTGGATTGAGCTGTACAATCCCAGCGCCAACGATGCAATTAATATCACTGGTTGGAAATTTACCGACCGCAGTGAGAAGAAAGTCAAGGCTGGGAAGAAGACGCGCGGACACGTGTTTGTGATTCCTAAGTTTACGCTCGAGCCGAAAACTTTTGCCGTCTTGGCTAGGGACGAGGTCGCGTTCAGAGACGCCTACGCTGACCGACCCGAAGCGCTCGAAGCGCTCGTACGAGGCAGCTTCAAGTTTGGGTTATCTTTAAAGGGCGAGACGATATCTGTTTTGTCACGCGCGAACGAAACGGTGTTTTCGTTGTCGTACGACGACAAAAATCCTTGGCCTTCACCGGACAAAGGCTCAAGCTTGGAAATTATTGACGTTCGGCTCGACCCAAACGATGCGTTGAGTTGGATTGAGTCCTACGAAATCGGAGGTACCCCAGGAGCTGTAAATTCCAACGCTGTCGCCTGGCGCTAAACGATGCTTGTAATTCCAAATGAATGTTTGTTTGTTTCCATTAAAACGCTTTTTTACTTGATGCCCGAGCCGTCGGGCGCGTCCGCGGTGCACTCACCGCTCGCGCACGCAAGTACGGCATCGCCATAGTACGCCTTACCACCCTTAACGCTCAACTTCTCTTGCACGGAGGCCCAGAATTTGCTCTTACACTCCTTCGGATAAGTTTCCGGGGCGGTAAATCCCGCGGCGCCGACGGCGTCGCCCGCCTTGGCGTCCGCCGGCACGCCCACGAGCTTCACTTGACCATCAAACTCCGTGGCCAAAATCATCGCCTCAGAAGTCTGCCCCGCCAATTTTGCCGGCTTCAAGTTCAAAATCGTCAACACTTTCGCACCCTTAAGAACATCCTCCGGCACGTATGCGCGCAGTCCCGTGACGACTTGTCGCGGCGCCTCCTCGCCCACGTCAACCTTACACAAATACAACTTATCGCTGTTCTCCACGTACCCCACGTCCACGACAACCCCAACCGCAAGCTTAGATTTCAATATAGGATCCACATCCTCCACAACCGCCGCCGGTTTCTTCTCCTTTTTCGCCTTACCCGACGTCGACGCCTCCGCCCCAGCCTCCGTCGGCGCCTTCTTCACCCCTTGCCCTTTCGGCTTCAACACCGGCTTCAACATCGGCACGATGTAATCGCACGTCTCACGAAACGCACCAGGCATCGGATTATTCGCCTCGAACGGTTTCGTCATCACGTACCCCGTCGCGTCGTCCTTGAGCTTGTACACCCCGCGCGGGGGCGTGACCGCCGCCGACCAGCGATCGGACGGATCCCGCAGCATCGCCCCGGGTGGGAGGTCCGCCACGTCGCTCGGAAGCTGTGCGCGCATGCTCGACATGGTCTCCATCGATAGCACTGTCGTCGCCCTGTCGTCGCGCGCTCGCGTGCGTCGCCGGCGTCGAAATGGCGCCCACGATGATTGAACGAGTGCGTGAAGGACGATCGCGCCCTGGGTCGTGCGCGCGGGCGAAGGACGCCGGATGTCCGAATACCACACGAGGCCCATCACACAGATGGCCCACGACGACGCCACAGTATGAGATGAGACCCGTGGCGCGTGTGATGCGCTACGTGCATCGCATACGGCGCTATGCG
>Ga0255765_1005139_pt1 | contig 12545 bp, 10 predicted proteins | sample 041ome_8_FD_179965 | JGI IMG/M metagenome (GOLD analysis project Ga0255765, IMG submission 179965) | Coastal salt marsh microbial communities from the Groves Creek Marsh, Skidaway Island, Georgia - 041407BS metaG (version 2) | ecosystem: Environmental > Aquatic > Marine > Intertidal zone > Salt...
GAAAACACCACAGGCATTCTCAATCTCAACCCAATACGCACCACTTTGATCTACTGAAATTGTTTCGGAAGTTTCACCTGTAGACCATGTATACTGGGCAAATGGACTATCCGTATAAAGACCCACCTCATTGATGCAGATTAAAGAATCTGATAAAATATTGATCGCAGAGGTATCGTAAACAACTACCACCAAGTTGGCCGTATCACTTAACACGCATCCTACGGTGTCGAATATTACATAACTCACTTCGTATATTCCAGGTTCATCGAATGTGTGTGTGGGCGTTTGTGTATTGGCAGTATCTCCATCACCAAAGTCCCAGAAATGGCTTAGTCCAGCACTTCCAAAATTGGTGAAATCAACCGTGAATGGGACACATCCGGTGCTGTTCGGAGCGACTTGAGCATTAGCCACCGCTGCCTGAATTTCAAAATCAATCTTGAATAATGTCAGATCCCATGTCCCATTCTGATTCGTAGAATAGGCATTGTTGGTCGTAGGGAAGAACCCTCCTGTACAAGTAGCTTGATATACGGCACCGCGTTTATCGAATCGACTTGTACCTCCATCAACATGCGAACCTCCAGAACCATAGTAAGAACCAAATACAATTGTATCTGCATCCGGAGATAGAGCCATTAAGTAAAAACCGCCATTAGATGCTTGAACTGCATCAATGGTATCCACCGCTCCAGGACCATTACCAGCAGCGTAGATATTTTTACAATTGTCTACCAAAAAAGCTGAGTGAGATAAGCTCGTGAAGGTGGATGTCCAATATAAGCTATCAAGCTCTTTCGTATACTTTCTGATAAACGAACCGGAACCAGGTCCAGCATACTTGTTTGTATCGGCTTGAATTAAATCAGATGCTCCTAAAACATAAACATCACCTGAACGATCAATTTGAAGAAAAAAGCCTTTATCGTTTCCATTTGAATCAGACTCGACATAGGTGCTTTGCATTATGGATTCACCATCTGGGGTAAATCGGGTAATAAACGCATCGTATTGACCAAAATTCCAAGTTTCATCATGGGCACCTACGGTTGTGGGGAAATCATCTCCACCTGTGGCACCTACCACATATACACTGTTATCCTTTGCAGGCTTCAAATTGAATGCAGCATCATTCGCGGAAGTCCCAAGATAGGTGCTAAAAATCAGTTGGCTCAAATTGTAATTCAATTTCGTAACCACACCATCCTGCATGCTATCTCGTTCCGTCTGATAAGCATTTTGAGTTATTAAAAATGAATCACTGCTCGATGTGCTAGCTATGTAAACATTGCTATATAAATCACAAACTACTTCTCCTTTAAAATCTGGATATGATGCAGGAACTACATTATTACCGTCATCACCCTCTCCTCCTAAATAAGTAGAACCAACAAGCACATCACCACTATCAGATAATACAGTGATGCAAATATCCCAACCACCATTGTAAGTAGTATCTACCGCGTTTTCAGACACAGGATAATCAACTGAATTTGTTTTCCCATAAACAATTACATCATTGAATCCATTTACCACGATGCTATGAACAAACTCTTGATTGGACCCTCCGATGTATGTGCTCCACAGCAAGACACTGCCGTCTTCATTCAACTTTGACAATCCGATATCTACGCCCCCACCTGCATAATCCATTTGAAACGAGCCTGTATCCGTAGGGTAACCCGAACCAAAAGGCCGACCTCCACCATAAATATTGCCGAATTGATCAAATGTGGCGGAATGACCAAAGGTGCTCACCGTGGCGCCAATATTGGTCGATGCTACTACGACCGGATCAATGAATAATGCAAAGTTTTGATCATATTCCCCAACTTCAAAATAAACTTTGTTTCCTCTGACTTTGAAGCCACACGCAACTTCATTGGTGTTTCCATCGATGATTTGATATGCGTACGGTTGCTGTTCCGTAACCGTAAAATTCGGTAATTCAATGATCAAATTCTCATCTTGAAGTGATAATGAGCGAATAGCTGAGTACTCCATGTAAACTTCTTCGGGATCAACCCCTTGATTCAATAGATAGGTGTACTTTATATTACCATTTTCGACCGTCCAATTCAAATCAATTCCATCGCTTATTCCCGAATAGGCTAACTCATCGAAAACACCAACCTTTGATGCCCATCTTTCCCTTCGATTTCCAATGTAGTAGTTCACATAATCGCTATGCTTTCCTGAAAAATTAACCGAAGTATTGGGATCCGAACCAAAGCGCATTGAGTAGGCATGCCCTTGTACAATGATATGCTCTTCACCCTCGTGCTCATGAGCCATTTCAACCGCCTCAACAAAAGCATTCTCCTCAATAATTGGGATGATCACGCGGTCTTTTTTGAACCACACTACTCCATTTGCAAGTGAATACTTCGCAACAATCTCATTATCCCACTGACCTTTGTTTTCAATATAACCTACAGATTGAGCGCTCAACTGCACGCTTAAAAACAAAAAAACGCTAAGAATTAAGCCTAACTTTTTCATCATTTAAAGATCATTTTTTCGCATTTGCTCTATTCTACAACTTCTCAAAAGTTTTAAACATTCGTTTTCTGCCCAAGCAAGGCCTTCTATTTTCGCTGCCTGAAGCAAAAATATATGGCAGAGATCAACTTCCTCACGAAACGTTCATCACAAGTAAGACGTGATATTGTTAGAATGGTGCACTCGTGCTCCAGCGGCCACCCCGGAGGTTCGCTTGGATGTGCCGATTTTTTCGTTGCACTCTACGGTGAAATGATGCACTATAACGCCAAAAAATTTGACATGGACGGTAAAGGAGAAGATCTCTTTTTCCTTTCAAACGGGCACATTAGTCCGGTTTGGTATTCGACTTTGGCCCGCTATGGCTACTTCCCTATCGAAGAATTGGCAACCTTCCGGCAAATAGATTCTCGCTTGCAAGGACATCCCACCACAGCAGAGCATCTTCCGGGAGTGAGAATGGCTTCAGGTTCATTGGGTCAAGGGTTGAGCGTAGCCATTGGTGCCGCATTGACCAAAAAGTTGAACAACGATGATCGCATCGTTTACACCTTACATGGTGATGGCGAATTGCAAGAAGGACAAATTTGGGAAGCCGCCATGTATGCTGCACATCATAAGGTAGATAATCTCATTGCAACCGTTGATTATAACAGCCGTCAAATTGATGGTGATGTGGATGACGTTCTTTCTTTAGGAAAACTCCGAGGAAAATGGGAAACTTTTGGATGGGATGTACTGGAGTGCAATGGCAATAATATGGCTGAATTGCTGGCAACTTTGAAAAAAGCGAAAGGAATGTCGGGAAGCGGTAAGCCGATCGTAATTATCATGACTACAGAAATGGGACAAGGTGTAGATTTCATGATGGGAAGCCACAAATGGCACGGTGTTGCACCGAACGATGAACAATTGGCCCAAGCTTTGAATCAACTGGCCGAAACGGAAGGAGATTATTAAATCCCTTTCAAAACAATGAGCATGCGAAATCACCTGATTCTAGTCTTACTTCTTTCCCTGTTCTGCTCGCGTTCTTTTGCTCAGCAAGAACAACCGCTTACACGGATTCTCTTCATCTTCGATGCGTCCAATAGCATGAACGGTGTGTGGGAGAATAAGCCTAAAATCGATGTGGCAACCAGACTGCTTTCCACCGCCTTAGATTCACTTAAAAACATTGACAATCTTGAATTAGCCCTTCGTGTATATGGCCACGAAAAATATTACCAAAAAGGACAAGATTGTGACGACACAAAGTTGCTCGTTCCTTTTGGACCGAATAATGCAGTTCGCATGAAAAACGAGCTTCGACAGTTAAAACCGAAAGGAACTACCCCAATAGCTGCCACCTTAGAAAAAGCTGCTGATGACTTCCCGAGCTGTCCGAGATCTGAATGCCGAAACATCATTATCTTGATTACTGATGGCATCGAAGAATGCAATGGCGATCCTTGTGCAGTCTCATTGGCCTTACAGCGCAGAAACATCATCCTCAAGCCGTTTGTTATTGGAGTTGGATTGAATGTAGAGTTTCGAGAAGCTTTTGAATGCGTGGGAACATATTTTGACGCGACTAATCAAAAGAAATTCAAGTCGGCTCTAGATATTGTAATATCCCAGGCCCTCAATAATACTACGGCCCAAGTCAATTTATTGGACTTTGCCGGAAACCCTACTGAAACGAACGTCAATATGACCTTTTACGACCAGCATTCAGGAGCGGTAGTTCACAATTTTGTGCATACCATGAATAACCGTGGAAACCCTGACACGCTAGCCCTCGATCCGGTTCACATGTTTCGGGTTGTTGCACATACCATTCCAACAAGGGAAAAAGACAGTGTTGTAATTACTGCAGGAAAACATACCATCATTGGCATACCCACTCCACAAGGTGATTTGGTATTTAAAATGCAAGGCGTAAACCCCGAAAACAATAACCTTCCAGTGATCGTCCGCGAATCTGGTTCTATGCGAACATTGAACGTTCAGCTTTTCTCAGAAAAGCAGAAGTACATTGTAGGGAAATATGACCTTGAGATACTAACGGTTCCGAGAACATACATTAAGGATGTAGATATTTCTCAAAGCCACACCACCACCATTGAAATTCCACAGCCAGGCGTTGCTACGTTCAGCAAACTGGGATATGGATTTGGCAGTGTATACGTGGTGAAAAACAACCAATTGGAATTGGTGGCCACCTTAGATCTGATCAAAGAGAGAGAAACCTTGAGTTTGCAACCAGGAGAATACATTGCGGTATTTAGACCCAAACAAGCACGAGAAAGCATTTTTACAGTTGAAAAACGATTCAAAGTAACTTCAGGAGCATCCGTAGCAGTGAAGTTTAATTAAATTAACTATGAGCATACAAGATTTAAATCCAACAGACAAGAAAGACACGCGCAGCGGCTTCGGAGATGCATTGCACGAATTAGGAAAAGAGGATGACCGCGTTGTGGCCCTATGTGCTGACCTCACCGGATCATTGAAGATGAATGCTTTTGCCGATGAGTTTCCTGATCGTTTCTTTCAAACTGGGATTGCTGAGGCAAACATGATGGGAATGGCTGCTGGATTAACCATTGGCGGTAAAATCCCATTCACTGGAACATTTGCCAATTTCAGTACAGGGCGTGTATATGATCAAATTCGTCAGTCCATTGCCTATTCGCAGAAAAACGTAAAAATCTGTGCTTCGCATGCTGGATTGACCTTGGGTGAAGACGGTGCGACACATCAAATTCTAGAAGACATTGGATTGATGCGCATGTTGCCAAACATGACGGTTATTAATCCATGCGATTACAACCAAACCTTTGCTGCGACCAAAGCGATTAAAGACCATGAAGGCCCTGTTTACCTTCGATTTGGACGACCAAGTTGGCCAATTTTCGCTTCAAAAACATCGTTTGAAATTGGAAAAGCATGGAAAATCAATGATGGAAAAGACGTCACCATTATTGCCACGGGTCACATGGTTTGGTATGCCGTATTAGCGGCAAGAGAATTGGAGAAAATGGGCATCTCGGTTGATCTTCTGAACATCCATACCATCAAACCTATTGATGAGGAAGCTATATTGACTTCTGTCTCTAAAACAGGTTGTGTGGTAACTGCCGAAGAGCACAATCGATTTGGAGGTCTCGGGGAGGCAGTGGCGCAAGTAACAGCCACAAACCATCCGGTTCCGCAAGAATTCGTGGCCGTGAATGATAGCTTTGGCGAAAGTGGAAAACCAACAGACCTCCTGAAAAAATACGGGCTTGACGTTAGCGACATCGTTAAGGCTGCCAAAAGAGCTGTTGAGAGAAAGTAATTTTCCATTCGTTCGCTAACTTTCGGGCCAAATTCAATTAAAAGATGGCATTTTCAGAACATCTCGCACAAACAAGCCCATTTCCGGTGGGAATTGAAATTGCTCGCGCAGATGGGTGCTACATCTTCGATACGAATGGAAAACGATATTTAGACCTTGTGTCTGGAATAGCGGTAACCAATATTGGTCATCGTCATCCTCACGTTATTGAGCGCATTAAAGCGCAGTTAGACCTCTACCAGCACGTAATTCCATTTGGAGAGTTTTCGCAAGATCCGCAGAATAAACTTGCTGATAAGCTGGCTTCGCTCCTACCCGATCAACTCAACTGCAGCTATTTTGTAAATAGCGGAACCGAGGCCAATGAGGCAGCGCTGAAATTAGCAAAGCGTGCAACCGGGAGGCATGAAATAGTAGCCATGAAAAGGAGTTATCATGGTGGCACCCATGGCTCCTTGAGTGTGAGCGGGAATGAAGTAAAAAAGCAACAGTTTAGGCCTTTTGTTCCCGGCACAACATTCATCGATTTCAATGAGGAAAATCAACTCAATCACATCACTGAAAAAACAGCTGCGGTAATTGTTGAGCCGATACAAGGCGATGCTGGAGTGCGCATTCCGAGTAAGCAATACCTAAAAGCCCTGAGAGAAAAATGCAATGAAAAGGGTGCATTACTGATATTTGATGAGATTCAAACGGGCATGGGACGCACGGGATCGTTGTTTGCCTTTGAGCAATTTAATGTGGTTCCTGACATTCTTACCATTGCTAAAGCCTTTGGCGGTGGAATGCCCATTGGTGCATTCATCAGTTCAAGGGAAAATATGGCATTGCTCACACACGATCCAATCTTGGGTCACATCACAACCTTTGGTGGGCATCCTGTTTGTTGCGCTGCCGCTTTGGCCAACCTCGAAGTGCTCACAGAAAAAGAAAATTGGCTCTCTGAAGTAAACGAAAAAGGCCAACTCATTGCTCGACTATTACAACATGATCGCGTCAAAGAAATCAGGCAAATTGGGTTGATGTTGGCCATTGAGCTCAATACTGCTGAAGAAGTAGATCGTGTCATTGAAGCTCTATTAAAAGAAGGCATAATTGGATTCTACTTCTTGAGTACTCGAAACGCCTTTCGCCTTGCTCCACCATTGTGCATCTCTACCGAAGAAATTCATTGGGCTTGCAAAAGAATTACGAACGTTTTCAATCAACTATGAGGTTCTTAATAGTATTGGCTTTGGTCACCCCGTTTTTGAATGTTTGTGCCCAGAAAAAAACGCTACCATCTTACGATGCCTCTCCTTACTTCTACAAGTCGATCGAATCTATTTCGGCAAATACTTATATGGATAAGGCAATGTTTGAAATGTCAGAAAAAAATTGAATTGATCACCGAAACGAAGAATGCCTTCTCTGCCGTAATAGCACAAAATGGCACGGCTAAGGAGTATCCAATCCTTGTTTCAAAATCGAACCACCGCATTCAGTTGGAAGAAGTGGAATCTTATGATGTTAACCTGGATGGATTCTACGATCTAATCATCACACTCAATCATTTACAAGGTCACAGCTTAGGAGACGCCACCTATCAAGAAAACGTAATTTCAAAATTCGTTTTAGACACGTTCAACGCTGTATTGCTGCTGAGGGACACAGTGAGCATTGAACAGGTTTCAACGCTTTTGCTGGGTGAAGATTCTGATCCCACTGCAACGACTATCTTTTACGATAGGCCAATTCATGTATTTGAAGGTAAAATTGTGTTCATGCCTTGCACAGGCAACAGATGTGAAATCACTTCTAGAGAAGCAGAATACATTTGGAACGGAACGGCATTTTCGTTGAAGGAAAACTAGTCTTCGAACAATCTTCGCTGACGTGCTGGAGCTGCACCCATTCCTTCTAGGTTCAAGGAAGAATACAATTCATAGTCGTATTCTTTGAATACACGTTCGCCAATGGGTTGCAACAAATGCAAACTGTCGTTCTTCGGGCTTTTGATCTCCGAAGCAATCGGATAGGCATTCATTCGGTCTCCAGACATCGGTCGAAGTAATGAAGTGATATCGCTCAGCTCAGCATCAGTATCTAACCACAACGCTTCATCTTCTTGATTCAAAATAACGGGCGATCGGTGGTGCCCAATCTTTTGGGTTAGGCTATTGGCTTGCGTTGTTATGATCGCGAACGACTTGAAAATCTCACCACTAGTTTTGTCAACCCATTCATCCCAAATTCCCGCAAAGGCAAATGGACGTTCATCCTTGTTGCGCATGTAGACACAAAAAGGCTTGTTCAATTTCTCCGCCTTTGGTCCTTCAATAAACGCATCAGCAATCACTAAGCAGCGTTTTGATCGAATAGACGATCGAAACATGGGTTTTGAGATGATTCCTATGGTTCCGCGATAATTCACATCATCTTCTTTGTTATGATCTCCTTCAGATCGCGCATTGATCACATACATCTTCTTTTGGGCCCATGATGGCGTAAATCCAAATGTGAATATGCTCAACTCATTTGGTTCAAGATTGGTGATCACCGGTGCAAGCTGGCCAGCAGCAACATTAGCACTGGGTTTTAATTCAATTCCATTGGCGTTGATTCCAAATCGCTTTTCAATTTCTTTCACCTTAGTGACAGTTACATATCTCCCACACATAATAGCGAAGATGCAGAACTTTATGCAACAAAAAAGCCTCCCGGATTGGGAGGCTTTTTTCAATAGTTTGTTTTAATCAGTCGTCAAAATCTTCCGTTTCTAAAAACCGCTTCCAGTTTTTACTCAACTGTTTGTTCTCGTCTACTTTTTTAATCTTAAACTCTCGTTCAAAACTGGATCGCTGACGATCCCTAGACTGCATTTTTCTCATGACCTAAATTGAATAGTTTACAAAAGATAATTTTACAAATTGGTGTTTCACAGTTTTATCAACCGATTACATAATTAGTAAAAAGTTTTTCAAAATATTCATTGGTTGAAAAATAATTTTCAGCCATAAAAAAAGCCCCAAATTGAGGCTTTCAAATTCTTCACTGAAAAGTTTTAGTTTGATTTCACCTTTTCCGAGATCAATTGTGCTTTAAAAATTCTCTCAAACAACAGAAAGAGCGCCATAGAATAGACCAGATCTCCCGCAACTGTGTTTTGGAAAAAAGGTAATGCAGCTGCGTAGCAAGCAACCAAACCTTCAAAAGACATTGGATAAATCATTCCGCCCATCCAAACTCCAAAGTTTGAAACAACAAAGAAGATGACAGATGCGGCTACACTTCCAACTAGCATTCTGCTCAACGTAACTTTAGAGAGAACTTTCATTCCGAGTAAATAAATTAGAGCGATGCTTCCATAAATGAACACTGCTCCTTCTGTAAATAGCGTGAAGCCATTAGAAGCATAAATGAAATTGTTGAGTAAGAGATCGCTGATCATCCAAGCAACCATAGTAACCAATAATCCAAGCCCTTTTCTTCCCAAGTAAGCCGAACCAAACAAGGCCATTGCTCCAAGTGGTGCAAAGTTCATGGGATGTGGTATGAGTCTAGTAAGTGCAGCAACAAGGATGATGCTTACAATTGCGATTGTTCTCTTATTCATTTGCATGCTGCGAAAATAGCCATCGTAATGAAAAGTCAATTCATCAAGTAGTTCCATTTTACTTCCTTTGTCTCAAGCACCTCCAAGATGTATTCAGAAGAACTCCTTAAAGCCCTCCAAAATCATGCTTCTCGCGAAAAGCGCACAAGCATGGAAGCATACATGAAAAATCAGTTTTCATTCATCGGAACCCCTTCAGAAATACGCAAGCAGTGCTTGAAAGAACATATCCAAAAATTTGGAATACCCAAAGATGAGCATTTGGATACAGAGATAAGATCATTGTGGAAAACGCAAAAAAGAGAGCTCAACTATTGCGCTCAAGAATTAGTGCTTCGCAAAAAATGGTATAAAAAGCGGGAATCCATAGAATTGTTTGAATGGATGATCACCACAGATTCATGGTGGGATACGGTTGATTTTATAGCAGCTTCATTGGTGGGAGCTTACTTCAAATCTTTTCCTGAACGAACGGAAGAAATCGCTCGGCAATGGAATGCCTCTGGAAATATGTGGCTGACCCGAACTTCTATTTTGTTTCAATTGAAGTACAAAGAACAAACAGACACCGAGTTCCTTGCTCAGCTCATCACCCCCCATTTAGGGTCCAAAGAGTTTTTTATACAAAAAGCCATTGGTTGGTCTTTGCGTCAAGTTTCGAAAACGGATCCGGTATTTGTGCGTGATTTTATCGCTTCGCATGACCTGAAGCCGGTAAGCCATCGCGAAGCGATAAAATACATTTGACTAAATTTTGAACCTTGCAGACCACACCAGGTCATTGCAACGAAGCATCACGATATATACGCCACTTTTTAAATTGTTGGAAATTTGCTTGTGGGTATTTACACCTCCTCGCTTCACCTGATCTGCAAAGCTTTTAACCTTCACCCCTTGAATATCGAACACATCCACGGTGTAGATGGCTTCATCTTCAGACATGATCATTAAACCAAATCCATCATTGTTGTTGAACATGGTAATTTCGAAACCCAATTGATCGAATGACACTTCAACATCTACATCGATAGCCTCAGAAATAGTGAATTTACCATCAAAATCAACTTGCTTCAAACGGTAGTAATTGGTACCTGCCTTTGGTTCGTAATCCTCGATGGTGTAGCTCACAGAACGATTGCTATTTCCAGCTGCAGAGATTTCTGAAATTGTTTCCCAAATCACTCCGTTGGCTGATCGTTGCACTTCAAAATAGGCGTTATTGATTTCAGAGTCTGTTGTCCAATTCAGCAACACAACATCGCCAATGGCAAATCCATTGAAGGAACTTAAATGAATGGGCATTGTCCCGAAAGGATCAATGCCCTGTATTACTCCATCAACATGATTACCCGTGGCGTCATTGGCAGTAGAATCATCAAAATTCCAATAAGAGATAAGTCCTACAGCATCGTAGTTCATTCCTGTTACGGATTCAGGGTTAACCATGATTGAATCAATCTCTATATTGGACAGCGCCCTATTCCAAATGGAAACTTCGTCAATATGACCTTTAAACTCAGGGTAGCCGTTGCCAGGGTTTGGCCATCGGCCCATGGTCAGTTTACTCTTGTTCGGAGGATTGCGCACATTGCCTGACTTGTTTCTGCTTGCCTCTTGTCCTCCATTCACATACAGCTTCATGTTGTTGTTGGGTAAACTACCATCATAAACAGCTGCAATATGATACCAAACGCTATCATCAATTGCCGAGCTTTGTACATAATTTCGCCTTGTAGAATGAATAGCGAACTCTAGACTTGAATTCACTGAATTGTGTTGAATCCAAAACACGCCATTATCGCCAGATCCATTAGAATCAGACATGGTAAAAATATTGGCCCAATTACCGACATCCGGATGTGATCTCCCCCACCATCGCATCCACATAGTGATGGTCAGTTTGTCGTTTTCCCAAATGGTATCAAATGGATCTATATCCAATGCTCTGCCATAATCTACGTATACGTCCAAGGTTGGATCTGCTTCAAAATATTGATTGTGCTGTGCATCCACCTTTATTTGACCAAAAGTCAAAATCAACGCAAGTATGAATGCTAACCGATTAATTGCTTTCATGGCTTCTAGTTTTACAACATAAAGTTGGCTATTCGCACTCATTTTCAACTATTTATATCGCTGACACTCGTCATGTACTTTACTGACATTGAACAACATAAAAGGCCGAAGCATTTTTCGTGAAAAAGATGTGCATATAAATCGGGAATCTTAGCAGAATCAAGCTATTGTCATTCTATATGCTTGTTTATTTTTGAGGTTCAAGCCTATTGGCGAATTACACAGAATAAATGAGTGAGAAGCTTCTAAAAGCGTTGATGCAGCTATTTGCTATTATAGCTGACGTTGACGAATTAAACAATAAAAGTAGAATCGTAGTTGAGCACTTCTTAAAGCAACGATTAGCTCAAGAACAGGTAGAGGTTTATTTGGGACACTATGACGAATACCTTGAAACCCATCATAAAGTTTCTACAAAGAAAGAAGGTAAACGAAAGAAAACATCGCTCAACTCTGTTAAGGTTCTAAAGATCTGCACGCAAATCAATGGTGAACTTGAGCAGCGTCAAAAGATTTTTGTTCTGTTAAGGCTAGTTGAATACATCAATACAGACAAGAAACTTACTGAGCAAGAGTTGGAATTTGTTGACACTGTTTCAGATGTATTCAATATTCCAGGAGAAGAGCTGGAAGACATCAAGAAATTTGTGATCTGCTCTGAGTCCTCTGCTGAAGATTCCGAGAAGCTGCTGATCATTAATGCGAAAGAAGCTCTTGCTTCTAGAAAGAACAATAAGCATATTAAACACGAAACACTTTCGGGATCACTTCTGATTCTATCGGTAGAAAGCGTAAGCATGTATGCACTCAAGTTTTTCGGTGATGATGAATTGTTACTCAACGGACAAATAATTGATCCGGAAAGGGTCTACATACTTACTCAGGGTTCGTCTATTCGATCTTCAAAAGTTAGCCCGATTTATTACAGCGACATCATCAGTCGCTTTTTAAGTGATAAGAGTGTTAGTAAAATCATTTTTACGGCCGATGACATCACCTACCGATTCAAAGGAGGAGCAATAGGATTGCACCCTTTAAACTTCA
>Ga0255765_1005141_pt1 | contig 12537 bp, 8 predicted proteins | sample 041ome_8_FD_179965 | JGI IMG/M metagenome (GOLD analysis project Ga0255765, IMG submission 179965) | Coastal salt marsh microbial communities from the Groves Creek Marsh, Skidaway Island, Georgia - 041407BS metaG (version 2) | ecosystem: Environmental > Aquatic > Marine > Intertidal zone > Salt...
CTGTTTTTACTGCGATTGTAAAACTCAAAGTTGATTTTGAAAAAACTACGCGGTTGTTCGAATAGGTTTGAATATCCAATACAGTAATAAAGACCAATTTTAAATCGCTCTCTCCAGAGCTTGATCAGCTTATCGACACCGGCATAAGCTTCTACAAAGAATAGATTCCGTCGCTCAGGTGCGTATAATAAATTGGCGCCAACACTCTCATACATTTGGAAGTACTTCATAAAGGGGATTTTATTGATCAGCGCCCCGTTAAAATGGTGTCGGTAGTGAACCTCATAGTATCGATTGAAGGTATTAAAGGTGCTATCCAAGGTCTGAAAAGCATACATGGGAGGGGTGAATAGAAAATCATCTCCTCTGCGTTGATATCGATAATCAATCAAGCTAACATTATTTCTACCCATAAAACTTCCCGAGGTAGCTCTGATTTCACTATTACCAGCCGTTCCCCAAGGGAAGGCATGTTCAATACGGTACTCTAAATAGTCATAATCAATGGTACTACCAAACAAGTTGGGTATGGCCCTTTTATACTCCACTGAAAAGGTGGGCCATTTTGAACCAAGAATGATTTTTTGTTTAGGTTCAGAAATGTATTTCTGAAATGGAGTATAAGACAAACGAATTCGACCAAAAATGGCGAGATGAGAATTGAAATCAGTAGGTGTATTGTTTTCGAATAAGCTATCACCTGATGGTGAAAATTCGAAATCTGCGATACTCTGTCTGTCGCTGATTTCCCCTGTGATTCTTAAGAAAAGACCATTTACAATCTCCTGGCGATGGTAAACCGTTAGATGGTTGTGCTGGTAAAAGTTGTCCCTTCTGAATAAGTCAATATAAGCTGCGAATGGATTAATCAATCCAAAGTCTCTTCCGGCTTGAATGAAAACACGTTTTCTCTTGTATGGGTCATACAACGTGTTAAGTGCGACACTTCCTCTTAAATCTTTATTTAGTATACCGTAGGATAGGTTGGGTAATAGTTGGACCTCCTTTTTTGAATCGAATGTCTTTTTGATTCTATTCGCAAACAGCAAACGACCTCCTCCTGGCCACCAGGGTTGGTAAAAAAGCCATAAGGGCTGGAATGCCATGTCTATACCTTTTCTTCTATCCCTAAATTCTTGGCCCTCCAAGACAAGGGAGCGAAAAGACACCTTGTTTGTGATAGCTTCTAAACTGTCTAAATATCGGTCGGATGTGCGGACACGTTTGATGCTATCGCTTTGGTTAACAAATTTCTTTTCGATGGCCAATAAGGGCTGAACGCGGACCTTATTCCAATAACTCGTATCTCTTTCATAGGCCTCTTGTTCGGTGCGCGATAATTCTAAACCAAAGTGTCTTCTTGGGAACTTCGGATTGATTTTTACGCTGTCGTATTGAACTTTAGTTTCACCGTAATAACGAATACTACCTGCTTTATTTTCATAAACAAAACGTTGCGAATCAATGAAAATCAAACTATCCTGATTGATCCGATAATTTTGAATGAGTTTCATGGCATGGTATTCGGCCATAAGATGTGGAGGGATATTTAATTCGATGCGGGATGCATAAAAAGATGTATCAACGAGATGTATTTCCCCAGAAAAAGTTGCGTTGGATACTTGTCGCCCTCTGAATTTAATTTTCAAGACCCGGCCATGAGTTGGATGCTGATAACTCTCAACAAATTGAAATCGATAGGCGAGTATGGCATTGTTTGATAGAGGGGATAAAATGGGTAATGGACTTAATGCTGGCAAAGACATTAAGTTCTGATAGATATTAAAGTCACCTTCGGTAGTACTCAAATAAAACAAACTACTTTTATCGCCCCGGATACTCACGCCCTTTCTGTATTCCTTGATTTTATTTGGTGGTGCCCAGTCTCGGTGCAGGTGAATTTCAGCCATGTTGGCTTTGATCAAATCTGCGTTGATTTTTTTCTCTTCGCGGGAGTCAAAATTTGCCCGCATATATTGTTGGGGATTTTCAATTCGCTCAAATGCTTTGATGTAAACTTCCGCACTTTGGGCAGGAATTCGAGAGCTCCATACTTTCCGACGAGCAATGGCCTTTCTCATCATTTTAGGACCTGGGTCCTTCCATTTACTCGTAATTTCAACAGGTTCAACCCGAGGGGTCGTGCGCTGTAACATGATGGAAAGGGTGTCGTTTTTTTCATCTCTGGCCACATAAGACAGTCGATAATCGGCGTAATCAGGGTGGTTGAATACTAATTTGTAAGATCCGGGTCTAAGGTTCAACCGGAAGTATCCATCCAGTCCAGATTCTCCAAGTTTTGTGCCTATCTGATTGAAGATTTGTACTTGCGCTATGGGAGCAGCTTCATTATCCAAAACTAAACCTAATAACTGTTGGGAGCGAACAGGCGAAACCCAAAGTAGAATGATCCAAACGCAATAATAAACGCGGGGTCTAAAGAACCGATATTTCTTGACTCGTATCATTTCCAAAATTGAAAAAATGATTTTTCTTCCTTTTGGGGTTGGATACTGGGTATTTTCTTATACCTCGTGTTGATATAAATCGGGGTGAATGGAATGGGTTGATTTAATTTGCTTGGTTTGTTTTGGATGTCCCAAACAAATCGATCTAGATTTCTTTTATCATCTGGGAGTTGATCTAACGGATAAACGGCCCCTTTGGGTTTGATATAAAAATGTACTTTATCTATTTGGTTTTGATTAAAGGCGAATTTCATGTGCTCACTTTCAACCGAAACGGCCGAAGTGACTTCATCATTTTCTCTAATGTAATAAACGCTTTTACCTTTTCGATAAACCCAACTTTTTTCTATCCGTTGTTGCGTGTCCATTTGATAGAATACCGAATCGCCTTGGATTTGGCTGTAGTGACTGGAGTCTTCTTTCATCACGATAAGTGCATGATAGAACAATGATCCATAACGAAGTTTTTTTTGTTCAATTTGAAAATTAATTGAATCACCAGAAAGTCGGCTGGCCGAGTCCCAAACCACCGGTTTCTCGCGAAGTCTAATGGTGCTATCCAATGAAGAGTAAAGCAGCTTACCAGCGGTGGCCGCAGTATTTTTTTGAAATAACCTAACAGAGCCTAAGGCCTGAGTGTATTGCGCGCGTTTAACCGTGTCTTTCCACACCGTCAAGGTATCTCCGTAAATGTACATGCTATCTTTATCCGCTTTCACGGCCAAAGCATTGCCATATACTTGTGCCCAATGTAGTCCTTTACGGTAAATGGCTCTATTGCCCCAAACCTGTGCATTTTCAGAAGAATCATACAGCCAAACATTTCCAATGGCCACGCCAAAACCATTTGTTTCATCAAAAATGGCCGTATCCGCCATCAGATGTTGCTCGTTGGAGGTGTAATTAAATCCATCTGTGAAATAGCCCTTCCTCTTATCCGTATCGTAATACCCTTTGAAAAGAATGATTTGCTCTTTCTCCGAATTGATTTGTGTGTAGCGATAAAAGCGAGCCACCTTATCTTCGGTATGGTATACCAAGGTATCCGTTTGAATGATGTAGTCAGGAGTTTCTAAAATCACATTGGTTTTGAATCGCACCTGTTTATTGTTAGGGTCATAGTATCCCACTCGGCTTTTTAAATAATTTTCACCGTCTTTTATGAATGCACCCGATCCGTAGTTTCCAATTCGGCTGGTGGTTTGATACTCTAACCATGGAGTTTCAATTTCAAGATCTTGGTCGGTTAGTTTCACGGCCCCTTCAACACGAGCAAGTTTTGAAGCATTGTTGTATACCAATCTATTTCCGGTGACTTTGGTGCCATTGGTGTTGGTGATTTTTACATTCCCTGTGCCTCGAAGAACATCATCAACCGGGTCGAAAATGGCTTCGTCACAATATACCACGGAACCCTCTTGTTCAAATTGTACATTTCCTCGAAGAAGTTGCCCTTTATGCCCATTAACCTCCATGGATTTCATTCTCTTTGCTTTGAGGTTTATGGGTTGAGAGTTGAGCAAACAAGGCAATAAAAAAAACGAAGCCATCCATATGGTTCTCAGAATTTGCGGTACTTTGCAGTGGATCTTTGGGGAATTCATCCGGACAAACCGCAAATTACATGTTAAATTCCATTACAGAAGCAAATGCTCGGCGAGCTTGGTCCTTGAAACGACGGCAAACCCTTCTTACATTGAGTGGTGGTAAGGATTCTATGGCTCTTTTTCATGCGTTTGCGTCTTTGGGGTATCCATTTGCTGTTGCTCACGTAAATTTTGGTTTGAGAGGTGAAGAGAGTGATGCGGATGAGTTATTCGTTCAACGAGCATGTGAAAAAAAGGGTGTTCCTTTTCATTCATTAAAAGCTCATGGAATTAAAAAGTTACGGGGTGAGTCGACCCAAATGTGGGCGAGGAGGGTACGTTACGATTTTTTTGATAAAATATGTGCGAAAGAGTCATATGATTGGGTAGCCACTGCGCATCATGCAGGTGATAACCTAGAGCATTTCTTGATTTATCTTTATCGTAATCAAGATGATATTGCATGGCGTGGAATCAAAGAACAGAATCTGCGTGTGATTCGACCTTTACTGCGCGTTTCACCTAAAGAATTGGAGACATTTCGGGAGAAAAATCAAATTCAATGGCGTGAGGATTCCAGCAATCAGAGCAGTGATTATCTCAGGAATATGATCCGAAATAACATTTTGGCTGAAATGGATGAATACCCTGAGTTGGTGAATTTATTTGATTCAGTTTCTACGGAAGTGGCTGAGATTGAAAGGAAAAAACTAGAAAGTGCAGAGGCCATATGGCCCATGAATGATTTGCATCGTGCTGCTTGGATTATTGAGCAAAGTAGCTATTCACATTGGAGATCTATCATCAGACCGAAGTTGTTAAAACTTGGTTTTTTTCCATCGCAAATAAAACAAGCCTTACGCGAGAAAATGGCAAAAACAGGAGCAACTTGGGAAACCAAGAATGGATCCTACAAAATGGTGATGGGAAGAAATCAAAGAGTGCACGTTTTTAGGACTACCGAGCCAATATCCTTACCATTAATAGTAGGGCAGCAGATTTGTATGAACGGTTGGGAAATCGAATTTAAAAAGTACTCAGATTGCCTTCCTAACGAAGAGGTGATTCTTGCTGTTTCAAAAGAAATCATGGATGGTGGAAGATTGATTAACGAATGGTGGGGAAAACGATTGAATTTGAATGAAGGTAAAACGCAGAAATTGAGTGATTACATCACCAATAACAAGTGGTCTCCTGAGGAAAAAGAGTACATCTTGATTGTGGAACATTCGGAACAAATCCTAGGTTTAGGGTCGGTTTTGAAGGTGAAAGATAGAGTGGACTTTAAGTATGTAATCGTACGACGCAAGTTGAAATCCTACATTGAATAGAGTAAATCTCATCACACTCTAGAAATTAGTTACATTTGTTATATATGAAGGCCGTTATACCCGTAGCAGGAATCGGAAGCAGATTAAAACCACACACCCAAACTCAGCCTAAGTCTTTAATTCCCGTGGCTGGTAAGCCTATTTTAGGCCATATCATGGATAAATTGGTTGACGCTGGTGTAACCGAATTTGTCTTTATCATTGGGTATTTAGGGGATAAGATTGAGCAGTTCTTAACCGATCATTATGGTAAGTATCAGCTCAATTTTGTGATTCAGACGGTTGGTAAAGGAATAGGTCACGCCATATGGTTAGCAAAAGATGAAATCAAGGACGGTGAAGACATCCTTATTGTTTTAGGAGATACCATTTTTGAAGCAGATTTAAAGAGTGTATTCGCTTCAGAATATTCCCAATTGGGAGTAAAAAAGGTAGAGGACCCAAGACAATTTGGAGTAGCAGAGTTAGAGGGAGATGGCAGTATCAAGAAACTAGTAGAAAAACCAAGTATACCGCATTCTAATCTCGCTTTGGTGGGATTGTATTACATAAAAGAATCCCAAAAGTTGATGAAATGCCTAGAGCATAATATTACCAATGAAATCCGTAATCAAAATGAATTTCACTTAACGGATGCTCTATTTTGCATGGTTCAAGATGGAGTAAGAATGGAGACTTTTAATGTATCCTTGTGGTTTGATTGCGGTAAAAAGGATATCATTCTTCAAACCAATAAACAACTACTTAAAAGTAAATCTGCAGATGCCTACAAGCAATGGCAGGATAAAGGAAATATTATTGTACCGCCAGTTCATATTTCCCCTTCAGCAGTCATTGAGAATTCCATTGTGGGTCCTGACGTGAGTGTTGGTGAGGATGCTCATATCTCACGATCCATTGTGCGAAATAGTATCATTGGTTTGGGTGCATCCTTGAATAATGCCACGATTGAAGATTCTCTTATCGGTAGTGATGCTTCTCTTTCGGGAGCGGTTCATAGTTTGAATATTGGTGACAGCGCCGAAATAAACCTGTAAAAGTGAACTATTCGTCTAGGGATCTAAAGGAAATTATTTCTGTTTCGGCGATTCAAAATGGCGAATACCTCGACGATAACATCCATGATATTATTTATGATTCGAGAAGCATAGGCTCAACAAAAGGTGTTTTATTTTTAGCTCTTCGAGGCGAACACAGAGACGGACATGCGTTCATACCTTCTGCTTATTCCAAGGGCGTTAGAATTTTTCTTGTTGAGTCGATACCTGATGGATTTGAAGATGCCACCTTTTTGAAGGTGGAGTGTGTTTTAGATGCATTGGGTAAATGGGCGAGTCATCATCGAAGACAACTGTATATTCCCGTTATTGGAATCACAGGCAGTAACGGTAAAACAGTTGTGAAAGAATGGCTATCATTCTTATTGCAAAGTGATTTTAAAATCCATCGAAGCCCACGTAGTTATAACAGCAAATTGGGGGTTGCTTTAAGTATTTTAGGCATTAGAAAAGAACACAATTTGGCCATCATTGAAGCTGGAATTTCTCGTCCAGGTGAAATGACAGAGCTATGGGAAATGATAAAACCATCTTTAGCGGTATTGACCCATATGGGGTCCGCGCATGATGAAGGATTCAGCAATCGCACCGCTAAAGCAAGTGAAAAAGCAATTTTATGTAAAGATGCGGATGTTGTAGTCTTCCCAAAGGATCAGGATGTATGGTCTGATGCTTTAAGCGATTGGAAGAAACAACAGCCGTTAACCAAATGGATTACCTGGGGAGAAGATGAACGAGCTAGCTACACCATTTTGAATCAACAGCCCACTGATAAAGGGTCCACTATTGAGTTTAAATATCGTTCCATGGAACACGTTTTGGAAATCCCGTTTTCCGATCAAGCATCCGTGGCGAATGCCATGACCTGCTTCTCTGTAATGGTTGCCTTGGAAAGATGGGATGAAGAACATATACTTCGTTTTAAGCAGCTGTATCCACTAGAGAATAGATTATCCATAAATCAAGGCAAGAGGAATAATACCATTGTAAATGATAGTTATTCAAACGATGTAGAGAGTTTAACTGTGGCACTGCAAGTATTAAAAGAACAAGCAGGAGGTAAACGAAAAATAGCAATTCTTAGTCCTTTCTTGGATCAAAACTTTGATTTAGAACAGGTAAAAAACATGTGTCTGAACCAGGGTGTGGATGAACTCATTTGGATTGGAGATACAAGACAACAGCAGGCATATGAGAGCGTGGAAGCCTTCTTGTCTTCTCAAAAAATCGACGAATTGAGAGATGCTTGCATCCTAATCAAGGGAGGACGTTCATTTGGGATGGAATCCATTGTTAAAGCACTGAAAAGGCAGTCGCATTCTACTTTTTTAGAAATCAACTTAGATCATATTCGATATAATCTGGAGAAGTATAGAAGCCTGTTAAACAAAGGGGTTAAAACCATGGTTATGGTCAAGGCGTCGGGTTATGGAAGCGGTCAATTTCAAGTTGCAAGAATGTTGGAGAATCAAGGTGTTGATTACTTCGGAGTTGCTTTTGCTGATGAAGGTCAAGCTTTAAGACAGGCAGGAGTACAAACACCTATTATGGTGATGAATTCCGATACAGATGCTTATAAAATAGCCTTGGATTTTGAATTGGAGCCGGTTGTCTTTAGTGTTTCAAGTTTACAAAATCTCATAAGGACGGCTGAGGGTAAACCTATTCGCTGCCATATAGAATTGAATACTGGGATGAATCGTTTGGGTTTTGATAATGAGGATATTCATGAGTTAATCTCTATGATCCCTCCCAATATTCAGATTCACGGAATTTTTACGCATTTAGCTTCAGCCGAAGACCAAAAGAAAGACGAGATTAATCAACGACAATTTAGATTATTTGAAGATCGTGCCAACCGATGGATTTCTGCTTTGGGTTACAAGCCCATGTTGCATGTTTTAAATAGTTCGGGAATTGTACGCTTTCCTGAAAAGCAATACGATATGGTGCGTTTGGGGATTGGTTTATATGGATTCGATCCTTCAAAAAATATAGAGATTGGATTAAAAACGACATCCACTTTAATTGCGAGTATTTCACAAATCAGAAATGTTCCTGCTGGGGAAAGTGTAGGATATGGATCTAACTCATTTTCTACGCAAAGTAGAACAATTGCTACATTGAATATTGGTTATGCAGATGGCCTACACAGGAGTTTTGGGTATGGAAATGGTGTTGCTTTTATCCAAGGTCAGTTTGTGCCTTTTGTTGGTAGCATCTGTATGGATATGTGCATGGTGGATGTTACTGATTTGGATGTTCAGGAAGGTGATGAGGTGGAGATTTTTGGGCCTAATAACTCCATAAAAGAAATGGCCGACCGAGGCCGAACCATTCCTTATGAAATCCTAACTTCCATTTCATCAAGAGTAAATCGCGTATTTGTTGGCGAGTACTAATTAATTCTTATTAAGCAAACTTTGAAAAGGGTTTTTCAAGTTTTTATAGCTGGTGAGGTCCACTTTTAAAGAACCCACATATATTGCAGCTTCTATTCGAACGGGAATGTGATTTTTATCGTCACTAACCCAAACCGTTACCGCATCTTTCTCTTTGAATACTCTGTCTACCACCATTTCCGGTTGAAGCTTAATACATCGAACCTTCCCAAGGTCAGTTTGTATGGTTTCTTTGCCTTTATACGCTACCTTGAGATTATAGATTTCGTTATCTATATAAATATCCATGGGGTAGGCATAATTGAGAGGCTTGTTTTTAAAATCCAGCTGCCTCATAAAGTAGATAGCCGATGCTAAATCTTGCGTGTTCTGGGTGATGTTTATTTTGCCCTCTTTATTGCGCAAATACTTTTCCTTGTGATTATAGATGGCCACATCTTGATGGTAATAGTCATTCTCACGCACGGTTTTAGCATATCGAAGGGGAGTATGACTGCTGGCATCTACCCAACTTTCAAATTTGTCACGGACTTTATACAACCAATTGAAGCTGCTATTGGTGCGCCCTTCAATTTTAAAGTTGTAGGCCTTTTTATTATGGATGTTTAACGGTTTAGAAACCGACATATCAACGGTACCTGCATTTAATACTCCGTAGTGGATGCGATAGCTAAGTAATTCTTTGGCTTGGAATGCGTCATGCATCATTTCGCGCTTATAGTCATGGGATTCACTTGGTTTGAATGACCATACTAAAGCCAAGAATCCCACAGAAAAGATAATTTTTAAGAAAGGTTTAGTATTCATGTTGTTGTTGATTGGTTACATAATATAAAACACGCTTTTGGGGGATATCCCCTAATTCAATTTTGATAAGTGTAAATTTGTGTATGCAAGAATCCCCGAGATTAACCCAACTTTCCAAAGGCAGCGGATGTGGATGTAAAATTCAACCGTCTACCTTAAAAGAGATTTTAGATGGTATGCGTTATCAGCCGAAGGAAGGGGATAAAATTGTATTGGGTAATAGTTCAAATGATGATGCCTCTGTATATGATTTGGGTAATGGTCAATATCTCTTGCAAACGGTAGACTTTTTTACGCCCATGGTGGACGATCCTATCGTATTTGGTAAGGCTGCAGCGGCTAATGCATTAAGCGATATTTATGCAATGGGGGGAAGGCCAATCATGGCAAATGCATTATTGGCTTGGCCCTTAGATTCTTTACCAATAGAAATGGCAAAGGATGTCATGAAAGGTGGGGAAGCCTTGTGTTCAGGACTTGGGGTTCCACTCGTAGGAGGGCATAGTGTGGATGTGAAAGACCCTATGTTTGGCTTAAGTGTAACGGGTCTTGTTGATGCCGAACGATTAAGAACCAATGCGATGGCAAAGGCTGGGGATGTTATTTGTATGACCAAGCCCGTGGGCATAGGCATGCTAGCAGCAGCACATAAAAGAGGTATATCTGTTGCTTCCCAGGATGAAAAGTTATATCATTATTTAACGCAAAGTAATCATTTGGGAGAGAGTTTAAGCGCGTTCCCATCGGTTCGAGCCATGACAGATATAACTGGTTTTGGGTTATTGGGACATTCAACAGAAATAGCCCTTGCTTCGGGTGTGAATATCGAACTAACATTTTCTAAACTGCCCGTAATCCAAGAGGCAGACACTTTGGCTAAGCAGTTTATTTTACCGGATAATGCAATGAGGAATTGGAACGAATACGAGTATTCGGTAACTATGAATAATCAAGAAGCATTTCCATGGATGGTAGATCCTCAAACCAACGGTGGGTTATTGTTTACCTGTGATCCAGATGAAATCCAAAACGTACTTAATTCAACCAACCAAGAAGTTTGGGTTATAGGAGAATGCACAGATGTGCAAGAGGGTGAAAAACCGATGGTCGTGGTGAATTAACCCTTGTAGGTTACTTCTTTACACGCTTTAACGATACGCTCAACAGACGGTAGATAAGCTTCCACAAATGTAGAAGCATATGGCAAGGTGGTATCCATGCTTGTTACACGATGAACGGGGGCATCGAGATAGTCAAATGCTCGTTTTTGAACGATATGACTTAATTCAGATGAAATACTTGCTAATGGCCAAGCCTCTTCCACAACTACCAACCTATTGGTTTTCTTAACACTTTCTATGACGGTATCGTAATCAATAGGCCTTACCGTTCGCAGGTCAATGAGTTCAGCATTGATTCCTTCACTTTCAAGGGCTTTTAGAGCATCATGGCAACGAAGCATCATTTTTCCAAAGCTTACAATGGTTACATCTTCACCTTGTTTTACCACGTCGGCCACTCCAATAGGAATGGTATATTCACCTTCGGGTACTTCACCTTTAAAACCATACATCTGCTCGCTTTCCATGAAAATCACTGGGTTCTCATCGCGAATGGCTGTTTTTAACAAACCTTTTGCATCTGCTGGGTTACTTGGTACAACAACTTTTAAACCAGGTGTATTTGCATACCAATTTTCAAAATTTTGAGAATGTTGTTGTGCCAATTGACCTGCACTACCGGTTGGTCCTCTAAAAACCATAGGGCAAGTAAACTGACCATCACTCATGCTGTTCATTTTTGCCGCGGAATTGATCACCTGATCGATAGCAACAAGAGAGAAGTTGAACGTCATGAATTCACAAATAGGACGAAGACCGTTCATGGCGGCACCAACTGCAATACCGGCAAATCCTAATTCAGCAATTGGGGTATCGATGACTCTTTTCTCACCGAATTCATCCAACATACCTTGAGTAACTTTATATGCTCCGTTGTATTCAGCAACTTCTTCCCCAAGAATAAATACGCGCTCATCCGTGCGCATTTCTTCCTGCATGGCTTCTCTAAGTGCTTCGCGAAAGGCAATTTCTCTCATAATGATGGGCAAAAATACGGATTTAGCCCGAGATGAAAATCAATTTTGTAGAAATCAATCGAGTCGTTTAACCAACAAATCCTCAATTGCTTTGTAAAGCTGTCGAGGACCTAACTTTCGCCAAGATATATCATCTAGATTTCCACCGATATTAACGTAGTAATCGATGCCGTTACTTCGCAACTCTTGTAAGACGTGTTCCCTGAAATTTACAAAGGCGATCCATCCATCCTCGACATCTTGAAACCACTCCTCGTAGTAAGAATCGTCTGAAGCATGAAAATTCATGACATTTTCACCAATGATTACAAAACGATTGATTCTACAATCCATAAGAATTTCAAGAACTTCCCTTTTTAGTTGCATGATATCATTATAAAGGGCATCGTTCCATTCTCCTATTAATTCAATGATGCAAAATCCTTCAGCGTAATCCACAAAGAGAATCTTGATGTATAGGGTATTGGAGCCGAAATGATCCCATTGAGGATGGATCAAATGATTATAAACGGTATGCTCGAAATAAAATTCGCTGTATTCTCTTCCGTAAAAGGGGGATTTGGAATCCTTACTTGCAGAATATTGATTGAGCCAAGCGTAATGCGGTTCTAGGTCGTGCACCAAGCAAAGTTAAAGTTGAAATTCCATACCTTCGCAACAACGTGCAGCGTGCATTCTTAAAAAATTTATTTTGGCTTCAAGCGCTTAATTGGCTGATTAAACCTATTTGGATTTTATGGATTGAACGCACGGTTCAGGTGCAGTTAGGCAACGAGTGGTATGGGCA
>Ga0255765_1005153_pt1 | contig 12508 bp, 9 predicted proteins | sample 041ome_8_FD_179965 | JGI IMG/M metagenome (GOLD analysis project Ga0255765, IMG submission 179965) | Coastal salt marsh microbial communities from the Groves Creek Marsh, Skidaway Island, Georgia - 041407BS metaG (version 2) | ecosystem: Environmental > Aquatic > Marine > Intertidal zone > Salt...
GAAAAGAGAGGTAAAAGAGAGTTGTCTATATATACACATATATATATATATAAGAGAGAGAGAGAGGAGGGAAGCAGTTTCAGCAGTAGCAGCGGCGAGAGAAGTTGTCGTTGTTCTCGTCGTCGAGCGAAATCTCTTTTCTCTCGTCCAACGTTTCTTTTTTGTGTGCTCTGTTGACGAGAGAATTTCCATTTTTTTTTCTCGTACTCTGAAATTAAGAAAAACATTTAGGACGACGATGCGGGAAGAAGAAGAAGAAGAAGAAGAACAACAAACGATGCGCGCAACGACGACGAATGCGGCACACGAATTACGCGTGATCGTGCGAGACGCGAGAGGGATGCGCGAAGAAGCACCGCTGAGAGTGCACGCGAAATTTGACGACGAGGAAAAGATGACCGTAAGTGTAACAGAGCGTATATCTCTCTTTTTTTGTTGTTTGTGTGCACTCTCGAGAGAGAAAATGTGTTGACCAAAGAATGGAGTTGACCACCGCTGACGCACCATTTTCTTTCCTATATTTAAAAATGAAAACAGAAAGCGGCGAGACCGTCGACGAACCCGAAATGGAACCAGCAGTTAGTGTTCTCGCGAACGCCTTCGGAGATGAAGAAGATATTGCAACGCGGCGGCGCTTCGTTGAAGTTGACCGTACAGACGGCGAATATGGCGGAGGAAGAAGAGGAAGAAGAGCTTTCGCGGTTGACGAGCGGTGGGAGTTCTTCAACGAAGAATAAACACGGGTGGATAATCGTTGAACCGAGGACGTTGCGAGCGAACGCGACGGCGATTAAAGCGGCGGGGATTGATTGGAAAACGACGAGAGGGATGCAGATGGTGGGCGAGTGGACCGCGCTGGCGGCGGCGAAGTATCGATTGGCGAAATCGAGGGAAGTGCCTGAATTGAGAGCGTTTGCGTTCGTGAGAGAAGTGTTGGTTGGAGAAGAGGGAGATGAAGATGGAGACGAAGAGGTTGGGTACGAAGAACGAGTGAGATACGGACACGGTGGCGTGCAATTAGAGTTATTCGACGACGAGGACGAAATAGACGACGAAATAGATACGGTGTTGAAAAATTTATCGGTTGATGAAGAAGAAATGAGCAATCGCGCTTCCACGAGCGATGAAGACGACGAAGAAGAAGAAGAAGAAGAAGAAGAAGGCAGCGAAGACGAAGAGAGCGACGTCATAGAAAAGAAACACGTAACGGCGAATCGTGAAAATGCAAAACCGTTCTCGCTTCGAGTTCGACTCGCCTCGAGCGGTGGCGTCCCGGTTACGTTTCGACTCCCGAACGTTTTCGAGAATTCAATATTCAACGTGACTTCCTCGTATAGCAACGACGAAGAAAACAAGAAAAAGTATAAGAAATCAAGAAATGCGAATAGAATAGGAAAAGGCGTCGACGATGCGATAACGTTCAAGTTTTGGGCCAATCCGTCGAGTTTAGCCGAAGCGTTGTCCTCGCCGGACGCGCTTTTGAAAGTGCACACATCGTCTTCCGTGTCTTCGGTCTCGATGTCGGGATTGTTACAGAAGCCAACCGTGAAAGAGTCTCTCGTGATTCGCGAAGAACAGGAGAAAGTGCGTCTCGAACTCACGCTTTCGGATTTATCTTCCTCGTTTTCTTCGCCTCACTTTGTCGAAGAGGACGAAGAGCAGGAAAACTTTGAACCGAAGCCGAGACCGCCTTTGGCTGCGCGCAACCCGAAACCGACAGATTTTCACGACCGCATTCGCCGAACGCGAGCGAATATTCTTCTTCAACAACAACAATATAAGAACAAGCAACATCGGCAGTCGCAGCCGTCGCAGCAGCAGCTACAACAACCGACGTTGTCTACGTATAGCTTCCCATCCGAAGACGACGTTCGAAACACTGCGGAATACAACGCCGCTTTCGCGCTCGAGAGCTGGAAGCGCGAACGCATGCTTGCCTGGGAGAGCAAGTTCACCGAGGAAGCTACCAAACGCATGCAATCGCTCGAGGAAGCCTGGAAGCAACGCGAAATTCAAAGGAACAAAGAATTCGAACTCTCGTCTCGTCGTGCGAAAGACGCGGAAAACAAATTGAAAGAACTCACACGAATGTTGGAAAATCGGGAACGGGAAGTCGTTCGAGCGGAAGAAACTATTGAACGACGCAAGAAAGAACTCGAACGAGCGCACGTCTCAAAAACAGAACAATTAAAGCGCGAGTACGCTACGAAGGAAGAAACGTTAGAGAAGAAAGTTGAAAACGCCATCCGAGACCAGAAAACGTCCAAGAAGGAGCGCGACGACGCGACGAAGAAAGCGGCTAAGCTTGAAAAGCAAAAGCGCGAGATTGAAGACATGTTTTCCGAGTACAAGAAGAGCTATTTCCAAAGTGATGTGGCTAAATTGAACAGCGAGATTGCGACGTTACGGCCGCGATTAGAATCGGCGGAAAGTGCGCTGGAAGACGCGAGTTCGAGTCGAGACCGCTTTCGAGTCCAAATGCGAAAAATGGCTGCGCAGATTGTTGCGTTAGAGCGCGAGAAGGCGCAGCTACGAGACGCGTTGGAGAAAACCGGAGGTGTTTTCCCGAACCGCGCGCACGTGGCGCCAGATTCGTCATCGCTCATGATGGATGTGAGCAGCGCTTTCCGAGGAAGTGAAAGTGAGTACCGCGGCTTTGGCGGCGGCGACGACGTCGGGAACATTTCTTTTGCGGGTAAGAGTAAAAATACCAAGAAAGCTTCTTCTTCTATTTCGGGAGGAGTCGACGCTCGCTTAGACGCGCTTCTCGCATCTGAGAGAATGTCATCGTCCACGTTCAAAAAGGACGAGGATATTGAAATTCCACGGGCGAATCACCATCCAATGTCGATGGTTGAAAAGCGAGCGTTGGAAAAAGAAGTTCGACGTTTGGTCAACGAAAGAGGTGATTTGATGCGCACGGGGGCGTATTCTTCGAACGACCGAGCGATATCGTTAATAGACGAACGAATCGAGGAGCTCTCGATGCAAATTAGCGCTTAGTAAAGATTAGTCGATAGCAAACGATATACTACGTACGTGTGTACTGCTGGTATTTAAAATTACAGTTTAATTACAATTTTACCGCTCGTTTTGCCGCTTTGAAACGCTTCCAACGCTTTCGGTAACTCCTCCCAAGAGAATTCCATCCCAACTCTTGGAGGCGGCAATTGCAAATTTTCTAACTCTGATAACAAAGATAAGAGCAAGTCACTCTTATCAAACATCCATATCAAGTTAAAGCCGGCTATGGTCTTATTCTCCCCCGGAAGTTCCATCGCGTCAATTTTTGGTCTCGTGAGGAACTTTTTAATCAATACCAACCAGTTCCAAAGATTATACCACTTAACGCCTCCGCGAGGCGTCATATCCGCCGCGCCGTAAACAACGTACACACCTCTACCTTTTGACAAGTTGTTCCACCCACCTTCGAAAAAATCACCTAACGTCGCATCGAGGACGATATCGACTTCAGACCGGTCGTAGCTGCGCTGCGCGGCTTCTCTCACCTGGTCTCCAAAAGTTTTTCTATCTCTCACGATAATCGCGCTCGCCGGTAACGAACCTCCGTGTTTCTTCTCCAAAAACCCTTTCTTACTCTCATCGCCGATAACCGCAATCGCTTTCGCTCCAACCTTGTCGCAAATTTGCAACGCTTGCGATCCGCACCCACCGCTCGCGCTATGAATCAAACACACGTCGCCCTCGCGTATCCTCCCGAGCGCGGATAATCCGTAATACACCGTGAGCGATTGCACGATGAACGCAGCACCTTCCGAGAAACTCCACGCGTCTGGAATCACGCGAACTTGATGTCTGGGAACGTCCACGACCGTGGCGAACGCACCGAATCGAGTCACCCCCATCACTCTCTTTCCGATTAAACTTGTCTCTCCTTCTTTTCCTCCTTTTCCTTCCTCCACGCACACACCTGCGAATTCTAAACCAGGAATAAACGTCTCGTGTTTCGGCGTCGCGCCGTACAAACCGAGCACGGTAAACACGTCCGCGAAGTTCAACCCGATATGTTTCACTTCCACGCGAACTTTGTCTTCGTCTTCTAACGCAGATAAAGGGACGTCTTTGCGTAGTTCTAACGCGGATAAACTTCCCGGTTTGGAGACTTCCCAAACCTCTCTTTTATTCGTCATCGATGATGATGATGATGCCACGACGACTGGGGGTGTTCTTCTTCCTTTTCGCGAGAAAAACGACGACACAGTAGACGGGTAAAAAAGGTTGTTGTAGTTTTGAACGACTTTGATGAACGAGGACATTCCCTCTCTCTTATATCTCTCTCTTTCCGCGTCAACTCGCGGGCGGCTTTTTGTGTCGCGTATCTGTCGATTTCCATTTTGAAAATCCCCCCACAAAGAAAGTTCTGATGACATCATCGTCGTCATCTTCCGCGCTTCGACGAAAGTTACGTAAAATACTCGATGAGAACGCGTCGAACGAATCCGTTCGAGACGCCGGTTTACACTCTCTCGCGAACGCACTCGAGGAAAACGAATGTATGCGAATGGAAATTGGAAAGTTACGAGCAGACGCGCAACTGTATAAAAAGAAAGACGCGGAGAACAAAAAGGAGATTGACGCGTTGCAAAAACTCTCGGAACCGAACACGTGGAGTGCACAAAGGCTGAAGTTATACGAGAAGCAGTTTCGTAAGGTTTTAGAAATGCACGCGGAGACGCGCGACAAACTTAGGAAAACAGAGGCACGAATGCTTCTGCAAAGGTGGAGGTTTCTGAACGCCTTGGCGAAAGCGAGAAGGAACGACGCGAGCGAAGGAGACGTGGTGGAGAAATTAGAAGAGAAAATAGAACAGTTAGAAGGAGAAAACGCGGAGCTACGGATTGATTTCGTGACCGCGGAAAAGGCGCTGAAGAGGTTGCAGTTAGATGTTAAGCACACCATGTTGCTTCGAGCGAAAGAAAAATGGGACGCGGACGATGAAGACGACACGGATATCTCGGAATGAAACGAAGAGAAGCTCAACAACTCTAAAGCACGACGCGAGAGCTGATAACTCACGCGTTTTGTAAATACTACTGGCATGTGCTATGCTATTATGTAATACTAAAGCGCTACACGAAATAGTGAATGAACTACTTCCATATCTCGTTGATGCGCATCCGAAAACTTTCGTACGAATCGAAGCCTTTCTTACCGAACACTTCCATCCAGCGTTCTTCTAATCGCTTCTGCACGGATTCCGGGAGCTTTTTCTTCCCGTCGCCAATCTTACCGCCCGTCTCCCTGACTTTCCCCACGGAAAACTCCGGCGCATCGTCCGGTATTCCCATCTGTTTCTTCACCTTATTCCTCACGAAATGGTCGTCGAATTTCGTCTTGTGTTTTCGCATGTACTCGAACGACCCGCGACGACACATCTCCTTTAAATCCGCACTCGCGATGAAGTCTTCCCCCATGAGCTTCGCTACTTTTCTAATCACACCCGCTAAATCTTCTTTCATATCCTCAAAGCACACCATCAACACTCTCTCTGGATGTTTCTCAGCAAACTGGAACCAATCCATGTTCCATTCCCAATATTGCCCGCTGTGCGAAGCTCCGGCGAATATGGCGTCGCAAAACGTCTCCGCGCGAATCTCCTCCGGGTCAATCCCGCAATACGCCGGTAAAAACTGATGAAAACTATGAAAAACATCCTCTGGGTTCCTACACACGATCACGTATCTCGCCATCGTCTCATTTCCCTTCCTCTTCGCGATCGCCTCGACGCTTTCGTGCGACTTGAACAGCCTCAACCCATGCTTCGGGTCTGTTTTGCTCTGCCCGGCTCGTAAATCCTGCGCGCCACCAATCGTCCCTATTGACCGGCAATCTTCCGCTAATATATCCCAGGGCACTTTCTCCGTGATTTCGTTAAAGTTCATCGCTTTCGCCTCGTCTAGGAATTCGTTTTCGATGACCAAACGCACGTTGTGTGAGAGAAATTGCATCCACGTCGTCCCGCTCTTCGGGTACGTGGAGACGAACACATCGTTCTCGCGGACGGGGAAATTGCGTCCGTTTTCGACCGATTTTCGCGAGTGCATTCGAGCGTTGCGTTCGAGCATTAGTTTTAATGACAACGCTTCTCTGTCGTCCTCGTCTTCGCGCTTGCTCATCATCCTTTCTTATGAGGTGAAATGTCTTCCATTTTATCCACTTTTAGACAGTCAATTTCCCCTACTTTTACTCCCCTATAAGAGCGCACATTAAGGGCAAAGAAACGGCGAGAGACGCGATAACAACTACAGAGGAGGATGTTCTCGTCGTCTGCAGCGTTTGTTTTACAACCACCATCAGTATGCGCACGAAGACGGCTGAATACGAATACTACTCACGGAAGACGATGCGTTGCAAAGCGTCTCGTAAAAAGGGGATGCGATGCGTCGAAAACGTCGTCGTTTACGTCCTCGAGGACGCGCATCGAGGACGAGGGCAACGACGAGAGCAAAAAAAATGTCGCGATTAATGGTGTTGTTTCCTCCTTCGCGATATCGCTCGCGCTTTTAAGTGTTCTTTCAACGCCTTCATCATCTTTTGCGTTCGATTCGAAAACCTCCCAATCGCTCTCCGATACCGCGAAAGAGTACAAAGTCGAGTTGACATCCTCCGAGAAGGTCTCCGGTTCCGTGAAAATCACATCGAAACTGAACCGAAGTTTACAAGAAACGGTGACGTTTGATTTTTCCTCCGTCGATGGGTTAGCGCCGAACACCAAGCACGGCGTGAACATTCACGACGATAACGGCAAGAGTTGGAATCCAGAGGTAAGATGATGATATCAATTAGTATATTCTCGATCGAGGATGATATGACAACGCTTTACGTTGTTGGTTTAAGAATAACGCTGACATCTGTTCTTCTTTTTCTTCTTTTTCATCTTAATCTTCTTCTTTCGCAAAAACAGTTGCGCCCGCACGGCGCTCCGGACTCGGTGAAGAAATTCGGGGCGAGCGCGTGTCATTTCGTCGGCGACGGGTGCGTGTTGAATCGACACTACGGAGATTTAGGGAACATTTCCGTCGATAACGAAGGGAAGATTGCAAACGTGAAGGATATTTACGTCAGTTTGAACGAGAAGAAGGATAACTTTATAGGCGGGAAGGAGTTTGTGATTCGCGAGAATAGGGATGATTTTACGACGGAAAGAGACGACGGAGACGCCGGGAAAATCATCGCGAAAGGTGAAATCGTCGCGGTAAACTAAAATGTAAAATAACACTTCTCACTCACACGGCGTGTGTGTGTGTTTTAATACGTACATAAGCGCAGTGTACTAGTACATCTTCTCGAATATTCGAACGCATCCTCCTAATACGCCTTAGAAACTCTCACAACTCGAAGCTTCACAAATTCACTCCCTTTTTACAATGAGGACAAAAGAAGCGGACGACGACGCCTTCTCGACGTCGAAGAAACGCCCGTTGAGAAAACGCGCGAAGGCTGTGCCGTCGTCTGCTGCGTTCTCGTCGTTTTTCTCCTTTCTCCTTCTCGTCGTCGTCTTTGTTCTTCCCTTCTTTTTAGGGGAAAATGTCACCGTTCGCGCGGAGGAAGAAGGAAGCTTTGAGAGGACGTCGACGGCGCAAAAGTCATCGTTTACGTCGTCGTCTGAATCATCATTCACCTTACCACTTTCCGTCGACGTCCTTTTGCTCGGATTAGACGACACGCTCGGGAACGATCCGTATTTACAGGTGGACAAATCTGGTTTGCTTTTGCACTTAAACGAAGCGTTTCAGAAGTTTTCAGTGTTACACAACGATATGAAAGAGAAAAATGTCATCGTCCCGATGAAGAGCAAAGTGCGTTTTACCATCCAATGGACGGTGAAACACGGCTCGGTATCGCTCTACGAGGAAAAGTTAGGGAAATTAAGACGGGATTACGAAGACGCGGTTGGCACATTTTCGAGGCGTACGCACCGTCCTCGATTTATCGTCGACGCGAAAGCGTTGGAACCGGTCGTGGAGCGAGTGATTCGAGGGAACAACGACGAGGAAATCGATTCGGATGGGAAGTTTACGGTCGTCATCTGCTTGCCATCCGCGACGAGGATTATTTATAACTCGAACGGGACCTCCGATATGGACACGAAAGAGTTTTCGTACACGTACGGGTACGATTTGAAAAACGTAGATATGCACGAAGAGTTGAGGGCGCCGAAGAAGAGGCACAGGGAGTACGCGACGTCGAACGCGTGGGTCGGGAGTGGAAAGTACGCCGTGGTCGATTTAAGAGCGGAAGGACCGCCAGTCAAGAAAGGTCAGAAGAAGAGCACGTGGGTGTTTCCGACGAGACATAGCATCGTAGAGCCGTTTAAGGAGTTTTTGAACACGGAGGAAGGTGTTTTTGAGAGCGTGCGGAGGAATTTTGACGCGCACGTGTACGGAGAATTAGGGAAGACAATATTTGATGGCGTGAGGAGTTTGCACGCGCCAGATATCGCGTTCGAGACGATGAATTTCGCGAAGCGAGTGTTGGTGCCGATTATTGCGCTGAGAGATCACGCGGCGTTCGATCCTCTCGACCCGGAGTTGCATTACGAACACGCCGATTTTAAGAATAAAGACGTCGTCGATGAAACCGCCAACGAGGCGAGCGTGGATTTACAAGCGATTGAGCGAGAAGTGAGAAAGTTCTTGCTCCCCGGTCAGGAACTCGTTTTGGTGTCTGGGACGCACGAGTTACATTTACATCACCACATTGCCTCTGCCATAGCGCGTGCGAAGAGACACAGCGTCGTGAACAGAGAGGAGCGATTCGTCAAGTTTTCGAAACGCCACGTGTTGGAAGAGCTTCGCGTTTCCAGCGACGTGCTTGGACATGGTTTGAGTGAACACGTCGAAAGAGCATCGTCTTTGTTGTACTCTAGATACGGGCCGAAAGCAGCCGAGCACGCCGCGCACGCGATGCTGTTAGATACGCATTTGAAGGAAGACGTAAACGTCGGGCATTTGCATTCGAAACGCGGCGATGTCGGGGGATCGCAGTTCTTGGCCAACAATCGAACGAATACGGTAAAGCTATTCGGTACCAGAGTGGTTCCAGTGTACCTTTTATCGCTTGCATCGTACGGTAAAGGCGTTATGTTAGATGAGGACGACGGTTTAGACGTGAGTGAGAACGATGATATCAAGGATGACGATGACGACGATTACATACGAAACGACGTCGCTTCCGATGAAAGCTTGGTGGTTGTTTTACAAGACGCCTCGGAGATTGCTTCGCAAGATGCAGCAATGGATGGAAGCGGTAATTCTGCACCATCGCGTAAGGGGATTCCAAATCCAAACCCGACGCGCGATATCATCGCCGGTCTCGCGAAAACGCTCGGTGCGTTGCCGTTACCGTTTGAAGCGAGGAAACACAAAGGCCGAGATTTTGAGCCGTTGCTGTGGGCGGTGGGCTGTCACCCGTTTGGCGGAGACCTTTCAAACACGGAAGATGTTTCCGAGGTCATTGCAAACGCCGGGAGAAGAAATCACATTGTCTCTCGTTTGGACTCTGCCATACACATCGTGGAAGCGGCGACGGAGACGTACAACGCCTTTGCGAGCGAATACGTCAACGAGAGCGATGACTACGAAAAGTATCACGACGCGCTGCCGCACTCTTTACCAAAACGCATTGCCAAGGAAATGCGAGAAAATCTGCGAGACATGAATGACGCGTTTGAAGAGTTAGCGAAAACTTTATCTTCGTTTGAAGAGAACGAAGACGCTGTGCACGAACAATCCGATTTCGTCTTGAGCAAAGCTATGGAATTCGCAGAACGGTCGAGATTGACGATTGAGAACGCGAGGATTAAATTAGCGCGGTGCAGATTACGTCGCGAAAAAATGAGCGTTACCAATTCGATATTGATGCTCCCGGTCTTTCTCGAAAACGTGTTTAGTGGTGAACACGTGTTCTTCGCGTTGGCGATTTTGGCGATTGTCATCTTCGCGATTAGCACCGGGAAAAGAAAAAGAAGGAAATATCCTCGTCATCAACAACAAAATTTCGGACACGTGAATCGCGCCGCCATAAACAGAGCACAAGTTACTAGCTTCTAGTCCATCGTAGTACCTTATTTTTATTTAAATAGATATTCTAGCAATTTCGCGACGACGTGTACGGAAATGCCGTTCCCTATGAGTTTATACTGTTGTCGCATTGATAACGACGGAGGGAAAACGAAATCATCTTTAATCCCGTGTAAACGACAAAGCTCAGTAGGAGAGAAATAACGGACAGACTTTGAAACTCTCTTTGCGAAATCTTCATCGCTTTCGTTATCATCATCCTTCACCAATCGATACGCGTTGTTTGCATTCACATCCCTCTTTGCGATATCGCCGTTTTTCAGAATAAAACTCCCGCTAAACACCGTTTTCCCGTACCCGGACGTAAACGTCGACGCCACGTTGTCGGTGTTGTTCTTCGATGACGACGACGATACGTTCACAACATCGAAAAATTTCCAATACTTAATCTTCTTCTCCTCTACGTCTAAACCTATATCTACTTCTTTATCTAAATACTGAGCTATATCTTCTACCGCCGTTGTTACATTTTGCGACGACATCCAAGGCGGATCATCACCGTCGATATCAAAACTCCTAAACAACTCTTTCCTTCTCGCCAACAAGTAATACCTGGGCCGTTTCACCGGAACGCCTAACATCGTCTCCGGGGACAAACCAACGAACTCTTTCACGTGATATTCATTCTTCTTCAACGCTTCAATAAACCTCTCCCGTTCCGTACCGAGCTCAAATCCGACGACGTTTTCCAACAAGATCCTCTTCGGCAACGCCGTTGTTCGAGTACCAACGCTTTCCTCCTTCTCCTCTCCGGCGTCTTCAAAGATATCGATTATCCTCGCCAACGCCGTCGACCGCGCATCTTTCTCCCCTCGATTCTTCCCTTTCCTCGTGTACGGTTGACACGGTGGCGATAAAGTCAATATCTCGCACCCATCAACCGAAGATGCGAGCAGGCGCTCGACGTCGAAACTCTCGATGTTGCCCTCCAGCACTCGAGTCTCAGAGGAAAGATTCATAAAGTTTGCTTTGTACACCGCGTTCGCGTTGCAATTGTTATCGATGGCGGTAAAATGCACTTCACTTTTATTAAACACGTTCGCGCGTTCCAAAGCTAACCGCATCCCGCCGATGCCAGAGAACAGTTCGACCACCTCGAAGACCCCGCGTTGTTCTTCTTCTCTAACGGTCTCGTCGCCGTTCTTCGTTTCCCCTAAATTCACATTCGCACAGCGCGGTAAAAGCGCTCTGTCGTTACCCCGACGACGACAAATAAGAGTATCGCGCGATAAAACGCTTCTTTTCTCTTGTACGTTTTGCGTCGTTAAGAGAAAACGATAGCATTTCGACGATGCAGACGCTCTTTCGAGCAGAAGCATGTGGATTGGAAAGTGAGGAAAGACTTGATATGGAAAGGAACGAGTTTTTAAGCGCTTTAGTTTGTATTTGTGTGTCTCTCTCTCTGTCTCTGTTATTACAAGGTATTATTCTGATTCTGATTCTGGAACGTGTAACTCCCCGTCTTCGTAAGACCAACCAACTGGTAAAGGGCAGTCGTTGTCGAGGAGGTATTGTAAACACTCGGGGTTGTTGGGTGTTCTGTGTGCCCAGGATACGGCCCGAGAATCCCACGGCGCTTTGGCGGTTTCGTGCAAGTACTTCAAACAGTCCAAGTGACCGTTCTCGGCCGCAAACCAACACGCATGCACGTTATATTGATCATACTTACGCTCAACAAGATATTCGAGTATGTGGAGATGACCTTTTGCAGCCGCGTTAGCGGCAGTCGTCCAACCCCAAGGCGCTTTGACTTCTTCGCGTAAGTATTTGAGTACCTCGAGATGACCGTTTTGGGCAGTATTTGCACACGCATACGTACCGATAGGACACTCATTTGCAACGCAATACTTTACCATTTCCAGATTACCTTGGTCTGCGGCCGCATTAATCGTCCATTCATCCCACTCACACTGTTTCTCCTCTCGTATCCACTTGAGCAACTCGAGTTTATTCGTTTTAGCAACTTGCCAGCAGAAATATGGTTCGTCCATCTCTTCTTCCAGCTCATGGTTATACGTGCCCCACGGATAATGCTCCCACGCTACTTCCAAAGACGATATCGACGACATCTCTTCAATCCAAAACTTCTTTTTTAAATCACCCGCGCGAGATGATCTCTTCATCAACTTTCTCGTCTCCGTATTCACGTCGTACAAGAATTTAAGATCGGTCGCGTTCAATCTCGGAAGAATGTGTTGGAAAGAAATATCGTCGTTCTTCACAATCAAACTCCACACATCTCTCTCCCCGATCCGCCTTTTCTGCGCTCGCGTCGTCACTCCCGACATCGTTCGTTCTCTCTCTCGCTCGCTCGCGCGGTGAGGTGGTATATCTTTGATGAAAGCTTTATGTATAAAAACGAATATAGTTATTCTCGCATGTGATTGCAGAAAAAAAAGACGTTT
>Ga0255765_1005154_pt1 | contig 12506 bp, 14 predicted proteins | sample 041ome_8_FD_179965 | JGI IMG/M metagenome (GOLD analysis project Ga0255765, IMG submission 179965) | Coastal salt marsh microbial communities from the Groves Creek Marsh, Skidaway Island, Georgia - 041407BS metaG (version 2) | ecosystem: Environmental > Aquatic > Marine > Intertidal zone > Salt...
AGTTTCTTGAACTCTTAAATAATTCTTAATTGTCTCATTGTGGTCTTTAATATCAACTCCTAATTTCATAAACAAACCTCCATGTGGAAATTGTTTAATATTTTTTATTAAACCAAAAAAGTAATTACCATCATTAGAGAATAAGTATGCTGCCAACATTGACCTTAACAATGTATTTCCACTTTTGGGATATGATGCAAGCCAAACAATCATTTTTTTCTTTTTAAAAAAATATAAAAAGCTCCACTACCACCATCTTCTATTGAAGCATCTTGTATATCATTGATAATATTCATTAGGTTTATATTTTTTAAGATAAATTCTGGAACTGAATATTTTAAAATACTTAAATCTTTTGAAACATAAGGATCTTTTTCATTTTGTGAATGAATCCCTTTTCCAGTAACAATAATCAATTTACCTATTTGTTCTTCATAAGATTTAAGAATAAAATTTTCAACAGTTATATTTGCTTGTTCAAGAGAATATCCATGCAAATCTATAGATTTTATTTTTAAAGGTTTTTTATTTAATACTTTTAAATCTTTATCAATTAATTTTTCATCATTAGAAAGAAAATTTTCCCAATCTTTTTTGTCTTTATCTGAAATATTGCTATTCAATTAAGTTAAAATATTAACTAGTTTCCAGTTTGGGTTAACTGAGGTAATATCTCTTGAAAAAACCCAAGTGTCATAAATTTTTTTAATTTTTTCAGGATCCCCAGATACAATTTTTTTATCTTTATCTTTAATGCATGTGATTACTTCTGCAATAAAGTCTACTGTAACATTTAAAATTTTATCTATTTTTTTATGTTCTTTAATAACCGCAGAGTTTATGCCTATAAAAGTAATTTCAGCAAAATGACCTCTCTCGCTTCTTTTTTTAAGAGCTTCACTAAACTGATCATAAATTTCTTTATTAAGTAACGGCTTACTTGATGTTATTTTATTATCATTATCACTAAAGTCAGTAATTATTGTCTCATAAGCAATTCTAGCACCAATTAAAAACTCTTTTTGAGATTTATCATCAAATTTATCATTCATTTTTGATGTTGGGTTTAATTTTAGATCTTTTAAAACTTCTTTGAATTGTGGTGGAGCTTTTCCTTCAAACCCAGTTCTTTTGCCGAGTATTCCTCTTAATCTTAAAAAAATAAAACCTGCAATCATTGCAAGAAGGATTATATCGATGTACTCAAAACTGTAGTTCATATACTATATAGTAATTACTATGTTGATTAATTTCAACTAGCAATTTAAATTAAGGACAAATGAACTCAATCTTATTATTGATAATTTTAATTCCAATAATTGAAATTTATCTATTTATTAAAATTGGATCACAAATTGGAGCAATTACTACAATTTTACTAATATTTACAACTGCAATAGTTGGGATTTATTACGCAAAACACGAAGGTCTAAATACTCTAAGATCAGGTTTTGCTCAATTAAGTAAAAATGAAGTACCAACTTATGAAATGTTATCTGGAGCTGCAATTGCATTTGCAGCATTACTTTTAATTATACCTGGATTTGCAAGTGATATTTTCGGGTTTTTAATAATTTTTCCAATAACTAGAAAATTTTTTTTTAGTAAGTTTGCTAAAAAATATAGTCAGAGAAAAAATATAAAAAATAATTTTATAGATGGAGATTTTGAAGATATAGAAGATGATGATGAAAGAAAATTATAAAATTCTAGGTAAATATATAAAAGATATGTCAAGTGAAACCCCTGATATTGAAACTTATATCTTTGTTAGAGACTATATTTCTAAATATCAGCTAGGAATAGATATTAGTTCCAAAGCATTAAAAAATAAGATGATAGAAATTAATACATTAATGAAATTTGAAGACAAATTAGAAAATAAGAAAAAATCTTACTTTGAAATAAATTACTCAACCGTTATAAAAGTAAGTGAAGAAATTAAGGAGAAGAAAGATCTTGAAAAAATTATATTGTGTGATGTACAGATTAAAATTTATCCTGATTTAGAAAAATCTTTATTAGATCTTCTTCATAACTCTGGATACCCAGGAATAAAATTTGAAAAAAAAGTTGATTTTGAAAAACTTTACAATCAAAGATTTAATTAAAATAATTTTTTTTTAAGTTATTTTTTAAATAATCTTTATGTTTTTTGAGTTCTTCTAAACTAGGTTTTATAACTTTTTTAAAATAAGCAACACTAGAAGCAGTCTTCTCTTTGTTTTCTTGATCCTGGTTTTGAAAATTTAAAGTGGGTTCTTTTTGATCAATTAGATTGATATAAACTTTAGCCAACAAATCACAGTCAATTAATGCAGTATGTTGTGTTCTTTTAGAGTTATCTATTCTATATCTCTTGCAAAGAGCGTCTAGACTTACTGGAGAGCCGGGAAATTTATCTCTGGCGAGAGTTAAAGTATCTATTATTTGGTTAGATATTTTCTTTTTTCCAAACAATGATAATTCATTATTTAAATGTGCTAAATCAAATTCTGCATTGTGAATTATAAGCCTCTTATCTTCAATAAAATTTAAAAATTCATTTCCAACTTCGGAAAATTTTTTTTGATTAGACAAAAATTCATCTGTATAACCATGCACTTCTAAAGCTTTTTCTGATACTTTTCTTTCTGGATTGAGATAACAATGAAATATATTTTTGGTTGGAATTAAATTTTCTAATTCGATACAACCAATTTCAACTATTCTATGCCCTTCCTTAATCGAAATACCAGTTGTTTCTGTGTCTAGTACTATTTCTTTCATTTACAATATTTTTTTTAAAATAGTTTTTATGTTTTTAATAACAGATTTTTTAGTAAAATTATTTTTAATTATATAGTGAGATTTTTTTTTTTTATAATTAAGAGGTAATTGAATTTTTTTAAACTTATTATAGAGTTTGTGGTTAAAATTATCTCTTTTCCTTAATCTTTTTAAAATCTCTTTCTTATCTGATTGAATAAATAATAATATATCTTTTTTATTGTTGAGATTATTTTCCAAAAGAAGTGGTATATCTAAAATAACGATTCTTTTATTTTTATTTTTACTTAAAAATAATTTCATTTTTTTTCTTACTTCTAAATGAACAATTTTAACAATTTTGTTCAAATTAGATTTATTAGCCAATATCGCTTTTGATACTTCTGCTTTGTTTACTGGAAAAGTGTGAAAATATTTTGGTAAAATTTTTTTAAGTTTTTTGAAAATTTTTTTATTTTTTCTATACAATTGGCTTACTTCAAAATCAGCATTAAACACTGGATAACCAAAAGAATTAGCTACAAAACTTTTGCCCGAGCCAATATCTCCTAAAATTCCAATTTTAATCATTAATCCAAAAGTTTTAATGTTTCGTTATTTAACTCAGGGTTAACCCCATGCCACAAATTAAAAGCAGCAGACGCCTGATAAATAAACATTGATTTTCCATTTTCTATCTTATTGCCTAATTTTTTTCCAATTTTTAGAAAATTTGTTTCATGGGGATTATAAATAACATCATAAAATAATTTGTTTTGTCCAACTTTAGAAAAATCTAAATTTATTTCATCATTTTCATTAAGACCCAAACTTGTAGCGTTAATAATTAAATCAAATTCTGGGACATAACCCCAATCAACTATTTTAATATAATCAAATAAATCTTTTAATTTTTCAGCATTTTCTTTAGTTCGGTTAGTAATTATAATTTCAGACGCTTGCATTTTGTTTAAAGCAAAAATTATCGAAGGCACTACACCCCCAGCACCCAGGACCAAAATTTTTTTATTTTTTATATTAAACCCTAAATATTTAATACTTAATTCAAATCCGATAATGTCTGTGTTATGGCCAAATACTTTATTATTATTTAGGTAAATTGTATTAACAGATTGAGTGTTTTCTGCCTCTGAACTTAATTGATCTAAAAATGGAATAACTATTTTTTTAAATGGGACTGTAACATTAATTCCTTGAATTTTTTTTTCTCTAACTTTTAAAATTACACTTTCAATATCATCTTTATTTAACTTTTGTTTTTCATAAATGGCATTAATATTATTATTTTTAATCCAATGATTATGTAGTTTCGGAGACAAAGAATGCTCAATAGGGTTTCCAATTACTAAATATTTTTTCATTTTATTTTTTCTAAATATTCTTTTATTTCTCTAACTGGTAAACCCATTATGGTGTCTTTACTTCCTTCTATTTTTAGAAATAAATTTTTTCCTTCTCCTTCAATTTGATAAACATTATAAGCATATAAAGCCTCGTCAGATATTTTTGATAAATAATTTTTAAGGTCATCTTCAGAAAAATTTTTCATTGTCAACTCAGCCTTATCTGTATAGTTCCATATCATAGAACCATTCTTTGAAATACACACAGAACTAATTAAACTATGTCTTTTACCATTAAGTTTTTTTAAAATCAGTAAAGCTTCGTCTCTGCTCTGTGGTTTAGAAATTATTTCTCCATCTAAATCTATTACGCTATCAGCTCCTAAAACTATTAAATCCTTTTGGCTCAAGCTCACCTTATTTGCTTTTAATTCTGCTAAATTTTTTGAGATAATTTCTGGCGAAGCTGACTCACTAATAAGTGCCTTTTTAATCACATCTTCATCTACATGTGAGGGTTTAACTTCACAAGATATATTGTGTTTATCTAGTATTTCTTTTCTAACTTTACTTTTGGATGCTAAAATAATTTTATTTAACATTATTTAAATATATTTCATGGATTTTTATTATTGATGCGGCTGTTTCTTCAACTGATTTTCTTGTAACATCTATTGATGGCCATCTATATTTCTGGAAAGTTTTTTTTGCATCTATAATTTCTTTTTTAACATTTTCTATACTTGTATATTTTATATTTTCAGTTTCTTTTAAAGAGTTCATTCTGTTTTTTCTTATATCAACCAACCGTTCTGGCTCTGTATTTAAACCAACAACACATGTAATTTGAGGATTTTCTCTTAACTTTTTTGGTAAAGAGTTTTCATTGACAAGAGGTATATTTGAAGTTTTAAAACCTTTGTTTGCAAGATAAATTGACGTTGGTGTTTTACTTGTTCTGCTAACACCAACTAAAATAATATCTGATTTTTCTATATCATTTAATAAATTGCCATCATCATGATTCATTGTAAATTGAATGGCTTCTATTCTGTCATAATATTCTTCATTAAGTACGTGTTGTCCGCTTGGTTCATGAGATGCCTTTTGATTGAGTATTTTAGAAAAATTTAAAATCAAATTTCCAAGAACACCAAAACATGGTATTTTTTTTTCATCACTCGTATTAGCTAAATATTTAGCTAAATTATTATCTACAATTGTATAAAGAATTACTGAATTTTCATTTTTTTTTGCGACTTCTAAAATTTTGAGAATTTGATTTTCTGTTCTAGTGAAAGAATAAGAGTGAACTTTATATTCTATGTTTTTAAATTGAGCCTTTAACGCTAAAAAGATTCTATCCAATGTCTCTCCTGTAGAGTCGGATATAAGATATATTTGGTATGTATTACTCATGAATAAATTGTTAATAAATTTGTATTATTTTAATAAAATTACTCAATTTAAATATTGGTTAATTATCATTGTAGAATAAGGGTTTTATTAACATTAACAAACATAGGAATAAAATTATACAATATATTGAATAAAAATTAATAAAGCTTCAATTTAAACAATATTATTAATTAATAATTGTTATTAAGTTGTGAATAAAATGTTAAAAAAAACTTATCATCAATATTCACATTACATAATACTAATACAATAATTATATATATCTTTAATATGACCCCTCTTCACGAAGTAATAATAAACAAAAATACAAAGATCAAACCAATTTGGATAATGAGACAAGCTGGGAGATATCTTCCCGAATTTAGAGAAATAAGAAAACAAAATCCAAATTTTATTAATTTGTGTTTAAATGAAAATTTATCATCAGAAATAACTTTACAACCTCTAAAGAGATTTAATTTAGATGCCGCAATAATTTTTTCAGATATTCTAATGTTACCATATGGTTTAAATCAAAAAGTTGAATTTGAAAAAGGTTTTGGGCCCAAACTTGGTGAAATAAACTTAGAAAAGATGTCTAAATTAGATGAAGTTGATTTTGTTCAAAAAGTTTACCCAGTTTATAAAGCAATTAAAAAAGTAAGCACAAACAGCATTGTTGAAAATAAGAACACTATAGGGTTTGTGGGAGCACCATGGACTTTATTGGTTTATATAATAAATCAACAATCTCCTAAAAAAAATTTAAAAAAAGATTTTTTTAAAGATGAATTTTTAATTAATAGAATTTTATTAATTTTAGAAAAATTTTTAAAAATTCATATTAAAAACCAAATTGAAAATGGTGCAAATGTAATACAAATTTTTGATAGTTGGGCAGGCTTATTAGATGAAAGAGATTTACCTAATTATGTTTATTCGCCTACCCTCAATCTAGTTAATTATGTAAAATCTCTAAATACACCTGTTATATGTTTCCCTAGAGAAATCAAAAACTATAAAGAATTTTGTGAAATTGTTAAACCAGATGCTGTAGGCATTGATTATAATGTTGATCCAAAAAAAATCTTAAATAATATAAAAATTCCAATTCAAGGTGGACTTGACCCAAAAATATTACTTACAGACAAAGAAAAAATTAAAAAAGAAACAACAAAATATTTAGAAATTTTTAAAAATCATCCCTATATCTTTAATTTAGGACATGGGGTTTTACCGGAAACAGATCCCAACATGTTTGAATACATGGTAAATACAGTAAAAAATTTTTAATGAAAAAAGCTATAATTTTATTTAATTTAGGTGGGCCTGATAAATTAGAGAATGTTGAACCTTTTTTATTTAATTTATTTAACGACCCGGCAATACTAAATTTACCATCTTTTTTTAGATATCCTTTAGCTAAATTAATTTCAAATAGAAGAGCACCAACTGCCAAAAAAATATACCAAGAACTTGGCGGATCATCGCCTATTTTAAAATTAACAAAAGAACAATCAAAAGCCCTTGAATTAAAACTTAATAATGATGATCAAAACTCAGAATATAAATGCTTCATTGTTATGAGGTGTTGGCACCCAAGAGCAGAAGAAGTTATAAATCACGTAAGAGACTTTAATCCTGATGAAATTATATTAATGCCTTTATACCCACAGTATTCTGCAGCAACATCAGGATCATCAATTAAGGAGTGGAAAAATATTTGTAAAAAAAATAATCTCAAAATTAAAACAAGCACAATTTGTTGTTATCCCACTGATGACAATTTTATTTTCGCACACAAAGAAGAAATATTAAAAAAAATAAATAATTTAGAAAATTTTAAACTAATTTTTTCTGCACATGGTTTACCAGAAAAAAATATTAAAAAAGGAGACCCTTATCAATGGCAAGTAGAACAATCTGTGAATAAAATTGTCAAATCTCTTAATATTGAAAATCTAGATTGGATTTTAAGTTATCAAAGTCGTGTTGGACCTTTAAAATGGATTGGCCCATCCACAGAAGATATTATTATTGAAAATTCCAAAATAGGCAAACATATTGTCTTAGTCCCTATAGCGTTCGTATCTGAACACTCAGAAACCTTAGTCGAATTAGATATAGAATATAAAGAATTAGCCGATAAAAATGGGTGTAAAAACTACACAAGAGTTCCTGCATTAGGTACTAATGAAAATTATATAAAAGCAATGTCAAACTTAATAATTAAAAAACAAGATTATAATTTTAATGGAGAGCTTTTTCCTCCAAAGGCACAATGCCCAAACCAATTTATAAAATGTCCCTGTTTAAATTATGAATAGTTATTTATTATTTAAAAGTTTACACTTGATAGCTGTTGTTTCATGGATGGCTGGCCTTTTATATCTTCCAAGAATTTTTGTTTATCATGTCGAAAATAAAGAAAAAAAAGAAGCTACTGATATTTTTGAAGTAATGGAAAAGAAACTTTTTTACTACATCATGCGTCCCGCGATGATTTTCACCTGGATCTTTGGTTTGGTTCTTATTTATTTAAATGGGGTAGAAATATTTTCTCAACTCTGGATACAAATAAAAATTGTCTTGGTTATTTTGTTGTCAGCCTATAATTATTATCTTGGAAAATGTTTTGTATCTTTGAAAAATAATTCTAATACTAGATCATCAAAATTCTTTAGAATAATTAACGAAGTTCCCACAATAATGCTCATTTTTATAGTTTTTTTGGTTATTTTTAAGCCAATCTAGGGTTGAAAAAACAATTGTAGTATATATATTAGTTTTATCTTTACAGTCCTTACAAATTTAAATCATGAACATCCAAGAGTTAAAATTAAAATCGTCTGAACAACTTATTACTCAAGCCGAAGAGCTTGGTATTGAGAATGCTAGCACATTAAGAAAACAGGAAATTCTTTTTGCTATTTTGAAAAAAGTTGCAGAAAAAGAGGAAATTACCGGTGCTGGTGTTTTACAACTATTGCAAGACGGATTTGGTTTTTTAAGAGCAATGGAGTCAAACTATTTACCTGGACCAGATGATATTTATGTTAGCCCAAGCCAAATTAGAAAATTTGGTTTAAGAACAGGAGATACTGTTGAAGGACCAGTTAGAGCCCCTAAAGAAGGCGAGAGATATTTTGCGCTACTTCAAGTTAGTAAAATTAATTTTGAAGAACCAGAAAAAGCAAGACACAAAATTGCGTTTGATAACTTAACTCCTCTTTATCCAGATCAGCAAATGGTAATGGAAGTTGAAACTACAAAAATTGAAAAGAAACCAGACTTAACTCCAAGATTAATTGATCTAGTAAGCCCAATTGGTAAAGGTCAAAGATCAATAATAATTTCACCTCCTAAAGCAGGTAAAACAATGATTCTACAAAGTATTGCAAACTCAATAGCTAAAAATTACCCAGAAAGTTATCTGATTGTTTTGCTTATTGATGAAAGACCTGAAGAAGTAACAGATATGCAAAGAACTGTTAAGGGTGAAGTTATTAGCTCAACTTTTGATGAACCAGCACAACGTCATGTTGCTGTTGCTGAGATGGTTATTGAAAAAGCAAAAAGATTAACTGAACATAAAAAAGATGTAGTTATATTGTTAGACTCAATTACAAGATTAGGAAGAGCTTATAATGCAGTTATACCAAGTTCAGGTAAAGTATTAACTGGAGGTGTGGATGCAAATGCACTTCAAAGACCAAAAAGATTTTTTGGTGCAGCTAGAAATATTGAAGAAGGTGGATCTCTTACTATCATTTCGACAGCGTTAATTGATACTGGTAGTAGAATGGATGAGGTGATTTTTGAAGAGTTTAAAGGGACAGGAAATAGCGAAACTGTTTTAGATAGAAAAATTGCTGACAAAAGAATTTATCCTGCAATTGATATTACAAAATCTGGAACAAGAAGAGAAGAATTATTATTTGATAAAAATGATCTTCAAAAAATGAATGTTTTAAGAAGAATAATTGCTCCAATGGGAACTATGGATGCAATCGAATTTATAAATTCAAAATTAAAAGACACAAAAAATAATGCTGAGTTTTTTAATTCAATGAACAAGCCTGCTTAAAAGAACTATATTTTTTTAAACATTCTTCTTTTATAATAAATAATAAAATCATTTATGGATAAAAAAATTCTAAAGTTATCTAATTTATTTAAAGAAAAAAAATATGATGAGTTAATTATTTTTATAAAAAATTCATTTCCAAAGAAGTCAGCACAAATACTAAATCTTTTAGGTGTAGCTAGATTATTTAATAATAGAGATAAAAATTCTTTGATTTTAGCACTTTCTGATTTTAAGCAAGCTTATATCAAAGAAAAAAAAACAAATTTTGGTCTCGAGGCATTAATTAATTTTATCAATACAGCAGCTGACTTGTATGCTCTACAAAGTCCTTTACAAGATACTAAATATGACTCATCAATTTTCTTAAATCAAACTAATGATCTATTTGAAGAAGCAAAAATTAATTTTGGGTATAATGAAAAATTAGTTTCATCAATAATAAGAGTATATAAACACCAAGCAAATTTAAATAAAACGTTATTTTATTTAGAAAAACAGTTTGAAAAAAGTGAATTAAATCAAAGTGGATTTGCTTCGTGGATTTTTTTTAATAACTATAAAAAAAATTGGACACAATCAGATTTCTTAAAGTATTCAAAATTATTCTCAGATAAAATTGAAAACTTTAATTCCAACAATTTGGTAGAGTTAAATAGAAAAAAAAATAGCAAAATTAGGATAGGTTTTTTATCTTCTGAAATTTTAGGGAAACATTCAATTACTTATTTTTTAGAAACAATCTTTAAAGATTATAATAAAGATAAATTTGAAATTTATTTATATTTAGATAATGCAATAGAAGACGAGAATACTAATGAATTTAAAATTTTAGTAAAAAAATTTATCAATGTTTCCAGTCTAGAGGATATCGAAGCTTTTAATTTAATAAGGAGTGATAATATTGATATAATGTTTGATATCACTGGGGTGACTTTATCTAATAGAGTTTCTTTATTTAAAAATAGAATGGCACCTAAACAAATTTCTTGGTTGGGATATTGTAATACTTCGGGCTTAGAAAATATGGATTATTTGATTGCTGATAAAAATTTAATTTATGATGAAGAGAAAAATTATTATTCTGAAAAGATAATATATATGCCAAATATTTGGAATTGTCACTCTGGACTTAATTCAATTAGATCATTTTCAGATCCACCCTGTTTAAAAGAAAAAAATATTACCTTTGGTTCGTTTAATAATTTTAATAAAATAAATGATCAAGTTATAAGTGTTTGGTCTCAAATCTTATTAAAAGTTAAGAATTCTAAACTGATTTTAAAATCTTCATTAAAAATGGACAAGAGTTTTTTAAAAAAAGAATTTGAAAAATACGGAGTAATCGACTCAATTAAATTTCTAGAAAAAAGAAAATTAGAAAGTCACTATAATTTATACAAAAATATAGATATTGCTCTAGATACATTTCCCTATAATGGAGTCACAACAACATTTGAAGCATTAGCCATGGGTGTTCCCGTTATAACTATGAAGGGATATAATTTTAATTCACGGTGTGGAGAGTCAATTATTAAAAATTTAGGTGTAGAAGAATTAATAGCAAATAATGAAGATGATTATATTTTAAAGGCCCAAAAGATAGCTAACGATAAAGATAAATTATTAGAATTGAGAAAAAATATATTTAAAATTTCACATGAAACTCCTTTATTTGATACCAAGCAATTTTCTCAAGATTTTTTTGATATTTTAGAAAAAATATAAATCAACAAATATAAAAAAAATTTGTTAAGTAAGTTATTTTAATTACTAAATTTAAAGATATAATTTAGTAATGAGTATCTATGCTTTATCAACTGGACCAGGAATTTCAGGTATAGCTGTTGTAAGAGTTTCAGGAAAAGAAACCTCAAAAGTTATAGAATTATTAACTGGTAAAAACGTTCCAAAACCAAGAGTGGCAACGTTAAGAAAAATAAGTAAAATCAACACTTCTGAGCTAATTGATGAAGGCATAATACTATGGTTTCCTGGCCCAGAGAGCTACACAGGTGAAGATATGGCTGAAATACAGGTGCATGGTAGTAAAGCCGTAATTGATGCTATTCACACCTCAATCTCAAAAATTGAAAATTGCCGTTTAGCGGAACCAGGAGAATTTACGAAATTAGCATTTCAAAATGGAAAAATAAATTTACTTCAAGCTGAGAGCATCGCAGATTTAATTTCTTCCGAAACTGAAATTCAAAGACAACAAGCAATTAAAATTATGAATGGAAAATCTGGAGATCAATTCAATTTTTTAAGAGATAAACTTTTAAAAATTTTATCTCATGTTGAAGCTAAAATAGATTTTCCAGACGAAGATTTGCCGAATGATATTTTAAAAGAAATTAAAAAAAGTTCTGATGAAGTTTTAAGAAATATTGAAAAAATTTTAAATGATCAAAAGGTTGGAGAAAGAATTAGAGAAGGTTTTAAGATTGCAATTCTTGGACCTACCAATGCAGGTAAATCTAGTTTACTAAATCATCTATCAAATAGAGATGTTGCAATAGTTTCTGAGATGGCTGGAACAACAAGAGATGTAATTGAAACTCATCTTAACATAGATGGCTATCCAGTAATTGTTTCTGATACTGCTGGGATAAGAGAATCTAAAAATGAAATTGAAAAGAAAGGTATTAAATTATCTTTAAATAGAGCAGAAGAAGCTGATTTAAAGTTGGTAGTTGTCGATGCCAAAAACCCAGATTTTACTGATGTTTTGAAGGGTTTGTTAGATCAAAATGCAATTGTAGTAATAAATAAATCTGATCTTTTGGAGGGTGATATTGATCCTGAGATTAAAAAATTAAATCATGTATTAATTTCAATTAAAGAAAATTTAAACATTGATGAATTGATTTTAAAAATAAAAAATAATTTAAAAAATAAATTTATAA
>Ga0255765_1005179_pt1 | contig 12462 bp, 13 predicted proteins | sample 041ome_8_FD_179965 | JGI IMG/M metagenome (GOLD analysis project Ga0255765, IMG submission 179965) | Coastal salt marsh microbial communities from the Groves Creek Marsh, Skidaway Island, Georgia - 041407BS metaG (version 2) | ecosystem: Environmental > Aquatic > Marine > Intertidal zone > Salt...
TCGACAGCGAGCACGCACGCGCCCGTTTCGTCGTTTGCCGCTTCAGAGTTTGGATAAATCGAACCGACGTGTCCATCAGCGCCCATACCGAGAAGAATGAGATCAAACACGGGCAAGCCGTTTTCTTCATCAATCGGTAATTGGTTTTCATCGAGCGAGCGCATCTGCTCCTCGTAATCCGCGGCAGCGGCGCTCAAATCAGCAATCGCCTTGACGGCGTGCACGTTGGCTGGAGGAATTCCCACCGCATCCGCCCACGTCGTCTTGGCCAATTTCACGCACTTCCCCTCTTCGGGTCTCTCGTTCACGAAGAACAAGTGCACCTTCGTCCAATCCAAGTCCTCCACATCCTTCAAACCCGCGAGCGCCTTGGCCACGCTTCCTCCTGGCACCGCCATTGTGAACGCTCCGCGTTCCTCCAAACAACCCCGCGCATTTTCCTCAACCTCCAAGCACAGCGCTTGCGCGAGCTCAGACTCCGTATCGAACGCCTCAACGACGAACTCACCCTCGTCATCCGCACCCATGAACTCTTCTGACCAATCCACGTCCGCGTCCGCGTCTCCGCTCGCCGCCAATCGTCCTCCATCCACTCGTTGACGCGTCGTCGTCATTGGCATTCTTTTCGCGACGGGGTGCACCGTCGTGCGTCGGTGCGCCCGTCGTCCCATGGTCCCGACCACCGTCCCCGGTTTCGCTCCACACATCTTCATCGCCATCGCCATCGTTTTCGTTCAGTCGGTCGCCCGTCTGTCGGTCGTCCGTCGGCGTGTGACGCGGTGTGCGATTCTTCGGACCGGTGTTTTCACGATGTGTATGTGTAAACAGTATAGAGGGTATAGGGGACACACGACAACGCGCTGGTTGGAAGGACAGTCAAACGACACTCTCGTCGTCGTCTTCGTCGTCGTCGTCGTCGCGCGCTTCAGTCATGCTTCGGTTACCTAACGGACGACGACGGGTGACGGCGCGAACGGTGGTGACGTGCGCGAGAGCGGCGTTTGGGTTCGTGGCGTACGCGAGAGGAGTGCTGCCAGACCCGGTGGATGCGTTGTTAGAGGAACGAGTGGGAGAAAAGATGAAGGTTGACGAGGATGAGGATGACGACGCGGATGGGGAACGAGCGATGGAAATTGATACGGATATCGATGAGTCTGATGGTGATTTCGCGGCGTCGACGTTTAACGATGGAAGTCTCGGGGTTGTGCGGCGAAGAAGACGAAAGGGAAGAGACGGAACGGGAACAGGCGCCGACGGGCGTCGGTTGACGCTCACGGAGAAGAGACGGAATCGAGGGATTGAAGAGCTGTCGAAGGCGTTAGACGAGGCGTTCGATTTGAGAGTGTTTCGTCAACTTCGACCGGTGGCGGTGGTCATGGCGCTTGGATCGGTGCCTGGACGTCCACGGGAGGTTTTCGAGTTGGATTTGCACTCAGTGGAATACGAAGACGAAGATGACGAAGACGAGGCAAACCAGAAAGAGAACGATGCGTTCGGCCGACGAGCGATCAGGACCTTTGTTCCGCTCGCGGCGGAGTGCCCTCCACCGCGTACAGCGGGCGTTCGGGCGTTCTTTTTCGTAAAGGCGCGTCCCGTGATGGACGTCGCGTCGTCGCTCAGGTACGTGCCCAAGCGCTCGATTTCGATGGATGGTTTTCGACGTCGCGTCGAACGTCATTCGGTTCGAGTGTACGCCGCGCACGAAGGAGATGACGCCATGGATGACGGGGAAAACGTAGCAACAGTAGATGATGGATTGATTTGGTACCAGGCTGAGCGATGCGTTCGAGCGTTCGCCTGATGAATAGGATTTGTATAATTTGTAAAAGTTGAAGATGCGTGTTTACACCAAGAGAACCTCTCTAAAGTCGCCAGTGTGCGCCGCGTTCACTCGACCATGTCCGATCCGAAAGCGGCCTCGCTCTTCGCCAAGCTCTCGAGAGAGCTCACACCGGTGGCTAGTGACTCGAACGACGCGTCGGCGTCGTCGACGTCGTCGACGAAAGATGCCGAACTGAACGCCTCAAACATGATGCCTCGAGAGCTCGACAAAGACAAGTCTTCGTCGAGTCGTTCTTCGTGGTGGCCCTTCAGCTCCTCCCGTGGAAGCTCTCTGAGTTCCTCACGAGAGTCTTCAAGCATTCCAATTAGCCCGAGAACGGAGCTACCCAAGCACCAAGGTGCGGAAAAGAGAACGTGGCAGTACCCGAGCGAGAAGATGTTTTACAATGCAATGGAACGCAAGGGATGGAAACCGAGCGCGGGTGACATGGAACAGGTGGTCAAGATACACAATGCTGTCAATGAACGCGCTTGGGCGCACGTCATGGCTTGGGAACGTCGTCATTGCGATGCTTGTCCAGATCCAAAGCTCTTGCGGTTCCAAGGAAAGCCAAAGGACTACAGTCCCAAGGCACGGCTGCTCAACTTTTTAGGGTACAAACTTCCCTTTGATCGTCACGACTGGATCGTCGATCGGTGTGGAGCCGAAGTGAGATATATCATTGACTTTTATAACGCGGTGGCGTACGGAGGAGACGCACCGGTCGCCATGCATCTCGACGTCCGTCCAGCGCTCGACTCGGCGAGCTCGGTTTGGGATAGGTGCGTTGTCCAGGCTTCATGGATGCTAAGCGGCGAATGGATGAGAAAAAATTGAATTGAGAATTAGATAATGTGATAGCGACATCAGCACGCGTTAGAATATCCGAGCAAAGTGACTGCGAGGCGATTCAACGAAAAATTTTCCGCTTCCTTACATTTCATACTCTAACACGAGCGCCCAGCCGCTTGTAAATTGTACATCCTCCTAGTAGCGCCCAGCCCAGGTTCCTTCTTCACGCTCCTCGTTCCACTTTTCAGTCCACTCCGTCGGGCAGACTGAGCGGTAGAACTTGGCCAACGGTTCGCACTCTTCCGCACCTTCGCCGTTTTCGGCTTGGCACTTGTGGAACTCGTTGTATCGCGTGTAGCAGTGCTTCGCTTGGTTGGTTTGCGGGAAGCGCGGGTCAAACGGGGTCGTCTTCAACTGCGCGCGGACGAAAAGGAAATAAAAGTAATCGCGTCAGTGCTTTTCAAACGCGCGACGCCATTAAACCACACGCCTCCACGAGAGCTGACATTCAGTCCAATCTTTGCCCGCTCGCGTTTGAGTGAATATTTCATCAGTCGCTTCGCTTCGCACCTCCAAGTTTTGTTCGCTCGACGTTTCCGTCACCGTCGTTTCCTCCTGTAAAGACGCCTCGCGTGAACGTCCACGCACAGCTCGTCAGTCATTCGCCCTCTACATCCCCGTCTGCCCGTCTCAATCGACCCGCAGTCGCCGTCATCGTCGTCGTTTTAAAGCCTCCCGATCGTCCCGATCGAGGAGTGCAACCCTCCCTGTGCGCCTCATCATACGTCGCGAGTGCGTGTGCACACACACACACACGCGCGCGCGCGCATCGAGATGCATAAGTCCCCCCTCTTTGTTCGCCGTCGACGTCGTTCGTCGCACACGCACCTCAACCTCGGTCGTCGTCGTCGTCGTCGCCTCCTCCTCTTCTTCGTGCTCCCGAACCTCTTCCTCGGCCGACATCGGTGTCTCTCCCAGTCGCGTTGTGCGGACGCGCGCGCCAACCCAGCGCGCACGATGTTTTATCGTTTTCGTTTTCGAACGATTTGTACGCACTGTGGTCCCTTTATTACCATGTAGTAAGTGAGTTGGACCATTTTTTCGTCGATTTCTACGCCCTAGGCTTGGTCGAACGAATTCGAGCCTTTGGCCCGTCTCAAAGTATCGGGGGGGGTGCGTGACGACTCATGAACCGTGGATATCGTCGATATTGAGAACGACTTCGGATGCAATTTCTACCCGTCGTTCCAGTGGTCGTCTCGACGTGAGAAGGACGCGTGCGCGCGTTGAGCGTCGTCGGTGTCGTCGTCTTGAAGGATAAGAAGAGCACCGCGATATCGCGCGGGTTGTGTCGTCGGGCGTGTTTCTCGTCGGGCGTTTCAGCGCGACAAGTAGGTGGGATTCCGTTCATTATTGGTGTTGAGCGATTTCTTTCGCTCGTTGTAGAGGGGAAAAAGGTTTTAGAGAGATGATCAAGGCATTCATCGTGGTGAATAACCACGCCATGGTGCGACTGTGTCGGTTTTACGAACAGCTCGGGGTGGATAAGCAGACGGAACTGTGTCAGACGGTGTACAAGTTGGTCACGGCGAGACCGGATCATCTGTGCTCGTTTGTCGACGACGAAAAGACGTTTGGTCCGGACACAAAGCTGGTGTACAGACACTTTGCGACGCTGTATTTTTGTATATTAAGCGATAGATCGGAGAGCGAATTGGCAATGCTGGATCTCATTCAGGTGTATGTCGAAACCTTGGACAGAGTGTTTGAGAATGTCTGCGAGTTGGATTTGATCTTCAACTCGCCAAAGGCGTACACCGTCTTGGACGAGACCATCGTCGGGGGATTAGTGCTCGAGATCAACACGAACAAGATTCTCAATGTGTACGATCAACTGATGAAGCTAGAGAAGATGCACTCGACGCTGATGGATAAGATAGCGATTTCTTAAAGCCGTTGCCACGGCCAAACTGAGTCGTGTGCGCGCGCACATAGTCCCGATTGGAACTCATCCAACAAATGTCAATGCGAACACGCAGCCCGTTCATAGTCAAAAGAAAACTTACGACGTCGTCGCGCAGACGACAAATAATCTCCCTCGACCGTCGACGCTGTTCCAGCGCTTCAGCGGTACCAATAAATCAATCAAAATTCCTCTCGCGGCGCTGTGTCCTGGAAGCCATGGCGATTTCCACCGTTCACGAACCGTCAAATCACCACCGAGAATATCCACAATTTTAGACCGCAAGACAAGCATCGACCCCTCGACGTTTCAGTGGTTTACGAACCGTCAAAAACCATCAAGTGAAGTTGGCAACGAAGGACGAACGATCCGGTCCGGTTCGATCGTAGACCTAGCTCGTCAGTGCGCGACGACGAACCGGACGGAAGGACGCGATGCTTCGACGAGCGGCGAGCGAGTGCGCGAGAAGATGCGCGACGACGACGACGACGAGCTTTGGAAGGGCGACGGTGACGGGCGCGAGGGAGTTTGCGTCGTCAAACTCGGACGAAGGCATTCAAAAGGCGCAGAGCTCGGCGGTGGGAGTATCCAGGGATGGACCACCGGCGAGGTTTGATCGGTCGAGACAACTGGCAGAGAAGGCGATGCCGACGGATCTGGCGGGTGTGTTGGATGCGTCGGCGCAGACGCTCGCGTTGACGGAGCTTTTGCGGGGAATGTCGCTGACGTTGAAGTACTTCTTTGACAAAAAGGTGACGATCAACTACCCGTTCGAGAAGGGACCGCTCTCGCCGAGATTCCGCGGGGAACACGCACTGAGACGATACCCGACGGGTGAAGAGAGATGTATCGCGTGTAAGTTGTGTGAAGCAATCTGTCCGGCGCAAGCTATCACGATTGAGGCTGAGGAGAGAGAGGATGGTAGCCGAAGAACGACTCGATACGACATAGATATGACCAAGTGCATCTTCTGCGGCTTTTGCCAAGAAGCGTGTCCGGTGGATGCCATCGTTGAGGGTCCGAACTTTGAGTACGCCACGTTCTCTCACGAAGAACTTCTTTACGATAAGGAGAAGCTTTTGGCGAACGGTGACCGCTGGGAGAAGGAAATTGCGAGAAACTTGCAGTCTGAATCCATGTATCGGTGAGGTCAAACCGTCAGAGCACAGGCGAGCACACGTACACAATTGTAATTTTATAGAAACGAAATACTTCGTATTCACACATGGGCTAACGAATCTACAGAGTTACTTCCATTTCCACTCTCAACGGCGACCGCCGCGACCTCCACGCCCGCCAGCGCCGCGACCGCTCGCACCGCGACCACCGCGACCGGCAGCCGCCGTGCGCTGCTGGGCGTGAGACGCACTCACCGCTTCAAAGCCAAACGTCATGGCGTCCATGCGACGTTGCTCGTGGAATCGAGCGCGGTTGCCTGTTGCCTTTTCAGTGGCTTCACTGCTCATCGTATCGAAGAAATCATCCTTCACGTACACCGGATTGGCTTGGACTTCAGTGCTAAGCTTCTTTGCCTCGGCCGATTGCGCCAACTTTTCCTTGTTGAACTTTTGGAGCATCTTCTCGAAGTTGAACGCCTCCTTCGGGACCGAAAGTCCCGCCGGGCGTGGAACACCACGACCACCACGACCGCCGGCTCCACCAGTTCTCGGAGCCGGAACGTTGCCCGCAGCGGGCCTCGGCGCCGCCTTCAGTCTAGCGACCTCTTCAGGAGCCATAGCGTTCAAAGCAGCCGCAGCGAAGGAAGTCGGCTTCGGCTTCGGAGCCGCAGGCTTCGGAGCCGCGACGGTACCAGCCGTTTTGGCGACTCCACCCGCCGGTGCAGCGCCGCGAGCAGCCGGAAGGATGACACCTTCGGCAGCCGGGGGGTTGGGGTTACCCCAAGCAGACTTCTTCGGCTGCGGCGGTTGCTTTTGTTGTTGTTGTGGCGGCGGCGCCTGGGCTTGGGGAGGTTGCTGAGGCTGTTGGGGCGGCATCTGCGCTTGTTGAGGCACAGGAGCTTGGGCCGGTGGCTGTTGCGGCATGGCGGGTGGCTGGCCCCACGCAGAGGCACCGTACTGCGGCTGCATGTACTGCTGCTGCGGAGGGTACCCCATGTAACCTTGTTGCGGGGGTGCCATGTACCCATACGCTGGTTGTTGCATGTACTGCGGCTGCATGTACTGCGGTTGCATGTATTGTGGTTGTTGGGGTTGCTGTGGCTCATCGCGGTGAATCTCCAAATCTTTGATGTCATCGCCCTTAAACGTAATGAAATCATACACCTCAATACTCGCCGGAATTTGCATTCCACTGCGTCTACCCTCCGTACCAAACGATCTCACTATTCGCATCGAAGGAAGCATCACTCTCGGTCAGTCACTCGCCCAAAGCTTCAACCTTCTTTGGCATTCTTTCCGCGATCTCGCGGAAGAAAAGATGATCACCTTTCTAACTCGGCTGGTCTTTCGCGCGCGAGGTCAATCGAGTCGTAAACGCACCATTTTGAAGAGTCAAAGTGCTCGCTTCTGTATCAATGCTCGTGAGAACCCCTTCGTAGCGGATTTCGCTGTGCGAAAGCAGGTGAATGGTGGAGCCGATGTACGACCCGTACCCAGTTTCGGCCATGCTGGTTCGTTTATCTCTCTATCAAACCCCTCGCGTCTCGCGCGTTCGAGTGTCACGGGGTTCCGTTCGCCTCCTCGGATGTTCGTCTCGCGATCGAGTGCTCTCGCTCGTCGCGCTCGTTCGCTGAAAACCGCGGTCGAGTTTCTCCGTGTCGACGTGTGCGGTCGCGACCAGGCGGTACGCCGCCTCCTTTTTCATGGGAGTCTGAACTGACGAGTCACGAACCGTCGCTTTGGAATCAAAATGTGGAGGAGCGTCAACTTTTCCACTCGGGTTTCCCGGCTGGGCAGAGTCCACTTCGGCTTATTTTTTTGTGCGAGCGTGCTATCTGAGGTGTCATTGAAAATGGTTGGTTTAATATCTGAACATCAGCGATTGAAGTTCCATGAGAATATTCTCTAGGAATGACGCCGGTAAGTGGAACTCGGAAGCGAGCACCCAGGCATTCCAGAGTGCGTGAAGCAAAATGGGCGCTATAAGCGTTCTGGTTCGCACAAACACGACGCACATGAGACAACCGAGCAAGGTCAAAGGTAAGAATTGCTCCATGGAAAAGTGTGCGAAAGCAAATAACGTCGAAGAAATCATCATTGAGCGCTTCGTGCCCATGAAGGAAGTGAGAGACGCGAAGAAAAAACCTCGGAATATTACCTCCTCCCAAACAGGAGCCGCAAACGAAGCGAGGAGCATATAAAACACCTTTGAGACGACATCATTAGACTTCATGCTCTGTTCCCAGGCTGATGACACGTTCTCATCAAATATGAGGATCCCAAAGTGCTCCAGAATGGAAGTACTCGCTCCATGTAGCCAAACGACGACGGGAAAGGCTAAGCACGCCAATGCGACGTCTTTCAACCACTTTCTGTCCTTTGGCCATTTGACCGAGAACCAGTTCTCCGCGAGCGGCTGAAACGGCCGCAGCGATTGCCGCAAGATGAAGACTGTCGTGAGCATCTGGGCGAAATCTAAACACAGGCTATAGAACGCGAGGCCTCGTTGGGTGAATGTTGAAGTATCGAATCCGAACACGCCAGCGGCGTACGGAAAGACAGCGTTACCCACCGTACAGAACGCAACGAACCACATGACCATCACTTGAATCATCACCGTTTTACCCCACGGCGCTTTCCAAATTTTGCTACCATCCTCGGGTAATTTCAAGAATCGATCAAACCAAGACTCTGAGGTCGTCGTGGTGACGTCTTTGCCAGCATCATTCCCACCCTCTAGTATTCCCTCGTTTGAATTCGTGCAAACGGCTTCGCGCCACTTGCGGCTACTAGTAATAGATACACTAAGCGACGTTTCATACGCTCGAGAACGTGCGAAGCCGCACAAGGAACGTCGTCGCGAGCTAGACGCAGAAACACTCGAAGTTGAGAATCGACAAGTGGACGCAGTCCCACGACCACAGCGGCGCGCTTGCGTCGGTTTCAGGCGATTTCCACCGGTGATCAACGATGAAGTCGACGTGAGCGACTGAACTCGAGTCATGTGGCTCATTTGCGGTGCATCTATTCTCAAGGTGAAACCTCTGCACCGCAAAGAGTGAGGCGTGGTTTACGATATTTCTCAGTTGACAGGTGCTATAATATCTAACTACCTACCGAAGATTCGAGTGCGCTTCACCGTCACGTTGGGATAGCCTCGCCAAACCTTACCGATTTCTGGATGCCATCCAACGGAACGGCGCTTTAATGCTGGGTGAACGTACGTCTCGGCATTAAACTCGACTCGCGGTGCAGTCGCGGCTTCTGGTAGTGGAACCGACCACTTCAAATCTCCCGCCATGGAGCGGAATCTATGGCTTGCATGATTGAGTATCGGCAACACGGTAAACCATAGAATTAAGGCCTCGGCGTAGGCTTGCTTGGACAGGAGCACAAAACTCAAGAACGACTGAGCGATGATTAGCGAGTAGATGGTCAAGTTGCAAAACGTGTTCCACATTGTCCCGCCTGCTTCATATGAACGTTCGTACACGTACAAAACGTGATAGCGCCAGATGACAAAGTTGAACACGAAGAAAGTTGCACACAAGAGTGTGATGACAGGCGCAACGGTTGAAAATACAAGGCCAATCATCATCACCATGGAGAATACGCCAACCTCCCGACCAAGTCTCACCGAGCGTGGGCTGTATTTGATGGTTCGATCCCGCGCTGTGACGTTGCAGCCAAGGCAACAGAGCCATCGATTGACAATCATACACAATACTCCAGGATGTGGAAAAATCAATCGTTGAGTGGGAAGATAGATTCCCCGGAAGACGATCCATAATAAGAAAAAGTTGCTCGTGAGCGGCAAAGAGGTGCCGAGCAGCTGCAACATCGCATCTGGTCCCTTGTTGTTCAGCGCGTTAAGATACCTTTGTATCGCGTATCCAGAGACTGTACCGAGAAATACATTGACGAATGCCCAGAAAAAGTAGTATCTGGCGAATGACTCGTCAGTCTTGCTCAAGCTAACATACTTGCTCTGCGCTTGGACGAGGTACATCATACCGAATGATATTATGAAAGTTTCCCAAAGTGTAAGAAGAATGGGGGGCAGAATACCTTGCACGACGACTCGTAATAGTCGTGCCGAGTCACTCGAGCAATACCAATCCAAAGCCTCGCTTCTCTCTGTGCCAAACTGGTTCGCTACACAAAGTGACGACATCACTCCCGTGAACGTTCCGGTTGGGATGAGTATGATCGTCAAAATGAGTGGAAAAATCAAGAACGCTCGAAGCTCTCGCTGACGCCGTCGGATCAAAATAGCTTGCCAATTCAGATTGTCTGGTCCAGGCGCCAGTTCGACGTTAAACATATCGTTACGTCTTGACGTAATTTTACACTGTGCCGCACACGCGGCTGCGTACTGACTCTTGAAGGCCACAATGCAGCTCGGACCTGGTCTATTTTGAAGAATTTTCTCACGCTCTCGAACGATCAAGTGTTCGATGCACGCGACTTTTTCACGCAGCTCTGTCGTTGCATCTCTAAAACTGGGTGATCTCCTTTGCGACGTTGGTTTCATTTCGAGGCGCCTCATCTCATTGATAAATTTGTCCCTGTCAGTCAACAGATCGTCCACTCCGCGGTGATCTTGGAGTGGTATGACCATAAGAAAATCTTCTGGGAACATTCCGTTGAAAAACCTCTCAACGGCTCTCATGTCTTCCCAACAATTGCCATCCTTACCGTTTCCGCCGACATCAGTCATGAGAATGCAGTAATTCTGAACAAGAACGCTCACCATGACATCCGCATGTCGCCCGTGCTCATCAATCTCTCGATCGCATGCTGATATGAACCTTCTATCATCTATGGATGGCACCGGATTCTGGTAATCGAGCGAAGTGGAGTCATGCGCAATGCCTTGTTCCAAATCGATATCAATGACCCGCGGCACGCTCAATTCTTTACTAGATGCTGATCCTCGTGAATCTGAGCTCGACCTTCCTTGCGACGTCTCTAAACTTCCGGGCCACGCTTCTTTCGCGATGTCCAAACCTTCCCACCAATCATGTTCGATGGCGACATCCTCGTGTTGCTTATCAGAGAGGGAATGGTTGTTGTCATCGTCGTTGAACTCTGTCATACCAGCCATGGAAATTTCTGAGATTGACGATGCGGGAGATAGTGGCATCGATGAATCGTCGTAGCTCGGATAATTACTCATCTCGTGAGCAGACCGAATGTGGAGGTCATCGAAAGACCGTTCTGGCGCGTGATGAACCTGCGATTGACTGGATGGACGAGGTCCGGCGTGAGAATAATACCCGCGCATCGCGGCCGGATCGGCAAGTCTCAAGTGAGCATCGCCAGCCACAGAAGGTCTGCTAGAAAATGTCTTAATCTTTTGCTCCGTAGATATCACCTTTTCTCTTCCTTGCGTACGCTTCGGTCCTAGTAACATCTCAAGCAGTACTGGCCAGGCGACGTCGTCGACACTCGTCGGTCCTTCCGCCTGTGATGGCCTCTCACGCGCACTTTGATCCGATGGAGTGAATTTTTGATAAAGAGAGTGCCTATGCACAATTGTATGAGCACGCGGAACGGGTGCAACCACGCTGTGCCTTCTCGATGCCTTTGAGATGCGCACTCGTGGCGCTCTGCAGGTGACAGAATGCCTTCGCATGGTCTGAACACTTCTGGTTTCCGCTCCTTCCTCTCCAGTCGCAAACTCCCTACTCGTGTCGATACCCTGTTGCAGAAATTTCTGTATGATTGTCTGTGGTATGTGTACGGCGCGCCATGGATTCGATTCGCCCGTCGTCGTCCCATAAACTTGTCTCAAGAACTCATACGATCGATAGTGTCGGTGCAGCAGCCAAAGCGTGTATGCAGTGATGATCCAAAATCCGCACACATGCGTCCACATCAGTCTGCTCCTCGGTTTAATGTTTGCAATTGTCATTTTCATCAAAATGTGACCTTCCTTGCTCTCCATCAGAGGATTTTCATCCTCCTCTTTCGTGATCACCGTTGTCTCGTAAAAAGATTGCGACAGGTGTATCGGAACTAGACCAAACATCCCGGCGAGCGCCAACGGGATGAAAAGCTGCGTCCCAAACTGCGCGATTCGGAGGAAAACTAACGCATCTAATCCAGCGGTATCGACGAGCTCGGCGTCGCTCACTTTGAGCACGTGTGGTATCCATCCGTACACGGTTCCCAAGACGGTTCGTCTCTCCGGTTCTCTCGGAGGCGCGCACCCGCTCGCCCGGAGCGAACGGAGGTAGCTCCTACCCTCGTATATCGGCACGTGCCTCCGCAGGAACCCAAATCCCGTCAACACCAATCCCGCGACGAGCACATACGCCGCGAACGCGTTCAACACCTCCGCATCCGCCACGTCCGTGTTCACGCACGCGACGTTGCCCGCGTAGCACTCGTTTTGCATCTATCTATTCTCTCCACGAATCGCCTCCACCCGCCGTTCGAGCTCGGATTCTCCCGCGTGAAAACCCGGGTAAACGACGATCCCAAACCGTTCGTCCGCCGCGTTTCCCCTCTTCCCGGCGCGCGCGCTGGCGCTCCCTCGAATCGATCGGCGTCTCGAACCGCTCGCGTCTGCGTGTTCGGTGCCCAGAGGGACGATTTGCGGCAGGTCAACCGTCACTCGTGTATTTTCACCGTTCACGACCCGTCAAAAAACGAACGGGTCTGCCCCGATCGGCGCACTCGTCACGACGACGACGACTGGACGACGACTGGACGACGACGACTGGAAAAAAGCTCTCGAGAAGGAAAACAACCGGCGCGTC
>Ga0255765_1005180_pt1 | contig 12461 bp, 13 predicted proteins | sample 041ome_8_FD_179965 | JGI IMG/M metagenome (GOLD analysis project Ga0255765, IMG submission 179965) | Coastal salt marsh microbial communities from the Groves Creek Marsh, Skidaway Island, Georgia - 041407BS metaG (version 2) | ecosystem: Environmental > Aquatic > Marine > Intertidal zone > Salt...
TGGTCGGGGAGACAGGATTCGAACCTGCGACTTTCTGCTCCCAAAGCAGACACTCTACCAGACTGAGCTACTCCCCGAGTATTGAATATATATACTTTTGTCTTATAAATAGTCAAACGGTAAAAAGATGCAAGTAGTAAAGAAAATAAAGAAAATCTCACTTTCTAAAAGTTTTTTTTCTTTTTGGAGATATCAATTTCTTATAAGAAGTTTTAATAAAAAAATCAAACCATATAAAATCAATCGTGAAATATTAAGTGTTGGCGATGTCGTATTTGCTCTTTGTTATTCACCTGAGGAGAAAAAATTTTATTTAATTAAACAATTCAGACCTTTTTCCTATGTCAGAAAAGAAAAATATAAATTTGAACTTGTGGGAGGTTTAGTTGATAAAGGAGAAAGCTTAACTCAAGCTCTTAAAAGAGAAATAATGGAAGAAATCGGTGTTAAAACATTGAAACTTGAGAAACTAACAAAATACTGCCCAGTACCTGGTTATTCAGATGAAATTGTGAATGTTTACTATGCAGAAGTTGAAAAGATCAAAAAATCACATTTGTACAATAAATTCGAAAATGAAGAGATAAAAGTTTCAAAATTAAATCTTTCTCAATTGAAAAAAATAAACTCTAGTGAGCAAGTACAAAACGTACTCACTAAAGTTTCAATTTATGAATATTTAAGAAAAATTAAAAAGAGTTTACGTTATTAACTATTTTATTTTCTTTTAAAAAGTCTGCTACTTGGTTAGCAACATCAATAGCCACATTAGATTGGGCCTCTTTAGAGGATGCTCCTAAGTGAGGTGTAAGCAGTAAATTCTTAGCACCAAACATAACATTTTCTGTGGCGGGTTCAGTTTCATAAACATCTATAGCTGCTCCTGCAATTACATCATTATTTAATGCATCTTTTAAATCAGATTCATTAATCAAACCACCTCTAGCACAATTGATTATTACAGAGCTTTTTTTCATAGTTGCGATAGTTTCTTTGTTTAACATATTCGATGTATGGTCATTAAGTTTTGTATGTAATGATAAAACATCAGACGAAGATAATAACTCTTCAGTTGAAACTTTTTTTGCACTTAAACTTTTTAAAACATCATCACTGGCTGAATTAGAATTTGTTAAAATGCGCATTCCAATTACATTACATATTTCAGCTACTCTTTGACCAATGTTACCAAATCCAACAATACCTAGGGTTTTTCCTTTTAATTCAGTTCCCATAAATTTCGACTTTTCCCATTTTCCTTCATGAGTCGAAGAGTTAGCTAAATGAATATGTCGATAAAGAGAAAACATTAAACCCACAGTAAGCTCAGCAGTTGCTTCCAAATTGCCCAAGGGTGTATTCATCACTAAAATTTTATTTTTTGTAGCAACTTCTATATCCACATTATCGACACCTACACCTGCTCTTCCAATTACTTTTAAATTCGAACAGTTTTCTAAAATATCAGATGTAAGTTTTGTTGCTGATCGAATAAGAATACCATCATAATCGTCAATTATTGATTTCAGCTCGTTCGGTTCCAATCCTGTTTTTATATCATAGTCAATAGATTTAGATTTTAATACATCCTCAACCTTATTGCTCATTTTATCAGAAATTAAAATTTTCATTATTTGTACCTTTCTAAAGTTTCAAAAAATGCCCATTCAATCCAGGGTAAAAGTTTATCAATATCACTAGATTCAACAGTGGCACCGCCCCATATTCTTATTCCTGCTGGCGCATCTTTATAAGCATTAATATCATAGCCTGCATCTTCTTTTTCAATTATGGAGCAGACTTCTTTGACAAGTTTCTTTTGGTTTTCTTCATCAAGATTTTCAAAATCTGGATGAGTAAATTTGAAACAAATACTTGTAGAAGAGTATGTATTTGGATCTTTGGCAAGAAAATCAACCCAATCTCTATTAGCAATCCAATTTTTAACAGATTGGAGGTTTTTTCTAGATCGATTAATTAATTCTTTTTGACCACCAATACTTATACACCAGTTTAATGCATCCAGAGCATCCTCTGCCGCTAGCAAAGATGGTGTATTGATAGTAGCACCTTCAAAAATACCTTTATCAAATTTTTTATTTTTAGCTAATTGAAAAATTTTAGGCATCGGCCAGGAAGGCTCATAAGTTTCCAATCTTTCAACAGCTCTTGGAGATAAAGCGATCATTCCATGCGCAGCTTCCCCTCCTAAAACCTTTTGCCACGACCAAGTAATGACATCTAATTTTGTAAAATCCATATCCATAGCAAAAACAGCAGAGGTTGCATCACATATAGCCAACCCTTTACGATCATCAGGTATCCAATCAGCATTTGGTACACAAACACCTGAGGTTGTACCGTTCCAAGTAAAAACAACATCATTGTCAAAATTTACTTTGGATAAATCAGGCAGTTCTCCATAATTTTTAACATCATGGATAGTGACATTATTAAGTTTTAGCTGTTTGGTTATATCTTTAACCCAGGTAAGACCAAAAGTTTCCCATCCACAGACTTCCACACCTCTTTGACCTAGTAAACTCCACATGGCCATCTCAATAGCGCCAGTGTCAGATGCAGGAACAATACCTACTAAATAATTTTCAGGAAGCTCTAAAAGTTCTTTAGATTTAACAATAACTTCATTTAATTTTGCTTTACCAATTTTAGCACGATGAGATCTGCCTAAAAATGCATCATTAAGAGCATTCAAACTCCAACCGGGACGTTTAGAACAAGGCCCAGATGAAAAATAAGGGTGATTTGGTTTAATTTCTGGTTTTTGCATTTGTTTTTACTCCTTAATTAATAGTTTCAGTCGATAATGTTATAAAAAAACAAACCGTCGAGAGGTTTGGGTTCAAACCATGTAGCCTTAGGGGGCATAAATTTTTTATTTTTAGAATAATCGATAACTAAATCCATGCTAACGGGTCTCATTAATGTAGATAAATCAGTTATACCTGTATCAACTTGATTTATCAAATAATCAGTTCCTAAAGTTGGGGGTACAAATTCTACCCTATCGTCTGAAGTTTCGTCATGAATTTTCAATATTTCTTTTAATATAAATTCACCAAAATCAATACAATCGGCACCATAAGATGTAAAATCTTTTTTTAAATCAATTTTTAAGAATTTTCCTTGGAAATAAATTACAAAAAACCTCTCTATATTTTCATGATATTTTAATTCATCTACAATAAAGTATTTTTTTAAGTCACTTAAAAATTGATCTTTAGGATAATTCTCCGGAAATTTAACAGATCTATCATAGGCTAAATTTGAACATTTTGATTTAGGAAATATGATTGCCATAAATTTAGTATCTTTTTTTACATCTAATTGAGCGAAACCTTCAATTCTATGATGACCATCAGCAACAAAAAGTTCTTTGAAATTAATACTCGAGAAATCTGATTCAGTTTTATAAATAGAATGAACATATTTACCAGATTTAAATTTGATAATAGGTTTTTTTTCATGATGAATTTCTAAATCTAAATCGATATTCTGATCATCATAAAATAAATAAATAGGACAAAGTTGAAATTTTACTTTAGAGAGTTGTTCTGCTCTTTCTTTTCCTTTGCTTACTAAAATTTTTTCGTGAGGTTTAATATTATTATTTACATAATCTTGAATATTTAAAAGAGAAATTAGGCCCGTTTGGGAATGGTCATCAGAGTCAATTCTATATAGATAATAGTTTGTATCAGATTTATAAATGATTTTATCATTTATGAGTTTTTGATAATAGTTTCTTGACAACTCATAAAATTCCTCATCGCTTAATTTTTTGTTAAAATAAATATCTGGTCTTAAAATCTGCAAAAGATTGAGTTTGTGAATTTGGTCTGAAGTAAAATTATAATCAATAATATCCGTGCTTGGCGAAAGTATAGATTGAAGATACTTGTTGTTTAATACATAAGTATTTGGTAATAATGGCTTCATTTATGAAAAGTAATAAAATTCCATACTACGTTGCTTTAATTATCGCCTTGATTTTTTTTGCTTATGGAATTTTTTCAGTCTTGCTTCACTAATCTTCTTTTGATGTTGAGTTAGGTAAGCTCTTTTCCTCAAACCAGATATTTTTATCAGGAATATTTCCATCCCATAAATAGTTTTCGTAATCAAATTTTGGCATACCTTTATCTGAGCGCTCGTAATAAAGTCCAAACTCTCTGCAGTATTCTGATAATTGATCGGCTTCTAATTCTAATATATTTAATTTTTCCCATTTTTTGCTAGAGGAAACCCATTTGAAACCCTTCGATTTAAGCCAATCTTTATGATAGTAAGTCTCAGACCCAGAAACTGAGAATGTAATATTTTCACTCATTTAATAAAACCTCTTGAAATAATTTGAAGGGATAGTATTGAAAATCAGACCTATTATCAAAGGATTTTTTTTGAATAAACATAAATAAATCGTTTTTATTGACTATTTCCTTTGAAATTATGGAATTTGAGTAAAAATATTCACAATGATGTGAGTTTTTAGGATCTCCGTTATCTAAAACGACTGAAAGGGTCCTATTATCTTCAAAATTTATTAAACAAGATAAGTAAGAAATTCTGTTTGTAATTTTATTTTTTTTATAAACTAAAGAATTAATTGTTGGTTTTATTTCCTTGTATTGATTTATAAAAAAAAATAGATCGGGCGTCAGGTCAAATAAAATATCATTGCTTGATAAGTTATTATATTGATCTTGTTTTAAAGTTAGAAGATAGGTTGCATATTTTTTATTGATGCATTTTGAATAAAATTGCTCAAAATCTTGGTCATTTATTAAAAATAAATTAGACATTAATCCCAAATCTATTAGTTCTTTGTATGCATTCAATTCGTTTTTATTACTTATAATTGGATAGTTAGAGATGATTTTTTTATCTTTTTTTAAAGCTAAGTATGTATATTCAAATTTTATACCCGTAGGTAAAAAATTTATCAAAAATTCAATTTCATCATCGTTAATCAGCTCTTCATAAGAACCATAATATTTTTGAAAGCCATTAGAATTACAAAATGATTGCGCATTATCTATATTTCTTGAAGAATTTGCATAAAGATAACATAAATCATTTATATTATTATCTTCAATAAATTTAATTGTTTTATTATCAGAGCTAAGGACTGCTAAATTGCTTTTCATAAATTATTTAATATAATCCCATAATGAAACAAGTCTACTTAAGCTACCATGATATTCATACAGATTGTATAGAATTAGCTAAGATAATAAAAAAAAAGTTTAAACCAGAAAAATTAATTCTCATTTCCAGAGGTGGGCTTATTCCAGGATCAATAATTGCAAATTATCTGGGCATTCAAGATATTGATGTCATTGCTTTAAAAACATATGCAAATAGAAAAAGAACAAATAAAATTGAAATTTTTAAAAGAATAAAGTCTCAGAAGAAATTAATAGTAATTGATGATTTGGTAGATAGTGGCGATACTGCAAAAATAGTTAAAGAGATGATGCCGAATTCAAAGTTTGTTACTTTATACGCTAAAACTTCAGGAAAAAAACAAGCCGATCTTCATCTATATGACTTTAAAGATTCGGATTGGCTCGTTTTTCCCTGGGAACAAGACTAACTTACAACAAGAAGTGTAATAAAGAAGCGCCCGCAATAATTAAAACAGCAGGGTTCAAGTCACTCATCTTTCCACTAATAAGTTTCGCAACTACATAAACAATAAAAGCTAGGGCTATTCCATTACTAATAGAGTAAGTAAGCGGCATAATAAAAGCAGCTAATAGCGCTGGAGAGTATTCGGAAATATCATCCCAATCGATATTAACTAAGTTTTTGCAGAAAAAAGTTGCTATAAAAACTAGCGCAGCTCCTGTGGCATATGCTGGAATTGATTTAGCTAACGGTGCTAAAAATAGACATAAAAGAAAAAATATGCCTACTGAAACAGCAACCAATCCAGTTTTTCCACCTTCTTTAATTCCTGCGCCTGACTCAATATAAGAGGTAGTATTTGAAGTACCAAAAATTGAACCTACAATAGTAGCAATAGAGTCAGAGAAAACAGCTTTTTGAATATTTTCAACATTTCCATCTTTGTCAACCTTACCAGACAAATTTGCAACAGAGGTTAGAGTTCCTGCGGTATCAAAAAAATCTACAAATAAGATTGTAAAAATTACAATCAAGAAAAGTGAGCTACCGATGCTGCTAAAATCTAATTGCATAAATGTTGGAGACATAGAAGGTATTGATGAGGCGAAGCCTTGAAATTGAGCTACCCCAAAAATAAATCCTAATACTGTTGTAGAAAGAATACTAATTACAATTGCCCCAGGTATTTTTAATTTATCCAAAGCGATCATTAAAGTAAATGTTAATAAAGCTAACAAAACAGGAGCAGATTTCAAATCTCCTAATCCAACTAAAGTAGCAGGATTATCTACAACAATGCCAGCATTCTTTAATCCTATAATAGCAAGAAATAATCCGATACCTGCGCCAATACCAAATTTTAAAGATCTTGGAATTGCGTTGATTAAATATGCTCTTAATGGCGATATACTTATTAACAGAAATAGAATACCAGAACAAAAAACAGCAGCTAATGCTTGCTGCCATGTAAATCCCATACCAAAAACTACAGCATAGGTAAAAAATGCATTTAAACCCATACCTGGAGCCAATGCGACAGGCCAGTTAGCCAAAATGCCCATTAACATACAGGCAACAAATGAAGCTAAAATAGTAGCAACAAATACAGAGTCAAAATCCATGCCTGTTTCAGAGAGAATGGCAGGATTTACAACCATTATATATGCCATAGTAAGGAAGGTAGCTAGTCCAGCTAAAACTTCCCTTTTAAAAGATGTTTTATGATCTTTTAATTTAAATAGAGATTCTATAAATTCCATTTTCAATCATATCAAATAAAACTAAAGGTAAAGAGGTTCTGAATCATAAGAAGACCATAAATACCAAGTAACTATAGTGGAATATTTTGACCATTTGTTTGAATTATTATTCAATTTTTTTAAACTTTCATCTTTGTAATATTTTTTGTAAGCATTAATAAATCCAAGGTCCCCAATAGGCAGAATATTCGAAATACCTAGGTGGAATATACTAAACATTTGAACAGTCCAGGGTCCAATACCAAAGATTTTTGTTAATTCATAAGGGGGAGATGATTGAAAAGTATCATCAAATTTAATGGACTGAACAAGATCATAATTGCTAATTAATGAAATTATAGATTTTTTTTTATTATTACTTAAAGGTAAATCTTCTATTAATGAAATGTGGTTTTTAAATGTACTGTAACTTATAGTCCCCATAATTTTTTTGGATTGTTGATAAATAGCCATAGCGGCAGATACAGAAATTTGTTGTGAGCAAATAGATTTAAAGAGAATATCAAATTTATTTTTATTAAGTTTTAAAAAATGATTTTTATTATAATATTTTTTAAAATGAAGATCATTTTTTAATAGATATTGACATCCAGTTTTCCAATAAGGTAACAATTTTTAAATAAAAGTTTTAATCAAGCTAGAAGTATCTAGGCTTTTATATTTTGTTTTAATTAAGCCTTTATATTTATGATGTACCTCTCTGGTAAGTTTAAGATTGAGTTTAGATTTTTTTGATTGTTTTAACACATAACGAAGATCTTTTTCCATAAGTTCAGTTGAAAAACCAAAATTAAATTTATCTTTAATAAGTGTTAAATATCTATTACTAAACTGCCACGATCCTGCAGCACCATTTTTGATTACATCATATAATCTATTCTGATCAATCTTATGTTTCTTGCTAAAAATGAAAGCTTCAGATATTGAGTAAAGAATACCACAAATTAAAATTTGATTTGTAAATTTAGTTAATTGTCCGGAACCAGACTTACCCATATAAACAACACTTTTTGAATAATGTTTAATAATAGGAAGAGATAGTTTGAATTTTGAAGCACTGCCACCAATCATTATTGACAACTTTCCATTTTTAGCGCCCTCTTCTCCTCCAGTTATTGGAGCATCTAAAAACTGAATTTGACAAAAACTTAACATTTTATTTAATTTTTCAACTTGATCTAAAGAAATTGTTGAATGATCAATAAAAATAGTTTTTTGATGAAAACAAAACGATTTGATCAAAAATTTAGTAATTTGATTTATGGATAAATCATCTTTTAGACAAGTTATAATAAAATCAAACTTTAAGTTCGAAAGATTTTTAAAATCAAATTTTTTAGCACTATATCTTTTTAGCCATTCATTTTCTTTTTTTTTGGATCTATTGTATATAAATAATTCAATATTTTTTGATTTCGATAAATGCGCCGCAATATGAAATCCCATACGACCTAAACCTATAAATAAAACTTTAGATTTTTGCATAAAAAATAATTTTTTTATCTAAAATATCAAAGTCAAAATTAAAATTATCAAGATTAGTATTAAAATTAAGATTATTCAAAAAAGACATTGCGGGAAATAAATCCCAAATTTTAGAACCATAAATAGTCATAAAAGTTCTATCACCCTCTAATATTTCAATTACATCATAACCGATAGATCTAGATCTTTTTTTTTCGATGTATTTAGAGATTTCATTTTTAAAATATTCTTTTGCATTCAAGCCAAGAAAGCCAGTATGTTGATAGTAATTTTTGAGAACTAGTTGATCATGATTTTTAAATATCTCATCATTAAAAGAATAATAAAAATCATTTTGGATTGGATTGTAAATTATTGAAAAAATGCTTTTTCTATTTTTAATAAATGAGACCATAATAACAACTTTATTGATTCCATTAACAAAATTTCTAGTACCGTCGATGGGATCGATTGTTAAATATTCATCATATTCAAATAGATCAGAATTATTTTCTTCAGAAATGATATTAAAAAAACCCTTCTCATTAAAAAATTGGATAAGTTCATTTTCTATAATTAAATCAAATTTTGTAACTAAAGATTTGTCTAATTTTTCGACAATCTCATCATTTTTGAGTTTACCTAAATTTGGTAATAAATATTCTTTGGATATATCTTTGAAAAAAGAATGTGTTTGTTTAAAAAAATTTTTATCAATAATCATTAATATATTTTTCTAAAATATGAGAATTTTTTGTTTCAATTAAAAGGATTAAAACATCGTTATTTACTGGAATGTGATCGTCATTAGAAAGGTGAATGTTATCTTTTGATATCGTACAAACATGATGGATTTCTTTAGATTTTTTTATGTTTTCAAATAATTCATTTCTATATTTAACTTCATAAATAAGGAACTTTTCTTTTAATATAGAATGGTATGATAAAAGAGATCCCTCTGATATTTTTTCAATTATTCTTGATGTAGTTAACTCTCTTGGGTTGATGATTACATCAATTCCAAGATCATTAGCAAATGATGAAAATGACTCATTATTAACAACGGCAAATACTGATTTAGAACCTCTCTTTTTCGATATTATTGATAAAATAGTATTTATTTGATCATTATCAGTCACCGTAATAACTAAATCTGAAGTATTTAACTTTATTTCATCATATAAGGACTGATCTAAAGCATCGCCGTGAAAAATAGATGTATTTTTTAAAGTACTAGCTAAAAAATCACATCGATCTTTATCGAATTCTAATATCTTTAAATTAATTTTTTGATTATCTTGTTCTATTAATTTTGATAAATTTTGACCAATATTGCCGCCGCCAATAATTAATATATCTAGTACATAATCTTTATAACCGAAAAATTTTATAAGTTTTTTTAAATATTCTTTTTTAGTTAATAAATATAGTTGATCAGATTTAGAAATATTTTTAAAATCAAAAAAAGATTCATCCTCAAAGCTATGCCCTATATAACAAAGGTTATTCATCTTAAAAAAATTATTTATCTCTTCAAATGATTGGTGTTTAAATAAATCAGAAGACTGCATACCAATTAATAAATAGTTTTCTGAGATAAGTGATTCACTGAAAAAAGCGCCCGGCATATGTATTTTTTCAAAAACATTATTAGCAACTTCCCATTCTGGAGAGATAATGTGATCTAAAAAGTTATTCGAATTAATTAAAATTTTTTTATTTTCTTCAGATATTAAATTTTGATTTCTTATTCTGGCAATTGTTTTATCAACTTTTAAAAATTCTTTTGCAAATTTACATGTAATAATATTTTTTTCATCACTTTTAGTAACAGCAATAAAATAATCAATTTTTGTTTTAAAATTTAAATAAAAACTAGGATTTAAAGGGTCATCAAAAATTGTTTTTATGTCGTATCTTTCTGAGAGTCTTTTTAACTCTGCTGCATCATCATCAAGTAGAAAGACACTTTTTCCTTGCTCTGAAAGTTTATTAGCAAGATTAGCCCCTACTATACCAGATCCCAAAATAAGAATATTCATTAGTCGATTTTTATATTAAGTGTTTTTAACTTTCGGTAAAGAGATACCCTATCTAAATTCAATGATTTAGAAGTTAAAGTCATATTCCAGTTATTATTCTTAAGTTTTTGAATTAAAAAATCTCTTTCAAACTTCTCTTTTGCTTCTTTGTAATTCAAATCATATAAATCAGAATTAACAGTCGAATTATCAATTATCTTTTTTATATCATCAATCATTAAAATTTCGGGTAGAGAAATCATATCGTTAACAAGATTTTGGGCAATATTCATAACTTCAAATATATTGCCAGGCCAATTATATTTAATAAGAAAATTTTCAATTAAAGGATCTATATTCGCATTTTTATCGAATTTTTTCTTTGTAAATATATTTAAATAATGTTCAAACAACGGGAAAATTTCATTTTTACGTTCAATCAATGGGATAAATTTAAATTTATAATCAATATTTTTAATTATATTTTCATCTAAATCTAAATTTTTAGAGTCAAGAATTATTGATGCATTAATCTTATTAAATTTAACTAAATTTAAATAATTTAAAATTTCAATCTGATTAAAATTCTCAAAATCATTAAAATAAATGGTAAAATAATCATGTAAGGAAGAAAATTTTAATAAATCATTTTCATTTATTAAATTTTCATTCATGTTTATAAAGGTATCAGGATTATTAGAAGATAACTTCATGTGAATATAATTTGCAAAGTAATTCTTACCAGTGCCCATAGGGCCATACAAATAAATTGATGAGTTGGGTTTTATTTTGTTTGCTTTAGTAAAAATATTTTCAATATAATCATTAAAACCAATATTGTTTATTTTAGTGTGAAATGAAATTTGTTTACGATAGTTATTGATTGTAACTTTTTGTTTTAAATCTAAAAGATTTTTTTGAATAGTGTGTAGGAGTTTTTTTGTTTCAAATGGCTTTTCAATAAAATCATTAGCTCCAGCCTTAACGGAGTCAATCGCATTATCGATATTAGCATGACCACTAAAAGATATTATTGCAAGATTACTAAAATTATTTTTTAGTTCATTAATTATATCAATTCCTTGTTTAGAACTATTTTTAAGCCATAAATCAACTAAAACTAAATCAAAATCAAAATTTGTATTTTTAAGTTTACAATATTCATCATAAGAACTTACATAAGATGTTTTAAAAGAATTTTTATTTAAAATAAGAGAAACTTGTTTACAAATTTCTAACTCATCATCAATTATTAAGATTTTAGACATTTAGTTTAATTTCAACTTTAAATCCAGAATATTTATTGGTCTTAATATGCAAACTACCATTATTTTCTGTAATAATTTTATTAATTAGAGACAAACCTAAACCTGATGAATTTTTTGTCGAAAAATAAGGTTTTAATAAATTATTAACATCCTCGTCATAACCAGGACCATTATCAAAAAAAGTAAATAAAATACAATCATCAAATTGCTTTAAATTAATATCAATAGAAGGACTAGAAGTTATTGAAAGAGCTTCAATAGAGTTTTTAAATAAATTATTAAGAACTATATCAATATAAGATTGATCAAAATATATAAATATTTCATTGTCAATTTTTTGGCTAAAATTAATTTTGGGGTAATTTCTTTTATACTCTTCTACATAAATAGATAAAATTTCAGATAAATTGATCTTTTTGTTAATTGGTTTTGGTAATCTGGCAAAATTAGAAAATTCATTAACAAGATTTTGAATTAAAAAAATTTGTCTTTTAATAGATTGAATAGAATTTTTTAAATCCTCATCATCAATTTCATTTTCAAGAAATTCTGTTGAGAGCAACATTGGTGTTAGAGGATTTTTAATTTCATGAGAAATTTTACGAGCTAAATCTGCAATAGCATTATTTTTTTCAGCAGCTAAAAGATTGGTATAGTCATTAAAAATAATTAATTGATCAAATAAAGAATTATTAGGAATATATATCGATTTTACAAAGAATGATTTTTCAGTTTGATTAATTAAGATATTTAAATTTTTTTCAAAATTTTTATGATTATCTAAATCTGAATTTCCA
>Ga0255765_1005190_pt1 | contig 12439 bp, 14 predicted proteins | sample 041ome_8_FD_179965 | JGI IMG/M metagenome (GOLD analysis project Ga0255765, IMG submission 179965) | Coastal salt marsh microbial communities from the Groves Creek Marsh, Skidaway Island, Georgia - 041407BS metaG (version 2) | ecosystem: Environmental > Aquatic > Marine > Intertidal zone > Salt...
TGATTTGGCTAAACTAATATGGCTTGGGTGTGATATTGGCGGAGGTGCGTCCATTCTTTTAAAAGCGCTCGAATCAGAGGCGTTAAACATCCAGCAAGTAGAACTGCATAAGTCTTTAGAAATGCTTAAAGAACAGCTTACCATAGCCTTGTTTCTTACAGGTCACAAAACACCTGTTTTTAGGGATGAGGCTTCTGGAGTCCGTTAGATACAGCTATTCATAAATTTAAATAAAAAAAATTTAAGCTTGCAAATCCAATCAAGATCTACAAATGTATATATTAAGACTTTATTAAAGTCTTCCCCCAGACTGGAGGTCTCGGTTTTCCTACTTTCCGAGACCTCCAACTTTCTCTTCGAACATACTTTTAGATAAATCTTAGGAACACAATCTGCATTTTCACGATGTAGGATTGTACCGACATTAATAATCATAAGAAACAATTTATAAGGTTACTGATATTAGTAAACAGAAAGAATTAGCACACAGGGAAGGCGCCTCGCCAACTGCTTGCCATTTAAGACAGCATTGAATAGGCTTCCAGTATTCAAAGCTTGATTATATCCTTTATGAGGGTTCCGTTAATTTATTTAAAATTTCATCCATAACGTCGTACTTGATGTTGATTTGACATCTCCCATACAAAAAAGGGTTTTTATTTATGGCACATAATTTAATGTCAAAATTTCCTAGAATTAAAGACTTAGAGAAAATGGCCTCTAAAAAAATCCCTCCTTTTATTCATGCCTATCTTGCTGCTGGCACTGGCAGCGGTAATACTATGGCTCGCAATAGGAGAGCGCTTGACGAAATTACCTTCACGCCTGAATTAATGCATGGGCATTTTACACCCAATCTAGAAACTAAAATCCTTGGGCAGTCTTATGCCTTGCCATTCGGCGTCGCACCTATCGGATTATCATCTATGATATGGCCCTTATCTGAACATTATCTTGCTAAAATGGCTGCAAGGCTAAAAATCCCCTATGCCCTTAGTACTGTTGCAGGAGCAAGCATCGAAGATATAGGAGAAAAAAGCAAAGGATATGGCTGGTTTCAACTCTATGCCCCTCATAATCGCGATATCACATTTTCATTATTAGATAGAGCGGAAAAAGCGGATATGGGCGTATTAGTGGTAACTGGCGATGTCCCGGCCCCTAGTCGGCGCGAAGATATGAGAAAGGCAGGTGCTCCAATTGGCTCTACCAATGCATCTCGTGTAACACCAAAAATGCTTCTTCAAATCTTACAGCACCCCAAATGGGCATTAGCGGCATTAGAATTAAGAGGCAAACTTCAATTTAAAAATATGGAGAGATATGCCCCAAAAAATTCTACCCAATCTGTGTCTAATTTTATTGCAGGACAGCTTCATGGCTCGCTGAGCTGGGAGTATCTAGCGGAAATCAGAAAACACTGGAAAGGTCGTCTTGTTTTAAAAGGCTTATTGCATCCGTCTGATGCTCTGAGAGCCATTGATAGTGGCGTAGATAGCATAATCGTCTCAAACCATGGTGGCAGGCAATTTGATGCAAACCCTGCCTCTATTTCTGTTCTACCATCTATACGTCAAGCCGTTGGCCCTAATTTTCCAATCATTTTTGATAGCGGCATTCGCTCTGGCCTCGACATATTAAAGGCATTAGCAATGGGTGCTGATTTTGCGCTGGTTGGCAGGCCTTTCTTATACGGAATTGCTGCAATTGGAAGCCAAGGAGGCGACCATGTTGCAGCCATTCTGGAAGATGAAATTAGCAATGCCCTTGTGCAAATGGGCGCCAAAAATATCGCTGAATTACGACAGCGCCTAAACCACTAATCAGAGCGGCGACGGCGTAAGGGTGCTTTTCCGCCCCCTATTCTGCGAACTGTCTTATTTCTTCTGTTTGTGTCAGGCTGACCCAAAGAACCCCCTCTTGAGGTTTCTTTTTTGCCGGAGGTACGTAATTTAAGCGTTGGGGATGATTCTTTTGGTTTTCTTGGGCCATCGGCATTTGAAAAGCTGGGCTTCTTAGGTTTTCGTTTATTACCAAAACCCTCTGAATCTGATTTTTCAAATCGCTTCTTTTCTGATTTAAAACCCTGATCCCTGTCATCTCTGGATCTAGTATTTTGTCTAGTGTTTTCTCTGGAGTTTTGCCTTGATTTTTGTCTGGCATCGGATCTAGGCGCGCCTGCTGAGCCCCCCCCTCTTCTTGAGGAAGAGAATTTTCGTTCCCGAACCATTGGAATACGCTCTGGCGGCGTTGACATTTGTTTAATATCTATTTTGCCTTCAAGCAAAAATTCAGGCTTTATTTCGGCAAGTAATTGCTTAACGCCATTCGCAGCAATTTCAATATAAGTCGTCGAATTATGAATTTGAATATCCCCAATTAGGGATTTATCCATATTTCCAATCCTGCATAGCATGGCAACAAGCCATCTGGGCTCTGCGTTATCGCGATGACCAACAGAAAGCTCGAACCAAGTTGAAGCAGAAAAATCAGCAGGCCCTGCAGACCCTGAAGCTGATAATTCTTCAGGAGCTGACTTGCCTGCCATTTGACTACGAACAAACGCAGAAGCTATGGCTTCTGGTGAATATTTCTCAATAATTTTCTGGATAATATCAGCTTCAGACTCATCCATCGGCGCTGTTAGCAATTCTGATTTTAGTAAATTGGCTCTGTCTTTTTCGATAATCTGTTCCGCTGATGGCGGTGTTACCCAGCTTGGCTGAATACCATTGCTCTGAAACATCTTCTCAACACGTTTAAAGTTACGATTTGGGATCAAAACAACAGAAATACCTTTGCGCCCTGCACGGCCTGTTCGCCCAGAGCGATGCAACATAGCCTCATCACTTTGTGGCAAATCTGCGTGAATGACTAAGTCTAGATTTGGCAAATCTATTCCTCGAGCTGCTACATCAGTTGCAACACACACATCCGCCTTGCCGTCTCGCATAGATTGAAGCGCAAAATTTCGCTCTTTCTGTGATAGCTCGCCAGACAAAGCGACTACCGAAAATCCGCGATTATTCAATCGAGATGCTAAATGAGTTACAGCAGCGCGCGTATTACAGAAAACAATTGCACCTGATACATCATGATATCGAAGCAGATTGATAATTGATTTATCTCTATCAGACGGCTGAATTTTTAGTGCATGATAGCTAATATCAAGATGCTGTGTTGTCTTAGAAGAAACTGAAATTCGAATAGCTTCTTTTTGATAGGTGCGCGCCATCTTAGCGATTTGGGCAGGCACTGTAGCTGAAAATAATAAAGTCCTGCGGCTAACAGGTGCTTTTTCCAGAATAAAGGTTAAATCTTCCCGAAATCCCATATCCAGCATTTCATCTGCTTCATCTAGGACAACCGCTTTGATATCTGACAGGCGCAGTGCGCCACGTTCAATATGGTCTCGCAATCTGCCAGGCGTTCCAACAACAATATGAGCGCCACTTTCCAACGTCCTGCGCTCTGCTCTTGGATCCATTCCGCCCACACAAGAGGCAAATTGAGCCTTGGTGCGCGCATATACCCATTCAAGCTCTTTGCGGACTTGCAATGCAAGCTCTCTGGTTGGCGCAATTATCAATGCAACGGGAAGTTTAGGGCGACTAAATTCGGTATCTTCTTGCAGCAAGGTGGTAGCAATAGACAATCCAAATGCAAGCGTTTTACCTGAACCTGTTTGTGCAGATACAAGTAGGTCAGCGTCTGGTTGCTCTATATCAAGTACTGCCTCCTGAACAGGTGTCATTGTATCATAGGAGCGTGCTGACATCGCCTCTGCAAGAGCAGAATGGATTTTAATCGGGTCTGACATATGGGTTTCTTTCGAACAGGGCGGTAAACACCTCATTCCACACTGTTTTTTATAGCCTAAATTCTTACCTATTCAGCAACAGCTACTTCACAGAATGAAATACTTCATGTTGAATACGCCTTGTGATGCCAGCTGTCAAAGATTTTAAAATGGTCTCGGGATAATCTGCATTATTTCAGGTCTGTAGTAAGAACATCTTGATATCAAAGACGCAAACCCACCTACCCCTCAAGAATAATACATACCCTTAACAATATACTTAATGACAGAGATAAAAAATAATTTCACTTTGGATTATTAATGATACAAACTAAAACGATATTATCTCCCATATTTATCTGATGAGAAAAAATGACTGACTTTATGGAGCAACTAAATTTTAATGCTGATGGATTAATCCCTGCAATCGTACAGCAATGGGACAGTGGCGAGGTATTAATGATGGCCTGGATGTCAAAAGAAACACTTCTTAAATCATTAGAACAAAAACGCGCTATTTATTATTCGCGCTCTCGGCAATCTGAATGGCGCAAAGGCGATAGCTCTGGACATATCCAGACATTAAAAGAAATTAGAGCTGATTGTGATACAGATTGTATTTTACTGCTGGTAGATCAGTTAGGGGATGCCTGCCATGAAAATACACGAAGTTGTTTTACAAAACAGATATCTAAAACAGCTATCACACTCAATGCAGAAACTGCTTATCCCGCGCTGTTTTCTGAGAGCAACAAATAACGTAGCTTTTTTAGGTTTTTTTCGACAACCAGCTTTTTGAGGCATTTTGGTCTTTTTCGCGTTCAGATACCCAAATCTTGCCTTCTTGTGTTTCCTCTGACTTCCAAAAAGGAGCATCGGTTTTTAAAAAATCCATAATATAGCGGCAACCATCGAATGCAGCATGCCGATGGGCAGATGCACATCCGACAAACACAATATTATCTTCTGGAAGTAGCCTGCCAACCCGGTGAATTATTCTCACCGCCTCTAATGACCCTTTTTGCATGGCTTCATCTGCTATTTTTTCAAGGGCAGCTTCTGACATACCAGGATAATGCTCAAGAGTAAGGGAAATAAGAGCGTTAGATCCTGAGCTATCGCGAACGATGCCAGAAAAAGTTGAGATAGCGCCAACTGTTTTTGAGCTTATTGATTTTATTTCAGCAGATACATCGAAATCTTCTTGCTGGATACTAATTTTAATCACCTCACCCCCCTGTTACAGGCGGGAAAAAGGCTATCTCGTCTGCATCTGACAGCTCAGTGTCATGAGTAACAAATTGTTGGTTTTTGGCAGCGCGTATCGCGCTCATATCGTCAAAAGCACGCGCATGACCCTCTGATTGCAGTTTTAGATATTCTGCAAGCTGGTTAATGGTTCTGACATGTTTTGGGCAAGATAATTCCTCTTGAGAATAGCCAATATTGTCACGCACCCATGCAAAATAGAGAATTCTCATAAGCATCTTTCCATAAAAGGCAAAAAATCAAGCATCATACCAGGCTCAACCCCTGAATTTTCATTTGGTATTTCGACCAGACCATCCGCCCCTGTAAGAGACGAGATAACACCGGCGCCTTTTCTGCCATGCAAATCAATATAGGTTCTACCATCATCGCCTTGCACCAGCTTGGCTCTTAGATATTCAGCCCTATTCACCGATTTATTATGCCTAAACAAAGCGGGAAGAGCAATACGAAGAGGGTGCCTCACTGACCCGCTTTGCAAGCGGTCAAGAAGCGGCGCTACGATTAATCGGTAACACACAAAAGTAGCAACTGGGTTTCCTGGCAAACATATTATCAGCTTTTTGCCGCGTTTTCCAACTGCCATGGGCCTGCCTGGCTTCATCGCAATCCGCCAGAAAATTACCTCAAACCCAAGTGCGGCTAGTGCCTCTTGGGTATGATCTTCAATGCCCTGTGATGCACCACCAGAGGAAATGACAACATCATTATCAACCAGCGCTGCCTCATAGGCTCTTTGCAAACTAGATTTATCATCTATAACAATTCCATAATCAGAACATAAATGATTATCTTGGCAAATAAGAGAATAAAGCATCGGGCGGTTAGTATCATAGAGCTGACTCACATTCAGACCATTGTTGCTTGATTTATCAGACGCATCTACAACCTCATCCCCAGTAGATAGCACGCCAACTGATAGTTCAAAATAGCAGGATATTCTTGATTTTCCGATAGCAGATAATTGACCAATTTCTGCTGGTGTAATTCTCCCGCCTTTGCGAATTATTTGCTCACCCTTACTAAGATTTTCGCCTGCCTTTCGGATATTCAATCCTTGTTTAGCGTTTATGGCGATCTTCACCTTATTTTCGCTTTCAACAATACAGTTCTCCTGCATTGCAATACAATCCAGACCATCTGGAACAATAGCGCCTGTAAAAATAGCAACTGCCTGCCCTTGCAGAACCGCTCCGTCAAATGGATGCCCTGCTCTGATTTCTGCAACCACCTCATATATAAATTCAGGGTTGGCGATTGCCCAATCATAATGAAAAGCAAACCCATCTACAGCCGCATTATTGCGAGCTGGAAGTGCCATTGGGCTATCCATATCTTCAGCGCAAATCCGGCCAGTTGCAGATTTAAGGCTAATTTCCTCGCACCGTTCAAGAGGTCTTATTGATTGTTGTAATAAGCGAGCAACCTCAGATACAGATTTTGCGTTTTCCATCATCATGATGGTCGAACATCTGTTAAATATAGGCCTAATATTGAAATGATAAAATCAGCAATTTTTTGAGTTTCATTCATATTAAACCGAGGTATTTGCAATCCCTTTATCTCGTCATCCGATACCATTGCTAATATTGTTTTATCCTCCAAAAATAATAAAGGAGACTGGTTTGCCTCACGCCAAACTTCTAATTTTGGGATAGCCTCTTTTTTAAATCCTTCCACAAGCACAAGCGCTGCAGGCTCAAGGCGATGTAATAATTCTGTAAGGCTTGGCTCTCCTTGACGTTTATTTTCGGTAAACAAAGCCGAGCGAGCAACAGAAGACACCATCACCTGACGAGAGCCTGCCTCGCGAAGGCGATAGCTATCTTTACCTTCATGATCTGCCTCAAAATGTTGATGGGCATGTTTTACAACAGCTATTTCAATATTTTTCTTGCAAAAACAGCGAATTAATTTTTCTGCAAGGGTTGTTTTTCCCGATCCAGAGAAACCAGCAACACCAAAAATAGCGCCATGTCCAGTAGTTCTAGAAAGAGACCGCATTTCATCTAGAACAGCACTCATCTTCTTATCTATCCTCCGGTGACACTCATATGTCTTGAGACAGCTTGATTGGATAACCCGCGCTCAATTGCAAAATCATGCCCTAACGGCTTGCGACTTATCGCTTCTATAATGGCAGATTTTAACCCCTCTTTTCCGCCTGAGCGAAGCGCAAGGGCAAGATCGGCATTGTCATCTTGTCCAAGACATAGATATAATTGTCCAGTACATGTCATTCTAACGCGGTTGCAACTCTCACAAAAATTATGCGTCAGTGGAGTAATAAAACCAAGGCGCTGTCCTGTCTCGCCAACATTGAAATATCTAGCAGGCCCAGACGATTTATGTTCACTTTCATGCAGACTGAATCTTTGTGAGAGTTTGTTTTGAACTTCACTGACAGACATATATTGATCTAGCCGATTCTCACTACCAATATCGCCCATTGGCATGACCTCAATTATTGTCATATCAAAGCCCTGCTCACCTGCCCAAATTAACATTGAAGATAGCTCGTTATCGTTAACGCCCTTTAATGCGACTGTATTCAGTTTGATTTTCAAGCCTGCTTTTTTTGCTGCAACCAGCCCCTCTAGCACCACATCAAGTTTTCCCCACCGTGTGATCTGAGTAAATTTTTCTGGCTGTAATGTATCTATTGAGACATTAATGCGCCTTACCCCAGCATCAAATAAAGGCACTGCATATTTATGAAGCTGGCTTCCATTTGTGGTAATGGTAACTTCTTCTAGATTTTGGTTTTCTACCTGTGCCCCTAAATGATTAATTAGATGCATGATATTGCGCCTTACCAGTGGCTCTCCTCCTGTAAGGCGTATTTTTTTAGCACCTAGCTCAATAAAGCTATCACAAACATCTGCAATTTCTTCTAATGTAAGCAGCTCTTTTTTTGGCAGAAATGTCATTTGCTCTACCATGCAATATACGCATCTGAAATCACATCTATCTGTAACCGATATGCGCACATAATCCACTATGCGTCCAAACGGGTCTATCAGCTGGTTTTGTTGCATCTAAAAATTCCATTAAAATACGCGTTATACATAATTCATCTCATACCGCTACCATGAAGTATTGTTTTTGACAAAAATAAACTACTCAAATATATGATTTCAGGGATTGCTACCACCCTTAAGGATAAAAGCATTTACCGATGCGCATCAATCACCTTGTTTGCCATTAGCTTGTCATATTTTTCAATAAGCTGCTCTGCTTTTTTTAATATGGGTTTATCTATCATTCTTCCTTCAAACTGAATCACGGCTTGGCTGGCTGTTACTGCCACCAGTTCTTTAGCCTTTTCATAGTCATCCTTGCTAGGCAGAAAAATTGACTGTGCTGGTTTTACCTGACTTGGGTGAATAAGCAACTTTCCGCCAAATCCACGTCTTTTTGCATCCACGCAATCTAACTCTAGCTGATCTATCTGCGAGATATCTGCGGTGACACAATCAAGCGGGGCCGCTTTTCCATGCAGCTTGCTTTGCAATACAAGGTCAGCACGATAAGGCGCCAATAACGAGATATCTGCATCACAACCCAAATCCGTTGAAAAATCAAAATGCCCAAACGCGCATCCAATAACGTTTTCATGCTGCATCAAGGCACTTATTTTTGCGAACCCCTTTACGGTTTCAATGAGGCATAAAATCTGTCTTGTAACGCTATGCTGCTCTAGCCATTGGGTAATAGCATGCGGATCCTCAGATTTGGAAAGCATAATCCCAACCTCTCCGCATTTCTCAAGACAGGCAAGATCATCCCGAACAAAAGGACTATCCAAATCATTTACCCGAACAAATAAATTACACCCATGTTTATCAAACTCTAACAGATTTTCTCTTGCTACCTGTTTTTGTGATTGAGAGACCGAATCCTCCAAATCAATGATAATAGTATCAGCGCCAGACTGAATTGCTTGCTCAAACCTATCAGAGCGGGTGCCTGGCACAAATAATGGTGTTATTGGCATGAATATAGTCATATGAATGCCTCTCCTTTCATGGTGATTTTTCCGCTCTCATCACAACAATAAACAATCAGACTTTTGCCATCAGTTTCTTCTGCAACTGATAGACATGCCGTCTGCCCTGCAAAAAGTGGCGAGAGGTTTTTATATATAAATCGGCTAGGCACAGCTCCTAGATGACGCGCAGCCATATTCAATAACCAACTTGCCTGCAACGGTCCATGTACAACTATACCTGGCTGTCCCTCTACTGTTTTTGCGTGAGTTACATCATAATGAATTCGGTGCCCATTAAAAGTTAAGGCAGAATAGCGAAATAATAACACAGGATCGGTATTAAAACTGGCCTTTATCGCTCCACTTTCAGGCAATTTCTCTGGCTCTCCTTTGCTTGGGATATTATTTAGATCAATTTGGCTGTCTTCTTTAAAAACCAAACGCTGAATTTCAGTTAAAAACTTCTTGTTTTGGACAAAAAATTCATGGGTTATCGTCAGAAAACACAGCTGGCCTGAAGAACCTGTTTTATGTTGTATATCTGTTACCATCGAAGTTTTATCAACCACATCACCTGGTTGAAATATATCTGATATATGTAATGCCCCCCCTGCCCACATCCGGCGCGGATACCTAATGGGGGGAAGCATACCGCCTAATTTAACATGCCCGTCTAACCCAAGATTTTCCGATGGCGCCAGCTCTGGACCAAGACACCAATGAATACCAAGTGGCGTTGGCACGTCATTATAGAGCTGGCCATCCAAGGTTACCTTAAACTGTTCTATAAGCCTGCTGGCAACTTGGTCGCTGCATTCGCGTATCTGTGCTGTCCAGCCCTCAAAAGTTATGCCCGTCATTTAACTCTAATTCACTTTGTGATCTGGTGCTGTAATATCAAAACCTGGTAAATTCAAAGCCATCTGCTGATACCATTTTGTTAAGGCCGGCCTGTCCTCAGACCAATTAAAGACATTTCTAAATGATAAATATCCAAGACAAGCTGTCAGCGTTATTGCGGCGCCTGCATAAGGCTCGACAGGGTGCCATTTGGAAATGTTTTGTTCTAGATAATTACATCCATTTTTTAGTTTTTCGTGATGATGCGATCGCCATAATTCTGGCACTGGCTGGTCGCCTGAATATCTTTGGGCATATACCCAAAGAATGGCCGAATCAATCAGTCCCTCGCCGAGAGCGGCCTGCGTAAGCGCTATATCTCTTACATCACCTGCCTCTGGAAATAAAAATTTATCAGACTGGCGTTCTAAAAAATCCATGATGACCCTACTATCATAGAGCGAAGTGCCATCTTGTTTTATTAATACAGGAATTCTGCCAGTGGGGTTTTGATTATACAGCGTATCTTGTGGATCGCTGGTATCTGCATTTTCAATAGTAACTTTATTCTCCAAACCTAGATGATGCACACAAAGTAATATTTTGCGCACATAAGGGGAGGCTTTACTATATCGTAATTTATACATGTTCTTCCTATTCTTCTGGCTATATTTGGTTTTGTAAGATTATTTTAAATCCTAACTAAGATTACAAGCTATTATATCTGAATGCATAGTTCCAGATTACCAATTTTCAGAGTTCAGTCTAGAGATACTTGACGGATTGAATTTTTTCAGTGCTAGAACACACATCGTACAACAATTATTATTAACAATAAAAATGCTAAATCGCTATACAACTTGTTTTATTCTGCCTATGTTTTGCAAGCTTAAAGACTGTTAAAATGAGAATGATTATGGATACTCCTTTAAATATTTGTTTTGTTAGTATAGGTGCAAATGGAAGTGCTATAGCAGCTGACATAATAGCTGCTGGCGTTGATATTAGCTGCTATGACCCTTGGCCTTCTCATGTTGAGACCATTCAAAAAGAGGGGCTCAATATTCAACTGCCAGATGAAACTAAAACTCAAGAACTTCCTATTTATCATTTATGCGAATTAGCTGAGAGGGCAGAGCCATTTGATATTATTTTTATGGCTTCAAAATCATATGACACCAAATGGATTACCGAGCTTATAAAACCGCATTTAGCAAGAGATGGTATGTTAGTGTCCCTACAAAATGGAATGACCACGGATGATATCTGCCAAATACTATCAGAGGAACGCGTTCTAAGCTGCGTTGTGGAATTATCGTGCGAGCTATTTACCCCCGGTCAGATAAAGCGCAATACGCCAAATAAGAAAACTTGGTTTGCAATTGAACATAAAAATAATCGTCATCTTCCCATTATTTTCGAAATGCTTAAACATGCTGGCACAGTAGTAAAAGTAGATGATATTCAATCTGCAAAATGGATGAAGCTACTTGTGAATTCTATGAGCCTTGGGCCATTTGCTATCCTTGGGCGGCCTGTACAAGAAGGGCTAAACACCACAGGAATGAGAGAGCTCATTCTTAAAATTGGAGAGGAAACTCAAAAAATAGGAGATATGCTTGGCTTCGCCCCCTATCCCATTATGGGGTTGAGCGAGCATGAGGTGAATACAGCTAATGATTTACCAGCATTGCTTATGGATACGCTTGCAGGGCATATCGGGCCTTCTGCACAGGATTGCATCTTGCAGGATTTTGTAAGAGGGCGGCGCACAGAAATAGAAACTATCAATGGATTTATTGTGGAAAAAGCCAAAGAAGCTGGCATAGAGGCACCCTATAATCAGGCGATTATTGAAATGGGTCAAAAAATCAAACTAAAAGAGCTGGATTTAGGGCTAGACAATGTTGAACATCTAGCAGCTTTAATGAGCAAATAATCATCTGCTAACTAATCGAAGCAATTTCTGCTTCACAACTTCACTATCTTCCTTCCATGCTATTGTGCCTGCAAAATCGCCTGATTCAGATAGCATAAAGACTGTGCTCGTGTGATCAATTGTGTAATCCCCGTCAGAGGTTGGTATTTTTTTTCGGTATATCCCCCATGATTTCGCAAGCGATAAAACCGCATCAATATCCCCTGTTATACCGGTTATCCGCTCCCCAAAATAAGGCAGATAATCTGCTAATTGCTGAGGGGCATCCCTCTCTGGATCCAGAGTTACAAAATAAATGGAAATTTGAAGATTAAGCTCTTCGGTTAATCTAGTTAAATCAATAAGCGTAGTTGGGCACACTTCTGGACAAAAGGTAAACCCAAAAAAAAGCAATGACGGCTTGCCTTCAAATACCGTTTGAGAAATTGGCCTGCCATGATGGTCAATGAGTGAAAAAGGAGCGCCAATTGAAAAACCTGGCTGCGGTATGTGCTTGCGCGCCAATTGTTCACTCACTGCAAAAATAACCGCTGATAATGCGAGAACAGCGCATAAAAGCAGTTTTTTTCTAGACCAGAAGAACGCCAACATAATTTCCTAT
>Ga0255765_1005193_pt1 | contig 12430 bp, 6 predicted proteins | sample 041ome_8_FD_179965 | JGI IMG/M metagenome (GOLD analysis project Ga0255765, IMG submission 179965) | Coastal salt marsh microbial communities from the Groves Creek Marsh, Skidaway Island, Georgia - 041407BS metaG (version 2) | ecosystem: Environmental > Aquatic > Marine > Intertidal zone > Salt...
CCCTCCCGTCGCGCGGATTCGCGTCGCGATCGCGACGCCGGTCGCGCGGATTCGCGTCGGTCTTCGCGTCGTCGTCGCGCGCGCTCGCGTCGTCGATTCGCGTCGTCGCGTCGCGTCGTCGTCCGTTCCGGAATCGCGACGACGTCGGACGCGACGACGCGAATCGTCGACGCCGCGCCGTCGGATTCATAAATGGGTCTTTCGTGTGCCAAAATACGACCATCGATCCCTCGTCGAATCGTGACTCGAGAGAAGTCCCCCGGTCCGTCGCATGGTCCGTGTGCGTCTGACCGCACGCGAGTGAGACCGCGCGATCGCCGACGCGCGATCGCCGCGATCGACGCGCGCGACGTCTCGACGCGTCTCGATCGCGTCGACAGACATGGCGAAGGTCCCCGCGCGACTGCGAAGCGTGACGTACAGCCTGTCGCCCATGCGCACGGGCGTCATGCACGGCCTGTTCAAGGATTGGGCGTCGGGCATGGCGACGCGCGTCAAGGAGAACGCGGTCGACGCGGGCGTGTTCTGCGCGCTGCCGCTCGGCGCGACGGTGTGGTGCGTCGAAGCGAGACGACGACGACGCGATGCGGTGACGCGACGATGACGCGACGACGACGCGACGCACGAAAACGGGACGGTTGAGGGATCGCGGGGCAGAGGCGTAGGGTCGCCGGAGCGCGACGACGGGACAGGGCGAGCGAGAAGACGCGACCGCGAACGATCGGTCGGGGCGCGTCGACGGGGTGGTGCGCGCGAACGCGTGACTGACGAACGCGCGTTCGATCGCGATCGAACGCAGGTACGCGTTGAATTACAAGGAAAATGAAAAGTTGGAGCACCGATATTAAATTCGAGCGGCGCGCGCGAGCGAAGGGGTCGAGCGAACGACCGACGTCGCTCGCGCGGTAGAGCGCGTCTTAATTTAGAATTGTAACGTTTAGAAGGACGCGCGCGCGCGCGGTGGTCGCGACGTCGCGCGCGTGATCGAACCGCGGCGCGAGGGACCCTCGAGCGCGCGGCGCGCGCGGCGCGCGCCGAGCCGCACTCGCCGGCGCGCGTCGACGTCCCGGATGTCGGACTCGGTCGCGCCCGGTAAGGATGACGACGACGCCGATGGGTTCTACGAGGAAGCGCCGCGCGAAGGCGGCGTCGGCGACGTCGCGCGCGAGGAAAACGGCGAGCGAAATCGCGCGTGGCCCGGTGTCGACGTGCAACAGCTCTCGCAAGCCTTCGCGCGCGTCGCGGGGTCGTTCGGGCGAGACACGATGGGCGTGCGTAGCCCGCAGTTCAGCGAGGAAGCGCACGAGGCGGCGTACGCGGCGGCGCGGGCGGATTATCAGGACGAACGGTTCGAGGCTGACCTGGCGCGCGCGATAAGCGCGTCGCTCGGGGACGAACAGCGCGACGCGCGGACGTCCACCGGCAGCGCGAACGAGAAAGGCGGGGATGAAGAGGCAGCCTTATTGCTCGAGGCGCGGCGACAGAGCTTGCGAGAGCGTTTCAGTGGGAGCGCGATGGCGGAACGGTTTTGGTCGACGTACTCGCTCAACTTTAGCGAGCGATTGGCCGACGGCTTTTTCTACCCGCATCCGAGCGATTGGGGGACGTTGAACGCCAAGGGGGGGAGATTACCGAAATTCGAGTCGTTGCGCGCGGTGGAGGATTACCAGGGAGATCGCGAGGTGGTCATCGTTGATCGATGCGGCGACGTCTCGTTGGAAGAGTTTATGGCGTATTGTTTTGACGAAATTGGCCACATCGAGGATAGGTGTGACGCATCGCCTGAGCTCGCACGCCTCGTCGCCGAGCGCATGGGGGGCGCCGCGGAAAGCGACGACGCGCTGCGAGAGACCTGGGAAAGCGAGCGAGCGCGTTTGATCGAGGAACACGGTAGCTTGATTTTTCCAGTGGGATCAATGAAAGTGGGTTTGCAACGACATCGCGCCATTTTGTTCAAAGCCGTGGCAGACTTCCTTGAAATTCCTTCGCAGCTGTTGCGTGGGAAATTTTATTGCGGAGACGAGGAGGCGGTGATGATCATTGTGATGTGCGGTGGTATGAAGCGAATGCTTAATTTGATGCATGAGCCGGGTCGTATGCAGACTCCGTACAACTCAGATTCGACGCCGCCATCGAACGCTGGATCGACGTACGCGCCTACCGACAGCGGTCGAGAGTCACCAGACGTATTGGTGACACCATCTCGAGCGGAGGATACTAGAGAAGGCCAACGTTTCGGCGTGATGTCTCCGGAAGACTTGCAAACGCCAGAGCAACCGAAGACTCCTTTGCGCCTCCAAGTCGCGGTCGATCTCACCATTGATCCGTCACAAATTTTACTCGGAGAGCGCATCGGGATAGGTTCTTTCGGCGAAGTTCACCGAGCACTCTGGCGCGGTACAGAGGTTGCGGTGAAGAGATTTCTCGACCAGGATATTTCAAAAAATCTCCTCGACGACGTGACGTTTGAGGTAGACATCATGCGACGTCTGCGACATCCGAACGTCATCTTACTCATGGGCGCGGTCACAGTACCTGGAAACCTATCCATCGTTACCGAGTTTTTGCACCGTGGATCACTTTTCAAACTTTTACATCGCGAACAAAGTCCAGCGCTGAAAGCGGCATTGGACAACCGTCGCAGGATGAGGATGGTCATGGATGTCATTCGCGGCATGCACTACTTGCACTCGTTTGAGCCGATGATAGTGCATCGCGACTTGAAGTCTCCAAACCTTCTGGTCGATAAGAGTTTTGTCGTGAAAGTGTGTGACTTTGGTTTATCGAGAATGAAGCGTAACACGTATCTCAGCTCAAAGACAAATGCGGGCACGCCGGAGTGGATGGCGCCCGAGGTGCTACGAAATGATGACAGCGACGAAAAGGCGGACATCTATTCGTTTGGGGTAATTTTATGGGAACTTGCCACGATGCAAGAGCCTTGGTCAGGCTTGAATCCGATGCAAGTTGTCGGAGCGGTCGGTTTTGCGGGTAAGCAGCTCGAGATTCCAGCGGATATGGACGAAGTCATCGCGAAGATGTGCCGCGATTGTTGGAAGACCAATCCTCGTGAGCGCCCGAGCTTTGAAGATTTGGCGACAGAAATGCGATCTGTACCCAAAGCTCCTAGTTTAGCGCAGAGCGATTCGAACGGAGCTATTAAGGAGCGAAGTCGACTCTCCGTGCCTCCGGTGCCGGTGTCCGAGCCACGGGGCGACTGGGAAGACGAGCGGTCGCGTGGTTGGTAATTGTACAGTGATATTGTAACACGTTCTAGTAATCAATGTATTTCGCTTGTTGCGCCTCGACGACCCAATGTTGCATTTCTTTTTGAAACTCTTCATCGTTCATCGTTTCGAGCTTTGCGTTTGTGGGCATGAGTGGTGAAAAGGCCTCGTTGAAGAGGAGTTTTTTGATAAGCAACAAGCCCGTCTGCGGTCGAAACTGCGGCACCATGTGACCAGAGCCGTGCACGGTCGCAAAGGACAGGTTGTTTTCGTAGTCAATGACGTGACCGGCAAACTGCGGCCCAGCGTCTCTCGTGGCGAGGTTCGGACCATATAGTAACGGCTTTTCTTCGAGAAGAAATGCGGGTACGCCCGAGGCGTTCACGAAGTAGGCTCGCTGAGAGCCACCCTCGAGCTCTTTGAATCCGAGCTTGATTATGGCTGCGCGCGTACCTTCATACGATACGCACGGGTCGGTATCGCCGTTGAAAACGATCGTTCGTTCGAGTCTCGGCGCGAGCGTGCGGTAGAAATCAATCATGCTCGGCGTGTGTTTGTCCGCGCCCTCGTTACACGCCGCCCATACGCTGCTATACGACCAATTTTCAGTTGGACCGGGCCAAGCTTTGGCGGGAGATTTCTCAACGTTGAGCGCTTTGCGGACATCATCACGCATCATCCATTGTGTCATCATATAATCAAGCGTGCCTGGAACGAACTCTCCGCCCTCTGCCATGGCTGCCGGCCCGAACAACGTGAGATCGTTCAGCCACGCGTAACGCCAGTCCTGAGAAAAGCCGTTGCTCGTTTGCCATAGAAACTTACGATGCGCGACGAGACACTCGGGCGAACCTTTTCCCTTAGAGACCTCATCCGCGAAAATCTCTAGCAAAGACGTCGACTTGCGCTTCGCGGCGCCGCTCCATTCGCCGCGCATCAACGGCGACGCGTATCGATGTTCGCACTGATGCCAGAGCAAGTCGAACTCCTTGTCCGGGATGAACCCATACTTGTGCCCGTACCACAACATAGACATTGAATTCCTCTGTGAATCGTTATCCGTGCACGGATCCCCCGTAGCGATGCCCGCGAGCGGAATCTTTGCGTCGTCGCTCGTCTGCGCGTCGTTGAAATCCAACAGTTCCCGCGCCAATGTCGGCACGTACACCCCCGCATACGACTCACCGGTGACGTAAAACTTATTTGACCGTAGCTCTGGAAATTTTCGATGGAAGAAATCCACCACCGCCGCCGCCGCGTCTCGCGCCGCGCTCACGTCGTCGTTCGAGCAGTCGCCGCCAACCGTCATCTCTTGGCAATAGCTCCATCCCACCCCCGCGGGCGACTCCAACGCCACCAAATTCGCATACTTCGTCCAAGCGAACGGATTTTCCATCAAACCACCGCTCGCGTTCACCAACAGCGGGCCTTGTTCTTGCAGAAATCCGAGAATTGAGCTCGATCCCGGGCCTCCGTTCATCCACAACAGCGTGGGCGCGCGCATCCAGTCGCCGTCGCGCTTCGCGGCGAACCAGTAGTGCAGCGCCGTCCCCGGCGTCGACGCCGACGCATCGAGAAATCCAGAATACTGCGTCGACGGCGGCGCGCCGTATCCCGGCAGCGTCGTCACCGCGTCGCCGTCGCGCGCCATCGCTCCTCCGCGCTCTTCGCGCCGTAATCCGACGCTCGCGCGCGTCCCTCGCGTCGTCGCGCGCGCGTCGCACGCCCCCGGCGCGACGACCGCGCACGCGAAGAGCGCCACCGCCGTCGCGCGCGTCGCGCGCGCGCGTCGCGTCGTCGTCATGCCGCTCGAAGACGCGAAGTGACGCGATGCGGCGACGCGTCAGACGCCGACGCGCGAACCGACGCGCGCGCGCGAACGCACGCGCGCGAACGCACGCGCGTCGCGCGCGCGCGCCCGATGTCCGCGGACGAGGACGAGGCGCTGCGCCTGGCGCGCGCGCTGCCCGTGAGAGATCGCGTCGCGCACGCGCACTGGAAGGCTCGAGTCGAATGTTACGACGCGATTGCGCAGCGATGCGCGCGCGCGAGAGCGATGGAGGACGACGCGGACGTCGTCGCGTTCGGTGCGTGTGCGATGCGACGTCGATGGGCGCGGGAGCGCGCGCGGAGACGGTGTCGCGGGAGCGATGAAGCGCGGAGGGGGATTTAAACAGCGACTGACAGCTGGAAAACGCGAACGTCGACGAACGCAGGAGATTGTGCGGTGAAAGCGTGCGCCGATGGGAACGCGGCGGCGCTCGACGCGGGCTTAGATGCCGTGCGAGCGATGCTGACGATCGCGGACGTGAGCTACGCGGAGAAGGTGGCCGAGGACATGCTGGGGAATTTGACGACGAAGGGTCTGGGCGGACGACCGAAGGCGGCGGAGCGAGCGACGGAGTGTTGCATGCTGTTGATTGAGTTGGAACAGTGCGATGCGGTGTTGGACGCGTTATTAAAGGCGAGCTTGAATAGGATACCGAAACTCGCGCTCGCGGCGACGAACGCGGTGTTGATGGCGGTGACGTCGTTTGGCACGCCAAAGGTGGTGCCGGCGAGCGCGATTTTGAAGGGGCTGGCGCCGTTGTTCGACGCCAAGGATGCCAAGGTTCGCTCGACGGCGAAAGATATCACGGTGGAGATGACGAAATGGTTAGGAGCGCAAGCGGTGAAGCGCGATTTGATAGATAAGATGCGGGAGGCTATGCAAGCAGACGTGAACAAAGCCATCTCGAGCGTCGAGGCGAACGCTCGACCGACGCGATTTTTGCGCAAAGATCAAGCGGCGCAAGATTCCGCGATGGCTTCCACATCCGGCGACGATGGGAGCGCTGTCGTGGTACAAAAGCCCTCACGGGACACAGAGACGACGACGACGACGGCGCCGGTTGCTGCACCTGACGCGTACGATTATTCCGAACCGGAGAGCATTCTTCCGCTTCTCGAGAAACCGGCCGAAGGGGAAAATCCAAAGTTTTGGGACGGCATAGTCAGTAAGAAGTGGCAGGAACGTCTCTATGCGCTTCAAACGCTCACGAAACTCGCGAGCGCGCCGAAGTTGTCGTCGGGCGATTACGGAGACGTATCCAAAGCTTTGAAGCAAGTCATCACAAAAGATAGCAACGTGGCGTGCATCGCCGAGGCCGCGAGAGCCGCTGCAGCGCTGGCAAAGGGCGCACGAAAAGAATGGACCCGAGACGCTCGTATACTTTTACCCGGTATGCTCGATAAGTTGAAAGATAAGACTGCAGCCGTCATCGCGGCCATTCAGGATGCACTGAATGAGTCTGTCAAGTATTGTTTTGAGCTCGCAGAGATTGTCGACGAAGTGTGCGCGGCGCTGGCGCACAAAGTTCCCAAAGTTCAGATCGAAACGCTCAAGTGGCTGGAGAGAACGTTCGAGTATATGACTCGCTCTTCATTGAGTAGTTTGCACAAGGTTATTGTCCCTCCCATTGTGAAATGCACGAGTGCGTCGAACGCGGATGCGAGAAACGGCGCGCTGCAGACGCTCGCAACTTGCGCGAAAGCGAGTGGTGGTATGAAGTCGATCGAGTTCTTATTGATGGATATCGATGCTGGAAAAAAGTCTAAAATCGAAGAATTGATGTCGGGTGCGCCGAAAGCTGGTGTATTGGCGCCGAATCCACCGTCTGTGCAACAATCGAGTATGATTGGAAAAGTAGCGCCGCCGGCGAGCGGCAGCGTCGAGCGCGCGATGAGCGTAAAGCCATCAGATATGACGGGCACAGCGAAGAGACAAACCATCGCTGTCAAAGCTTCCACTGAGGAAGTTATCGTTGAATTAGCGCCAACAATATCGAAAGATGATGCCGAAGCGCGCATTGTCGCGCTTTTGAGTGAGGAAGTCATACACAACTTGAAGAGCGCGGATTGGAAAGCTCGACTTGCGGGAATGTCGTCTGTCGTCGAAATAGTGACAACACTGAAAGACACGTCTGGTGACGCGTGTGATGCGCTCGTGATTGGTCTTGCATCGTTCCCTGGATGGAGCGATAGCAACTTCCAAGTCATGGATAAAATGTTTGAGACTCTAAAAATTTTGAGCGCTCAGCCTTGCTTCGAGTACAGGCACGTTGCGGCCGCGCTTGACGTTCTCGGCGAAAAACTTAGCTGTTTTAAGCTCGGTACTCGAGCGAGTGACAGTTTGCTGGCGTTTTCAGAGGCTTTAGGACCGCGGATCATCATGTCACGTCTTCGAGAGAAGACTGGAAATTCCAAGGCTCCAAAAGTCGTCGTCGGCGCTTTGAACTGGGCAAGTTCGACTGTGGAAGAGTTCGGCGTGGAGTGTTTAGACACGGATATGATGGTAGCCTGGGGTCGAGATGCGCTAGAAACGCCAAATCCCATGATAAAAGGCGGTGGGGCGAAGCTGCTTGGCGCCTTACACGCGGGCATCGGTCCGAGCGTTAAGGACTCGCTTGCCGGCTTGAAAGACGCACAGTTGCGTAGTTTAGAAGTGGAGTTTGCGCGTAATCCGTTCGAAGGTGAGATAAAGGCAAAGAGGCAAGTCAGAATGCCGTCATCTGTACCATGTGCGTCGCGTGCCGCTTCGATACCTAGTACTACGAATGCGCCACCGCCGAACGCGGCGGTCGTTGAAGCTCCGCGAGCCGACATAAGCGCGAAAATCAACGACAGCTTTCTGAGCAACATGAATGATTCCAACTGGAAGACCCGCGCGGCGGCTTTGGAAGAACTTGGAAACATTTTGAGAGGCGCAAATAATCGCATTACACCGACCGGAGGCGATTTGTTCAAGGCGCTCAACGCGCGGTTTGCAGATTCCAATAGAATGCTCGCCGTCACGGCGCTCAACATCGCCGGCGAGCTCGCTCTCGCTATCGGATCGCCCATCGATAAAGTTGGTCGAGGAACTTTATGTGACATCGTCAAGTACTTTGGTGACAGCAAGAAAAACGTGCGCGAGGCAGCGTTGAAAGCGTGCACGTGTTGGGTAACTTCGGCGGGGCTTGCAAAAGTTTTACCAACGATGGCGGAAAAGTTTCAAGAGTACTCTGCGAAAATCACAGCCGAGGGTAAAAAAGAAGCGATAGAGTGGTGCATGGAAACGTATGGCCGAGACCAATGCGCTGACGATGTGATTCACTGCAGTGCTGTGCACTTTGCCGCTGTTGGATTGAATGACAAGGCGACGGAATCAAGAAAGGCGAGCGCGGCGTTGATGGAAGCCATCTCGTCAAAAGTCGACGCCGACAAAGTGCTCACCATGGCGAAATCGCTCGGTAAGGAATTGAAAATCGCGCTCGAAGCGCACTTAAATCGTTCCAAACCGGCGACGAATATGAAAAGTGCAGCCATGGCGGTCATGGCGACGAATGCGTTGAAAGGGTCAGCGGCTGCCAGGAATGCGGCGCGTAAAGCCGCCGCGCTGGGTGGCGGCGTCGCAAAGTCAACCGATGCCCCCGTCATGGTACAAAGTGGTCCTGTTTTCCTCATCGACGCCGACAAAGCAGTTCGTATTCGCAAGTATCCGCGCAAGGCGATGAAGTTTGAGACTTTACGTGACGAGGATCTGATGTTATTGTCTGAGGACGTGAAATCTGCGAGTCGAGCGTACTTTCGAGCCGACGTGCATAAAATGATGTTCACGAACGATGTCAAAGCGCGACTCGCGGCGCTCGACTCTATCGATGAGGCAATCAAGTCCGATGAAGCTGAATTGGTCAACAGCTTTGACTTATTACTTCGTTGGCTCATGCTACTCATCAGCGAGGCGAGTCCAAACACGCAAGTAATGAATCGAGTCCTCGACGTGGTTTTAGATTCACTTCACGCCGCGAGCGATTTGGATTACAAGATCGTCGAACAGGAAGCTGCCATATTACTTCCAGTGATCGTAGAGAAGTCTGGTCACAGTATTGAGAGCGTTCGTGAAAAGTTTCGATCGATTTATCGCGCCGTTCCGACTGTGTACTTGGCGTCAAAATTTGTCGGCTACCTCACCACGGGTGTCGTGGAAACGAAGAGCTCGCGGACGCGCGCCGAATGCCTCGAAGAAATAGGCCGACTCATTGAGCGTCATGGTTTATTGGTGTGTCTCAGAGAGGATAAGACATTACAGGAAGTTGCCAAGTTAGTCGAGACTCGTGATATGAGTCTGAGAAACTGCGCTTTGAATTGCCTCGCTTCGGCGTACAAAGTCGCCGGCGACGGCGTCTGGAAACGCGTCGGCAAAGTCTCTAACGAGCAAGTTAAGGACGTCATAAGCGACAAGTTTGCTAGAGTTGCTCGGGAAATGAGTCTCAGTAACGAAGGTACTCCCGGAGATTGGCTCAAGTTTGATCCAATTCCAATCGCGAGCGCGTTGGATGGCGCGTCGTTGAGTAAAAGCGTCGATGCGTCCACTTTTGCCACGGCAAAACTCGCCGACATGATGTCTTCTGCGTCGATTCGCGAGAACTCTTCTACATTTCAGGAAGGAAAAAGTTTGGTGTCGCAATCTATGCACGTATTACCCTCACGAACGCCTTTTGCTTTGCGTCAGGAAGAGACGACGCCGGATGTCGAAATGTCGAGCGCCCCCGCACCCGTCGTCCCCGACGTGTTCGTTGGCGCAAACACGCCAAAGGCGCCGTCTAAGCCCGTCGTCTCTATCACAAAAGATCTCAACGAGTCGACTTGGTCTAAAGCGTTGAAGAGAGTGAATGACGTCGACGAAAGCGTCGCCGTTGAAGCAATGAAGAGTGTGTGCCACGAGATCGTGAGGGCAAAAGAGGACGTCGTCGCGCACGCAGCCATGGTCGGTGACATTGACGGATTGGTGCATTCCTTGGCTAAGCGCATAGAGCATGTGTTCGTTACTGCCATCGCATCGCCGGCGAAGGGTACGCGTGCGTGCAGATACATTCTGAATGCATTGATGCAAGTCCATCAAGATAGAGCCTTCGCGACGGCGATCACTGAACCCACGCAGCGTGCGTTCATCAAGCAATTATTGCTCATTCTTCTCGACGAACGCGTTTTGACGCTCGAAGACGGAGAATCCTTGATCAAGGCTGCAAATATGTTGATGATTGCGATGATGGAGAACTGCACGCGGTCGTATTCCTTCGTAGCGTTCTTGACGTTGCTGCACGATCGCCCGCTCAACGTCCCGGCGCATTTCGACGGGTTACTCGTAAAGTGTCTCATCAAACTCACTCGGTCGATGCAACTATCGTTCGACAACGTACATATCCCGACAGTACTTGGAGGCATTCATACATATCTGGTAGCGATCGGTATCGATGAAATCAACGCGCGCGCCAAGGTAGAGGACCAAGGTTTGCGCGCGGTGAAGACGTTGCTGCACACGATCACCACGCGCGTCGGAGAAGATGTCTTCAAATACTGCACCAGCGTTCCGCCTCGCTCCGCTGTGCCGTCGCCGATGATTTACTCCTTCATCGACGTCAACTTGATGGCGCCCAAGTCGAACGCCACGCCGTCCGCGAAGTCATCTAGCAAGTTGCAAACGAGCCCTGGGGTGAATGCAAAGAGTCGGTTGGTGGCCATCTTTAAAAAGATTGGTGAAAAGCAAACCACGAGTCAAGGCTTGGAAGAGCTGTATTTGTTCACTCAAGAACATCCCGAGGAGGACTTAACGCCTCAGCTCGAGCGCACGAGTGAAGCGTTTCAGATGTACATCAAGCGTGGCTTACAAAAAGTCGAAGCAGCGCGTTTACGAAAGAGTCCGTCAAACCTCGCGGGGGCGGCGCCGATTCCGTCTCCGGTGGCGGAGGCGAAATCGAGCGCCGCAGCGTATCGAGAACGTCTCGCGCAGATCCAAGATAACGTTGGTGCCGACGTCGCGGCGCCGACAAAAGTCGTCGACGTGGACGAAGCCATGACAGATCTCCAACGTTTGCGGCAAAGAATGAATTCAATCAACGCCAAAGCCGCGGGGACGATGTAAAGCCCATCGAACGATGTGTAATAATAATTAGATTTTCGATTTGATGCTTAAAATCTTGTGCCGTCGCATTACAATGTGCACACGCCGTGTGTTACGCGTCATCGCAGGCGTCGTCTAAAATTTGCCATTAGTTCTTTCTGTTTTGAATGTAATCCGCCAAACCGATGAGCGGCTTGACCTTCACCGGGTCAAAGCCCTCTAACTCTTGCTTTGCCTTACTAATGAGATCCGCCGCGATGCGCTTGGACTCTTCCATGCCGACCAGACTGGGATAGGTGGACTTGCCGACGGCCATATCCTTACCCGCGGTCTTCCCGAGCTCTTCGCTCGTCGCCGTGCAGTCGAGAATGTCGTCGACGACTTGAAACGCCAAACCAATGTTTTGCGCGTATCGCTCCAGCTTCCCGATCTGCTCTTCGCTCGCCCCCCCGAGAATGGCACCAGCCGTGACGCTCACCTCGAGCAACGCTCCCGTCTTGTGTGCGTGAATGTACTTCAAGGTATCAATCGTCACCGTGCCCTCGTCCGCGCCCTCGGACATGATATCCACGACTTGTCCGCCGACCAACCCCTCGCTCCCGACGCACTTTCCGACGTCGACGATCACTCGAAGCACTTTATCCGCGCTCACCCCTTTCGTTTCTCTTCCGATGTACTCAAACGCGTGACTCAACAGCGCGTCACCGGCCAAAATCGCCATCTCCTCTCCGTACACCTTGTGATTCGTCGGCTTGCCGCGGCGAAAGTCGTCGTTATCCATGCTCGGCAAATCGTCGTGGATCAGCGACATGGTGTGAATCATCTCCAGCGCGCACGCCGTCGGCATCGCCACCTCCATCGTCCCCCCCACGAGTTCGCACGCCGCCAAGCACAGCGCCGGTCGAATCCTTTTCCCTCCCGCCAGCAGCGAATATCGCATGCTCTCGCTCAGGCGTTCCGGATAATGCATCGGCACCGACGCGTCCAGCGCGCGTTCGATCTCCGCGTTCACGTTCTTGATGTACGCGTTAAATTCTTGTTCGCTCGACACGTCCGGCGTCGCGCTCACCGCGCGCACGCGTCCCATCACCCGTCCGCGCGCGCCCGCGCGATCGCCGCGCGTCGGTCGCGCCCCGCGCGCATTCGCGACGCGCGCGCGCCCCCCCATCGCGCGCGTCGCCGCCGTCGTCGTCATCCCTTAATCGCCCGTTCGCGCGCGCGTTTTGAGATTAAAAATATTCCCTTCGAACGCGCGCTCTTCGTCGTCGCGCGCGTCGCGAAT
>Ga0255765_1005197_pt1 | contig 12422 bp, 13 predicted proteins | sample 041ome_8_FD_179965 | JGI IMG/M metagenome (GOLD analysis project Ga0255765, IMG submission 179965) | Coastal salt marsh microbial communities from the Groves Creek Marsh, Skidaway Island, Georgia - 041407BS metaG (version 2) | ecosystem: Environmental > Aquatic > Marine > Intertidal zone > Salt...
GAAATAACTCGGTAATACAATTCCTTCATTTCATCACTGTGACGAATTAGCTGAAATTTGGACAACAGTTCTTGTAGTTCTTCTGTACTGCGAGAATCGATATCCTGGGAAGATGAAAGTCGAAGATTTATCCAACGTTTGTGATATTCAATCACTATTTGCTTTCGATGTTGATCTGTCTCAATTTGCTCGCCAAAGTAATTCTTCAAGGCCAAAATGAAATTTGGATCAACAAAAGAATATTGATTGTCCTTTCCTGGGACATCCGCAGCTAAATCTTTGCTTTCCAAAATGGAGAAATAATCCAATAAATCCAACAGGTCAATATTCCATAAATCAGAGAGAATTTTTATGTCAAAATCTCTTCCGAGATAAGCAGCACTTTCTAGAATCCTAATGGTTTTTTGTTTATCCGTATTAATAATTGAAGGAAGTTCAGATAAAACACCATCGTAAAATTCTGTTAAGTCCTCTCCATTAGGAATTTCCTCAGAATTTACTACCTCCGATAACTGCAGACCACTGGCCGAAGGGGTTAAAACATTCGATCTATACCAGGTTGATATTTGTTGATTTATGAACTTAGGCGTAATGTGATTTCTGATTGTTAATAGCTCATTGAATACATTGTTCAATGAATTTTTTGCACTCTCACTGAGTTTGAAATTTTCATTTTCCCCCAAATGAAGGATATAATCATTAAGATATACATGCTGATTAAAATCGATTTCAAATCCAATTTTTGGTATCCAATCTATTTCTTTTCGAAATTCCTCAGAAGCCGATTTTATACCATCGGAGTAGGTGAATATAAACTTAAATCGACTCCCCAATACTTTTTTGTATTTCCGATGTTCAAGAAGTCCCAACATGAACAAGACAAGATTTTTAGACTCGTTATCAATCCATTGTACATCCTCAAGAATAAAATAGATTTGAGATGATTTCGATCCTACTAATTTGTCTAAAACCTCAATAACAAAATCCTCTCCTGTTTTTTCTCGAGGTCTACCTGAGTGAGTCAATAATTGACCAATACGATCATCTATGATCCCGAAAGGGAAAGCACTGGTTACATTACCAACAATACTTGATTTGTCCTCTATCTCATCCACTCCAAGAAAATCTCCAAATGCCTCCACAAAGGGTTCAAAATGAAGACCATTCTTATCAGTAAACTGATCGCAATCAGCATAAAATACTTCGTGAGTTAAACCCTTCAACTCCGGAGTTAAAATCTCCTTTATGTAGGATGTTTTTCCTATTCCTCTCATTCCATGAATGACTCCAATGGTCGTATCTGAACTTACAATCTTTGCAGTGATTGTCTTGGCTTCAACAACCTTTCTAGCGTATGGGATAGATAAATCAACCAGATTCTCACCAACATCAAACAAACTTTTTTCTGATTTACTAAACTTAAATATCGCATAAAATAGAACGGTAAATACAAATGAAATAGTGGTTGAAATCACTACTTCGCGCAAGGACAACACATGAATTAATAACCACGCAGTTATAAAGGCAGAAATGGTCACAATTAGTGTACCTGCTATTCCAATAATCCGGTTGGAATCTGAACGTTTGCGTTTAAAAAACAATTCCATTGATTTTCCAAATACCATACCTATGAAAACAGTATTCAGTAAAACCACTAAGTGAATATCATGAGGAATTTGAGCATACTTGATAAGGCTCCAAATAAAAAGAGGCGATAACGATCCGTATAATGAAGCAGTCGCAAAAATCTGATATCCACGCAACGTATGGAACCCATCAATATTGAGTTTATTAACGATAAAGAAGGATAAAAGTGTGGGAATTAAAGCAAGCACCAGAGTGTTTGTTACATACCATAAAATGGCCTCTCCTTCCAAGTAATGAGCTGAATCCTCCGGTGTTAAAAACGATAGCGATTGAATAAGAATCAATCCAATTATCATGGGTATCAATTGAGATAGAATGGCTATTGTTAGTTTATCTTTAAATGACTTCCACTCGAAATAACTTCCAACCGTATTGAGACTTAATCGTTTTCTTTGATCAAAGAGGTATTCAAAAAACTGAAGAACCAAAATCAACAGTAAAGATGAAAGTAATAGCAAGCCACCATTTTTTAAGAGCACACCTCTCTTATCGATTGAATAACCGAATATCACCAATGGGTCTGCTAAACCCGCACTAATGGTAAACTTATTGAAACGAAACTCGGTTTGAATCAAGTCATCTACCTGATGGATGAAGTTCCCTTCGTAAACTCCAATTTCATTTATTCCCAATTTATGGCAAATCAGACCAATGAGTAATTCTGATGAATCGCCATCGCTGAGTACTGTTTCTAGATTTTGTGGACCAATTAAATCAGCTATTATATGATGCGGTAGAAGATATTGATTGACACTTGATGAAAGCTGTTGAAAATTAATATCATACATCTCCTCATCCGTATTACCTCTTCGCAATAGCGCGTAACCATTTACCTCACCAACACTTTTGGAAGCTGTGTAATACGGTAATTCCAATAAATCATCTAAGGCATGTTCAAAGGAATACTCAATATTATCATCTGCAAAACCGTAGGTGGATGGAACACCCTTAAAAAATGAAAAGAATTCAAATTGATGATTCATGTTTTGCTCACAAGTTGAAAATTTGAGAGCGATTTTATTCTTCAAAATCCTTAGAGAAGCAATTAACTGTGTATCGGAGGATTTTTTTATTGCTTGCTCGCAATAAAAATCGGATTTACTTAGATAAAAAGGATCATTATTACGTTTTAGAGCGTATTCATAATAGCAACTTGCGTTTTTAAATAGCTCTCGATCTTCTTTCTGAGAGTGCACACTGCTCGAAATCATAATGAAAAAAGCAGTCGCAAAAAGTCTTAATCTAAACTTCATAATAACACTCTAAAATTAAACCCATAACCATACATTAGCTTTTCAATATCTCCTAAGGGCAAATTATTATAAAATACATCAACATTAAACCCCACTTGGAATTGATCGTCGATTTCATAAACCACCTCGGAATAATTATAGAGGCGGTAATCAAAATTGACTTTGCTCAGATTGAATGGAATCTGGTAATATAACTGATTGACAAAATCCAATTTATCCGTTATTCTGGTAGCAATTTTCAAATTGCAATTGACCCTCCATTGATCGTCATTCACCGTACCATCTGTACCTGTCCATTCTTCTAACTGACGAAATAAACCGAAGCCGAAATAGGAATCCTCCCCTTCCGTATCAAATATTCTAAGTCTGGCGTTTGCACCGTATAAAATCCTTTTATCCATACCCCACAAACCATTCCATTGATATTGCACAAAAGGATCAGCGCTTATCTTACGCATATCTAAATCTCTATATCTTAATTGAAGAAAACCCTCATTTTGGACTTCACTACTTCCTGATATCGTCGCATCATATTGAAACATAGTAGTTATTCCATATCCCGGAACCCCTAGTAGTTGTATATTTTCAACGTAAACGCTTATGTCTTGTATGTCTTGAACCTGTTTATCTTTATCTAGAGAGGCGGATAATAACCAATACGACTTTTGTAAATCAGCATCCTCATTTTCCCGATCTACATTCAATATTTGACCATAGCTCAATTTATGAAAAAGCAAGCAAAATAACCCCGCAATTAGATACTTCATGATTAATTTAAGTTGCATAAAAATTTCTTTGAAAATTTTTGTTCATCCTGATTGATTTCTACTCTATACAATTCATCGTTTAACCTTATAGTCATTTGGAAAATTGAGGGCATATCCACTAATTCATTTGCTAATTTTATCTTTTGGTGTGTAGTAAATTTATAATCCATAGCGCCTTCGAAATAACAAAGAATATCTTTTACCGAGTACTCATTACTTGCCTTGCTATGCTTGATTATACGAAAAGAAATAATATCGATCATTTCAACTAATCCAAGTTTGTGTTGAATCCATTTGAGTCCATACGCCGTTTGTCTTTTCCCATAGATCTTTAGTCCCATGACCAGCTAAAGGGATGGGTGTATGACCATGATAAACTGAAACGCTGCTTGATATCTTAATGGGTATGTACAAATTATTTCCAAAGCGGTGTCTCAACTCTAATGCATTTTCCGAAGACTGTAGCGAAACAAGCTTTGTTTCAGGATCAACTCTGACGACATAATGGATCAAAAAACCTCTCTTCAAAACATCCTTTTTTTGATCCAAATGAAGACCCCTATTGTAAAAAATAAGGTCAGAATTCTTATTTGTGAATCTAGCGTATTGATTTAAGAAAAATATATGGTCATCATTCAAATCAAATGATAATATTTTTTTTAATTGGTCTAAATATTCTGTCCACTCAAAGGAATCCGCCATGCTTCGATTAGAGGTTTTTATTTATAAAAATCTACCGTCTCGTCATCAATTTCATTTTCAGTATCAATATCACCGAATTCTGAGGGATTCCCCCATTCCTGACATGCTGCATATAGAATATCGTGTAACGGGTGGTTATGTGTCCATTCATCGGAAACAAGAATTCGAACTTCTTGCCCATTCATATCCTCTCGATACGTGTAACTAAAACCCTGCCCATTAAATTCTACTTCTCCAATCCAATTATTTTCTTCATTGAATTCTGCTTTTTTTAAAACTTTAAACTTTGCCATAATATTAAACTTTATTCCAACCTTTCTTGATGTTTTTTTCTATCTCTTTATCAAAGTAACTAATTATGGTTCCTTCAGAATTAGATACTCTTAGTTTAGTCTTTAACTTCTCAGATCTTGATGGACTGAAATCCGTTATAAACAGTACATATGCTGGATAATCGAACGTATTTTCTTTGTTCGTTTTCCAAGCTACAAATTTTCTAACCATTTTACTACCCTTACTCTCTTTTACATAAACATCCCTTCTAATGATTTCACTTTGCGCACTATTATCTAAAGGGATGCTTGAACGATTAGGCTCAATTTCAATTAATCGCGTTACTTGATCAATTCCCGCATCTTCCAAATTTGCTTTTTTGTCTTCTCTATTTTTGACAAACACCGGAGAAAAAATACTTACCACAGGACTTTTACCTATCGCCTTGTATCCGTTACTTTTAGAATAAGACAACGACATTTTCTGTATTTGACCTTTTGTATTTTGTGAGATTAAATCGGTGCAACTTAACTCAATAACACGAGTAGGTTTTATCATATTAAAAGCCAAATTCGCTTTAGATACCTCAATAAAGTCTGATTCTACGATTTCTTTACTCAATTCTTTATACCATAGTGCTCGGTCTTTGTCACTTAATCCATTGCCTAGTTGGGTTAATACTACATACTCGTTTTCTTCGGTTACAAGGCCTATCAAAAACTCCCGTATCATTCCTTTTCGCGAGTCTTCACCCTCACTAAATCCGATAATCACTGCATCGATAGTAATATAAGGCTTAATTTTATAGATAGGTCCGTCAAAAGCTTTAACAACAATACCTTCAGCGTTAAACTGAGTCACCAATTTGTTAAAATAAACTTCTATTTCCTTTCTACTTTCGAACCATTTCCCATCAACTATATGAACCTCCTCAAGATCTTTTGTTAAGAGCTTGTTTAACTCATCATATAACTGCTTTAAGCCATACTCAGGTTTATTCCCGTTAACTTCAACAATATCAAAAACTGCAAATCTCAGAGATTTTTTGTTACTCTTTAAGGCCGCTGTAACATCAAATGAGCGTGTTCGTTTATCATCGGACTGCACATAAAGCTCACCAGCAAGTATCAGAGAATCTTTGCTTTTAATTTGTTTTGAAAATTCTGTGAGAAGTTCGAGATCTTCTAACTCCGCACCACCATGATTTTTGAGAATTGCCTTTTCCCCATCAAAAAAAAGAAGGTATAAATGTCCGTCATACTTACGAGAGACAAAATACGATTCCGATTCTAAAATCTTATTGGTGATTTGGTCAGGACCTATGGGAAGATACTTTGATGCGACCTTCCGCTTGTAATTTATGGCAATTTCAGATTTCATTTGGTAATGGTTTTAACTCTTGATCAGACAAATGAAGCAATAAGCAATATTTTTCGCCTAAAACTCTTCCCTCTAAAAACCCTCGATACGGATTTCCTCCATCGGTCAAAACGATGGGCTCACTACCTGAGGTTCCCGCACCTACCATCATCAATGCATTTTTATCGTTTAATTCTTTAGCCATTTGAAATAAAAAATCATAGGTAAGTCCGTTCACGTGCTTGATTTGATACTTCTTTTCAAATACTAGCTTGTTAAATACCTTTGCTTTAGGAAATAATTTCCCAGACCATTTAACAATTGAGTCACCCGTTATATTACTGAGTAGATATTTCGGAGATCGCGTTTCTCGCATTTCACCATTGGCGGCAAAAATTTTCTCTGTTTTGTCCACGCTAAAAACAGGCTTCAATGATTCGTTTATATAAACCCTTGAGACCTCAGAAATATATTTCCCAGCAACATCATAGTCAATTTCCGCATCATCGTTTATAATCATGTCTCCAACCGCATTTGCAACTTGTAAATCAAAATCTACACCCACTTCTGGCTTCTTATTTGCTTTATGGGCTAATGCTTCAAACGTGTTTTTCGATGTTGCTTTAACTACTTTTTTAGTTGTTGTCTTTTGGTTATTTGGTAAACCTAAAGTGACTAAATTTGAAGGGGAATTAGGCTTTAAAATTATCTCTGCATCCCTACCCTTATCATTGGCTAACTTAATATATCTGTTCATTCAACCCGATTTTAAAACATTGCAAAATCTAAATCATCGTCCTCTTCAATTGATTCAGCAGGACTCACAATTTCATCTTCCGTCTCATTTATTCCAATAAATTCTATTTCTACAATTTTCCCTGTCACTGCAAAAATCGTGTCACCCTGTTTTATCAAAAACGCATCGTCTCCTTCAAAGTCTGCACGATAGTTAAAAACAAAATAAAACAGTTTATCACCATCAAATAGTTTGGTTGTATCATCCATTTGAAGTTGATAAACAGATTTGACCGCTAACATAAGATACTCATCTATGGTCGATTCTCGAAGGAGTACTTTATCATCATAAATCGATGGCACTAAAGGCACTTCCATTCCATCCTTATCAAATCCAATTAACTTCGATTTGTCTACCTCTTCTCCCTGCTCGTCTACCATAATCAAGGAAGTAGACCCAGATGGTAGCACTATACTACCATCTGCTAATCCTGCTAATTTACAATGACTGCCCAAAGAGTCTTTGACCTCAATATCAGACCAGCCGTATAATTTCTTTCTATCTACTTTCTGCAAACTGGCAAATAAAGATTGCCCGTTTATGCAGAATTCTGCTTTTTTTGCCATTTGATTTTATATTTTGCGTATAAGATTAAAATTATGCTTGAGAGCTCAGCTCGATTTCTAATGAATCGGAATATACTCTATTTCGAAAACTAACACAAAATACACCATATCGATCATTCCCAAAAAATCAAACCGATGAAATACAATAACCCTCCCAAAAAATCCAAACTCAAATTTTTATCTAATGCAAGTGATTTTCAAATCGTCGTCTTGTGCGAATACGAATTGATGAGTATTGATCCTAAATTTAAACGTTGGGATCAAAGTGCTTTTTTCAACAAAAAGAAAAACGATTGGATCAATGAAGAATTTAGTGATGTCCCCTTTAGTGATAGAAGTGCATTTGAAATTGATGTTAAAAAAATTATACCCTGTTACAAAGCACATATTGCGGATGAGTATGCCGATAAAAACCACCTCCACGTATTCAGTAAAAACCTTTCGGAAGATCAATTGAGTTTTGTAGAAAAGATGAAAAAGGAATTATACGCAGATTGGGATACTAAATTTCGGAAGTATAAGGGTACAAAAACTGAATTTAAAGATGGTAATGCCATTGATCAAGAAGTCACATGGGAGTGGGACGAAAGTATAAATGATTACCGTGCAAAATGAAAAATAAAATTATTCAAATTGGAAATACACAATGGAATTCTGAAAATTTTAATGCGCTTCATTTTGCCAACGGAGAAGCAATACCACTGGCATCTTCAAAAGAAGAATGGATGAAGGCATCGAGGAATCAAACTCCTTGCGCATGGGAAATGAAGGATCAAGTATACTATAACCATTATATATTTAATACGGACGAAGGGATTATACCTGAGGGTTATAGAATGCCATCTGATAAAGACTGGAAAGCACTCATGTCGAACCTTGAAGATCAATATGGCCCTGGATGGAATGTGGCTGGAAAAGCACTTTCGGCTCGAAGAGGAGAGTTTAATATTGGATTCCATAATATTTGGGGAGGCATGCTTCAAAGCCACACCGCATATGCTTTTGCTGATTTCGTAAATGAACAAAATGAGGCTTCATACTATTGGACCAGAACTGAATCTTATGACCAACAAGCGCGGAAATTTTATCTACATAAGAAAACCAAAGAGTTTGATATATCTAGCTCGCCAAGAGGTTGTGGGATGTTAGTTAGATTGATTTGCGAGGATTTAGATGTGAAATAAGAGTTTTTGTAATACTAAACATATTTTTATTCAATATCATCAATAACCATGAGCAAGGAGCTAATCGATTTTATCAATATTTTACTACTCGACGGAGAGATTTCCGAAAAGGAGGAAAAACAGGTTTATGAGAAAGCCAATACACTGGGTATTCCAGCTGCCGAGTGTGAAGTAATACTCGAATCGTTATCAGGTCATGCGAAAAAGCAAACGGTGAGTACCAAAAAACTCATCAAGAAAAAAATCCCTATATATCAAAAAAAAGCTGCCTTAAATAAAACAGACATACTCAATCAAAATATTGAGGAGGAATTAGCCAAACAACAAAAAGCCTTGGCTAACTCAAAGTCCATACAATCCCAGATAGATAGTCATCATGATGAACGGCATTCGATAATAAAAAAAGTTGAGGATTTCCAAAATGTAAAAGATGAGTTGCCCAAGGAATACATGCGTCTCTTAATCCAATTAAAGTCCAAATTAGAAAAGAGCTTGGGAAGCAAAATAATTGAGAATAATGAATTTCAAAATACTCTTCTTTATAAAGCCAATGAAAATTCAATCGTAAACTACTTTGAAAATGCAACCTGGGATATAAGTAAGTTGACCATAAAGAGAAAAATTCGATATTACATTTTCACTGCAGGATACTACATCATATGTGGATACCTTGCTGTAGATTGGATATGGTTTTCTGCAGAGGATGGCGGAATCATAAGTGATGAACAATGGATGGGGTTCAAGTGGTGGCAGATTTTAATAGCGGCCTTTTTAAGTGCTATTTTAGGTCAGATGTCCAAAGAAAAAATATCGAAAAATAAACTAGATTTTAATACAGAAGACATAAAAAAGAAGTTAAATGAACTTCTAACAGATGATTTAAAAGAACAATTAAAATTATACAACGAACTCAAAAAAGAATTGAATTCAAACAACAATCTTAAATCTCGCAAATTCAATTAAACAAATATGAGTGACAAAATTCAAAATGAACATCTTGAGGAACTTAAGAAATTGAATGATTCTTTATCTTCTGAGAATAGCAAACTGGATAGATTATACAAAGATTTTAAAGCAGAAGCATCAGCTGTTTCCAAATCAAAGGATAAAGTTAAAATCTACAAGAAAAGCATTGAAGTTGAAAATAGATTGAAGGAATACCCCTCAAGTGCTCAAGGCAGTGTATTTTTTCAAAATGCGATGACGAGTAAGTATGAAGCCTTCGGAAAAGAACATCTAGAAAATATCGCCCGTTTCTTCACCTTTTTAGAGCAATTGGAAGATCATTATCACGGACTATATAAAACTGCAACTACCATATATTCCAAAGATCCTCATCATTCTTCCATTAAGGGATTATATAAAACGCATGAACAATTAATTGGGGCATATAAACTGATGCTCGTACTCATTATTGAAGTAGATAGGGATCAACTGCTATATCATAAGGTTTTCAATCAAATTGAAGATCAAGGAATATTTTTATCTGCAAATGAAAAGTTAGCTTTAAAGCAGATGGCGAATATATCCGATAAATTAAATGTTGTTATTGATGGACTAAATGTCTTGATTCATGAAACTCAAAAATCAAATGAACTTTTAGGAAAATCTTTAGAGTCTATTTCAAATTTACGTTCCGATATTGACTGGGTATCATCAGATATTTCAAACTTAGGGTTTGAAATATCTGATATGCAATCAGAGATATGGGGTTTATCTCAGAAATAAAACGCGCATTGCATTATTTAAACTTCAGGGTATATGGATTGATTCAGAATTTCAAAAAGCATTGGGGTACCTAAAAAGACTGGAGAATTCCGAATAATTTTATACCCTTAATCATGGCCAAATGATCGTTTCTTAAGAGCTCAAAATCAACAAAGAAACATTATCGACTTGGCTTTTAAATCGATTAATGACGCCTGATTTTAATAACGTAAATGAATTAAACATCTTTATTTCCCTGTTTCTGGTGGAATAATTGGGCCTGTTAATTTTTTATACGGTGATGATTTTGAAATATAAAAAGAATGGAAATTAGAGTTTTTGAAAATGATGTGATTTTTTCTCTTGATGCTAATGGTCTAAAATTGACTTCCAGAGGTAAAACTTTGCTTGAGGGGTTCTCTGATGTTGGCAATCAGTTTAATGGATTACTGCCAGTTGTTTATTATGAATCAAAAAAATTGATGTATTTGGATTTAGATTCTTTAGAAATATTTACTGTCCAAAATGTTGATTGGATATCAGGCTTGCATTTTGTCGGAAGTAATTTGCAATATTTTGGGCATAACTCCAGGACAGATATTAGGTCATCGAAAAATGAGACTCAATCGTTCACAACGCTTTTTGATTGCGCCTATCACTTTGCAAATGTAGAGGGAGTTTCTGTAGAGAAAATTGAAAAAAAAGTTTTTGATCATGATTTGCAAAAATTCAATTCAACAAACAGCTTTAAAGTAAATATCACGAGTAAAACTTTAATTAAAATGCTTGAAGATTCTAAATATTATCAAATAGTAGGTAAAGGTGTTTTGTCTAAAAGTTTGAATCTAGGAGGAAATCATTTTAAATCAGATGATGGGGGTGTTTATCACCCAAAGCAGTATAGTCTTTCGGGTGGATCGAAATACGGTTTAATGGATATTCGAACTAATGAACTGTTGATTAATTGCTCGTATAATGAAATTAATGTCCTGCCTGGTTTAGCAATAACTGAATCAGGGATATTAGAGTTTTGAATTTATTAATGAAAATATGGAATTTGTTAAAATAGGGAAAAATGAATGGTGCACAGAAGATGCGCGATTTATGCATGACAGAAATGGGGAGCCCATTCACATGGCTAAAAGTATTGAAGAATGGGATTCATATTGTTTGAATGATGATTATTGCTGTTGTGCCTATGATTTTGATGATAAGAACATTAAGAAATATGGACTGTTTTACAATGTTCATTGTGTAAATCAATGGGAATCTGTTGTCCCAGAAGGCACTAGGTTACCTAGCTATGAAGACTGGAGTGACTTAGTTTCAAGTTTGGGTAGTAATGTGCCTCCTGATAAATACTCGCAAAGCGAAGTGTTAATTAAGTTAAAATCTCAAAAGGGTTGGCCTGGTAAAATAGCTTTTAAGAATCCCTTGGTAGGAACTAATGAATCAGGTTTTACAGCTTTACCTGGCGGGTATCTCAAGCATGTTATGATGCCTACAATATTTCATGGTAAAGGTCAGTCGATACACTGGTGGACGACCGATTATGCTGATGTGCTTGTTTCAGAATATGATAAAAATAAATTTTTGTTAGAACCCAAGTCAAATCCCGATGATTTTTTTAATTTGAAATACGATAATTATAAAATCGGTCGCTACATGAGACTGGTGAAATTATAAATGCATAGAATATTGTTTTTGTAAGTGTTGAGCCACATTGAAGTCAAAAGAGTTTTCTCGAACAATTCAGAAACTGTAGAAGGTGGTTTACATTTTTTACATATTAATCCTTCTCTTGTTTGGCTGGAGAATAGTCAAGGTGGTTTCAATGATTATAGATTTATTTAAAGATGCCACAGAAGAAAATGAAGAGTAATGGGGCTAAATTCAAATCTTGTATCCTTAATCAATAATTTGTCTGATTTTAATTTGTCGAATCATCAGGCCAAATTTATTGAGCATTACAACATAATATTCTCTGATTCTTTTGAAATATTCATTTATAGGTTCATTGATATTCCGAGTAAGAAATATCCTGATAAAAATGTTCGGGCTCATCACCTTTGATCCATATTACTTGGATGAAATTCAGTCCCCCCACATTTTTTCAAATTTAAATTGGCTGGAACTATCAATAATGTTTCAATTTTCACATATCAATA
>Ga0255765_1005202_pt1 | contig 12418 bp, 7 predicted proteins | sample 041ome_8_FD_179965 | JGI IMG/M metagenome (GOLD analysis project Ga0255765, IMG submission 179965) | Coastal salt marsh microbial communities from the Groves Creek Marsh, Skidaway Island, Georgia - 041407BS metaG (version 2) | ecosystem: Environmental > Aquatic > Marine > Intertidal zone > Salt...
ATGTTTGGAATATGTCTAGCCCACTCTGCTGATTGAATATCACGTTTATCTCTGTAGTACAAATCGTGATTACCTGGAATAAAAAACACTCTATCAAATGCTTTGCCCAGTAATTCAAGTGCTTGTAGACTGTAGTTAAGTGTAACAATGTTGATTGCCGCTCTGTTGTTATGCCAGTCACCTAGCATCAAGCAAGTTTCACAACCTTCTTCTTTGGCTTTTGAAATAAACCATTTTACAAAGTTCAAACAATCTTCGTTGTGTGTCGTTGAGTTAGATTTCAGACCAAAATGGATGTCAGTCAGAATTGCCGCTTTCTTAAATAAATTTGCCATACAGTATATTATACCTTAATTAGTTGACAGTGTCTAGTTATTTGGTAATATCAGTTTCTAGAATTTTATTCATCAATGCCCCAACCACCTGAATTTTGTCTAGTGTAACTAGGAGCAAAATTATTCATTTCCAAAATGTCATCACGAATATTTTGATTACGTTTTTCAATATTCAACACTCTGGTAAATGAGTTAGTGATTGCGGCAGTATAATATGCAAATGGGTTTTGTGATTTAGATTCATCAAACTGTAGTCCGATTTGACTTAACTGTAATAATGCTTGTGATTTCATTTCATCGTTATAGGTATAGCCTCGCCAGTTTGATCTAGTAGCATAACGTTCTACTAACTTCATAAACATGTTAGCCAGTTTTGGAGTCATATTTCCGTGGTCAGTTGAAAACTTGCCGTTATCTACAGTGCCTTTCCAATGGCTTTTGCCAACTAGTATTGGATTGCCATCTTCGTCTACACGATAGTGATAGAATGGAGGAAAGTTAACTTTGACATATTTTTTAGCACCACGAGCTTTTTCTGGCTCATCATCATATTCTGTTGTGATCGAATCATCTTCTGCTTCAAGTCTAGCCTTTTCATCTGCTTTGCGTTGTTTAATATCATCAATTGGAATATGTTCAAATGTCATAACACGGAATACCACATCGGTAGCAGGCATGTCTTTAGTAGGTACTAAGAACTCATCAACTTTCTTTTTAATCCCTTCTACGGCAAAAGCGTCCACTTGCAGTTTAGCCAAACGCTCACAACGTGCTTTACGTGCTTCTAGTATATTTTTTTTGTTAATTTTAGACACGCTAGGAAGAATCATATCATAATCACTATCGTGTTCTTTATCAATAAAAGAACAATAGGTCTTTTTACTTTTATGAATTTCTTTTAATATGTCTTTGTTGTTTAAGTAGTTAACTTTTCTCATAAATTTAAATTCCTTTTATATACTACTATTATAATACCTATAAATACTAAAAAGCAAGAGGTATTTTTAAATTATGGCACTTAATATTGGTGGCGGCATTCGCTCAATTGGAAACTTAGGCTCATCAGCTTTTGATAAAGCAAAGAGTCTTGGTGGCTCAGCATTCAGCTTATTAAACCCAAGTAACTCAAGATTGTCAATTAGTGGGCTATTTGGTGGCGGTGCATCTAGTGGCCCTAAACAAAGTCCAACATTTGGATTTAGAGGACAAAACGGTGGCACAGCATCTGCAACCGAAGATGATTGGCGAGTACGAGTTAGTTTACCAGAAGAAAGTAAATTGATGTACAGAGATCCAAAAGGTGCTAACACACTAATGGAACCATTGATTGAAACTAATGGAGTCATATTTCCTTATTTGCCACAAATATCGGTTAGTCACGTAGCCAACTACAACAGTCAACGGCTTACACATAGTAATTATCCTCAACACTATTACCAGAGCAGTGAAGTGAGTGACATCACAATCGCTGGAGAGTTTACAGTACAAAGTGATCTAGAAGGCCAATACTTAATGGCCGCAATATACTTTTTCCGTTCAGCAACTAAAATGTTCTTTGGTAGTGGCGAAAATGCAGGTAATCCGCCACCTATCTTATACCTAGATGGTTATGGCAGTCATTACTTTCCACATGTTCCTTGTGTTGTTAGTAACTTTACACACACGTTGCCAGGTAATGTTGACTATGTTGAAGTACCAGTTACAACAACAGATATAACAGAAATTACAAGAGAAAAACAAGGTGTTACTTACTTAGACAATGACGGACTTAATAATGTTCCTAGTCATTTAAGATCTAGTGCAGGCACAGGACAACGATTACAAGAAACAATTGAATCAAGATCAACAATGACTACACACACTAGAGTACCAACAACTAGTACTGTGTCAATTACACTGAAACCAATATACAGTCGCAAAAATCTTGCAGAAAGATTCAACCTGGATCAATTCTCAAGTGGCAAACTGTTAGCGGATCAAGACAAAAAACTTGGAGGCTTCTTATAATGGCCGTAGAATATTCAAAAACTAGTCCTTACGCTAAAACTGAAACGTTTAGTTTCTTTTTAGACGTAGCAACATTACCAGACATTCCTAAAAATCCTGATGATGTTGTTTATCGTATTGATGCTATATATAAACACCGTCCTGATTTATTAGCATATGATCTGTATGGCGACACTAATTTGTGGTGGGTATTTGCTATGCGAAATATTAATACCATTGAAGATCCAGTATACGATTTTGAACCAGGCAAATCAATTTATATTCCTAAAAAGGAAACAATATTTGCTACACTAGGATTGTAACAGATGGCACAAGATCCAAGAGTCCCTGCAGATGTAGCACAAAATCAGATATTTAACGAGCAAGTACCTGAGCAAGTTGATGTCATAACTACGCCTTTAGATCTAGATGAGGAACAGCGACTTGAAGTAACACGACTAGTAGATGAACCATTTGAAGATATTGGTCCTGATAACTTACCAAATTCGCCAACAGTAGAATTAGAAACAGCAGTAATTGATGTTACGCCATCTGTTCAAGCAGATGATGTTCAAGTTGCCGACACATCAAGCAGTAACTATGTACAACCTACACAGCCGTTACCAAACACACTGCTACAATATCCTAGTTACACTTACAGTTTAAGTCTACATCTGTTAACAGCAGAAGAATATAATCAAATTGTTGAAAATCAATCATATACTCCTACAAGAGTTCTTATAGCCAGTGCAGGTAGACGAGATGCTCAAACATTTCCTAGGAATGAATTCTTCAGTGAAGACTTTTATTTTGAAAAGTTAGACATGACAACAGTGATTGGACTTAGTGAAAGAACTAGAGGAACGAATGCTATAGATGTCAGCTTTGAGATTGTCGAGCCATACGGGTTAACGTTTATGAATAGACTGTTAGATGTTACTAGTAGTCTTGGCAGTAAAAATTATTTGGACATGCCATATGTATTAGAAATTGATTTCTTTGCTATGGACGATTCAGGAAACATTAAAGGCAAGATACCAGGAATAACCAAACGCATTCCTATCAAGATTGCACACATCGATGTTGAAGCTGGAACTAATGGTGGAGTTTACAAATTTAGAGCAATACCATTTAGTCACAGTGCTTATGACCTACATACTATTTCAACCCCTGCACACTTTGAATTGGCGGCAAAAAATATTAGCCAATTCTTTGGACTAGACAAAGACGGCATTACACCTAAAACATTTAATAGTCAACGTGAAACCGAAGCTGGTAAACTATGGGGATTAAATGATACGCAAGTAGTAGTTAACGGACAAGCAGTTAACAAACGTGACTTGCCAACTATTAACTTTAGTGCAGAGTCACTGAGCAAACTTAATAGAGTAAGTGCGTTTGCTGATGCTCTTAACAATTGGTTTGCCAGTTTGAGAGATAGCAACAAAATAGCAGTTGCAGACGAATACGGATTTGAGTTTGATCCAGAGATTGCTAACAGTGATTTTGTTCAACCTGAATCAACAAACAAAAAACAAACAGTAATGAATTCACTTGACGATGCTATTACTGCTAAACGAGCAAATGTCAACGATGCTCCAGTAAATGCTTATGATCCAAGTTTACAAATATTTTCTATCAATGCAGGTACGTCAATTGAAAAAATTATCAGTTACTTGGTTAGACACACAACCTATATTACCAAACAGTTAAAAGTTCCTGAAGGTAAGTCAATTGAACAGTACACAAAAGAACTAGAAGAAAACAGTAACAAAGAATTAAACTGGTACAAGATAGTTCCTAAAATTAAAATTTTAGACTTTGACAGTCGCCGCGGAATCTTTGCTAGAAAAATAACATATATGGTTCAGAAGTATAGAATGACCAATGTGCAAAGTGCAGAAGCACCGCATAAAACAGATCAAAATCCAATTAAGAAATACAATTATATCTTTACTGGAGAAAACCAAGATGTATTAGATTGGAATTTGAGATTTAACGCACTTTACTATACTGCTGTGACTGCGTTTAAAGATAACCTTGTAACCACAACAAGAAACAGTCAAGAAATAGGCGGACGGACAAATAACCCAGACAGTTATACTGGCAAAGGAGTTACAACAGATCCTGATGACCCAACAAAACAATATACGTTGCCCGACAACAGTGTAATGCCGTTGATCAATAAACCAGTTGTTATTGACACTAGAAGTAGAGCAACAGGTGGAAGTTTTACAACAGAAGAAGTAACAGCCAGTGACTTTGAAGAAAGCCTATTAAGTCAGAGCCAAGGTGATCAACTACAGGTTGATTTAGAAATTTTAGGCGATCCTAGTTTTATTAAACAGGACGATGTATTTTATACGCCAACTGATTTGACAGGTAAACTAGAAGAAAAAAGTATAAATCCTGGAGATGTTAGACTAACACCAAACGGCAGTATTAGAACAGACAATAGACAAATTAATGTACAATTAACATTTAGAACTCCTGAAGACATTGACGAAAGCACAGGACTTAATAAATTTAATTCTAAATACAGTGTCAGCGTGTTTAGTGGACTGTATCATGTGTTACAAGTTAAAAATTCATTTACCGGCGGACAGTTTACACAGGTTCTTACACTAGCCAGAGCTGTTAGACAAAGCAAATTTGATTACAGTAACAATAAAGCACAATCACTAAGTGATATTGGTAACAGAGTTCCTGGACAAGATGCTATAACATCACCAGAAAATATTGCTCCTGATCTAGATCAGATAAACAAAGTAGTAGATGATCCTTTACTACCTAATCCAAACGCAGTTCCTGGAGTGGCGGCTGTTACAGAACAGTTTGACCAAGGTGTAGATTTTAGTGATCTTAAAAATATCAGAGACACAGCAGAAACGCTTGGAGTAGATGATCAGACATTTGCTGTTACAACTGCTCAACAACAAGCACAGAGTCTATTAAATAGAGGCGGCAATTAATGGCTATTGATCGTAGAATTGGAACCAAGGTAGATAAGATATTCCGTCGAGAAGAAGCGACAGCAACTCGAGTTGACCCGTATCCATATATAGGTGTTGTAAAAAACAACTACGATCCAACACGTTCTGGAAGAATACAAGTATGGATTCCAGATTTTGGTGGCGATCAAGAAGATGATCATAATTGGCGTACAGTAAGTTATGCTAGTCCTTTTATGGGTTACACTGGATCAGGACCTAAAACAGGTGATCCTAAAACAACATCAAACAGTTTTGACACAGTACCGCACAGTTATGGTATGTGGATGGTACCACCGGACATCGGTGTAGAAGTTATTGTTCTGTTTATTGCCGGCGATCCTTTAAGAGGATATTGGTTAGCCTGTATTAACAGTAACCTTAGTCAATATATGATGCCAGGACTGGCAGGAAGTAAAAACTTTATTGGCGCTACAGAAGAAAGTGGACGTGTACCAGTTGTTGAGTTTAACGAAAATGGTAGTCAATACACAAATAACAATTTTGTGAACGCAGAGAAGCCTGTTCACAAAATACAGTATCAAAGATTAATTGAACAGGGATTGCATTTTGATCCAGTAAGAGGCAGTATCAGTTCAAGTAGTCAACGTGAAAGCCCAAGTCACGTGTTTGGTATATCAACACCAGGTAGACCAACTAACGATCCAGCAGATGATGTAAACTATCTAAAGAATTTAAGAGCCGGTAAAGAAGACGACAAGTATCGTAAAATTAAATCACGTAAAGGCGGACATCAGTTTGTTATGGACGATGGCGAAGTATTAGGTGATAACCAACTAGTTAGACTAAAAACTGCCAGCGGACATCAACTGTTGATGCACGATTCAAATGACAGTATCTATATCAGTCATGCTAAAGGCGAAAGTTGGATTGAAATGAGTAACCAAGGTGATATAAAAATATACAGCAAGAGTGGATTTAGTCTAAGAAGTGAAGGCACTATTAATATGCACAGTGATGCTAATATTAATTTTGATGCCGGTGGCACTATTAGAATGCGTAGCCAAAATAAAATACAGATGGAAACTGGCACTACTACTTTTAAACAAGACAAGTTTCATGTTGAAACACAGCAAGATACGCAGTTCAAAACAGGTGCAAGATTTTTAGTAGATGCTGATGCAAAAATATCTGTAAAAGCAGGAGGCATACTAGCACTTGAAGGACTAAACATATATTCTAACAGTGGCAGAACAGAAACAGTTGATCAAATTAAACGTCTTGCAGAATTTAAATTACCCGACACTAGCCAACCAGGCGGTCCTGGGACATTCTGGCAGTTAAATTTAAATGCTTTACCAACAATATGTACGTTAGCACCTACACATGAACCTTATTATAGAGGTGAACAACAATCAGACCTTGAAAAAGAAACAGGTATACAACCTAAGGCTACATTTGCAGGCAAGATTGATGCTACAAAATCACTTGCAGGTAGTGGTGTAGACAATGGAGTTAAAGCAGTTAGTGTTAGAAATCAACCAGAGGCTACTAGAGAAATAGGACCATTGAGTAAAGATGATTTGACAGCATACTATGCTCAAATTGGACAAAGTGAAAGTAGCATGAAGTATGATGCTGAAAATGAATTAGGATATCTAGGCAAGTATCAAATGGGATTACCTGCTCTTAAAGATGCTGGCTTTGTTCGCAGTGATGTTAAAAGTTTAAGTGACTTAGACAATGCCAACAGTTGGACTGGTAAGGATGGTATTTCGAGTAAAGATGCTTTTAAACAGAATCCAAAGATACAAGAAAGTGCTATGGAAGATTATACAGAAAGAAATTACACTGCTATGGTAGCCAACGGCGCTATTACAGCAGACATGCCAAAAGAAGAAGTGGGTGGTATGTTAGCAACCAGTCATTTGTTGGGTGCTACAGGTGCTAAAAATTGGAGAGCAACTGGTCAAGGTGCAGATGCAAATGGTACAACAGGCGGCAACTATTTCCAAAAAGGCAAGTATGCTGTAGCACAGATGGCGCCTAAAGTAGGGGCAATTCAAGCAGGATAAATATTATTATGGCTACTATGTATAAAGGTTTTTCTACTCTAGGCAAAACAAAGAATTTTCGCCTGACAGACTTTGAATTGGTTAAACAAGATTTAATCAATCATTTCTACATACGTAAAGGTGAAAAATTAATGAATCCAGACTTTGGAACCATTATTTGGAATGTACTTTACGAACCTCTTACGGAAGATTTAAAAACAGTTATCACAACTGATATTAAACAGGTAGCAGAATATGATCCTAGATTATCAATTGACAATGTTATTATCACAGAATATGAAACAGGACTTCAAATTGAATTAGAACTACGTTATCTTAAGACTAATCAAATCAATGTGTTAAACTTAAAGTTTGACGGCAAAACAGAAACAATCACACTAGCCAATTAAATACTCAGTTTATTTTCTGTAATAAATACAGTATAACAGAATTGAGAGTATTCTATGGCAACTACAACAAGACAGACAAGTTTATTAGTTTCAGAAGACTGGACTAAACTTTATCAAACATTCCGTAACGCTGACTTCCAGAGTTACGACTATGAAACTATCAGAAAAACAATGATAGATTACCTTAGGACTTATTATCCTGAGGACTTTAACGACTTTATTGAATCAAGTGAATTTATTGCACTAATTGATCTAATTGCATATCTTGGGCAAAGTCTGAGTTTCCGTGGTGACTTAAATGCTCGTGAAAACTTTATTGACACAGCACAGCGTCGTGACAGTATTCTTAAACTTGCTAAACTAATTTCATACTCTCCAAAAAGAAATATTAACTCAAGTGGATTATTAAAAATTGATTCGGTGTCTACTAGTGAGAATGTATTTGACAGTGACGGTGTTAATTTAAGTAACTTAGTAATTAACTGGGCAGATGCAGGTAATGAAAATTGGCTTGAACAATTTAACACAGTTTTAAATGCAAGTTTTGTAACAAACCAAGTTGTAGGTAAACCTAGTAACAGCCAACTAATTAATGGCATTACTAATAGTGAATATCAAATTAATCTAGTACAAACAGCACTAGCTCGTTACGCATTTAAAAATTTAATCAATGGTACTAATATGGACTTTGAAGCAATTAGTCCAACTAGTGCTGGCACTAGCACAGTTTACGAAGTAGCGCCAAGACCTAATGCTACATTTAATCTGTTACAGAAAAATGATAATAGAGGTAACTTCAGTGCTAACACTGGTTTCTTTGTTTACTTTAAAGAAGGTGTTTTACAAACAGTTGATATAAACTTCCAAGAAAGTATTCCAAACAGAGTTTATCCAATTAATGTTAACAACATTAACAATAATGACATTTGGGTATACCAAGTTAACAGTGATGGAACACTAGGCGAGTTATGGGAACAAGTGCCAAGTATTGGCAATACCAATGTTATCTACAACAAACAAAACAATAAAAATGTTTATCAAGTTAATACCAGAGCAAATGATCAAATTGATCTGGTGTTTGGTGATGGCAGTTTCTCAAAAGTGCCACAAGGTAAATTTAGAATCTATTATAGAACTTCGAATGGACTAGACTACAAAATTACTCCAACAGAAATGCAAGGTGTAATTATACCAATTAACTATATTAGCAAAAACAATAGAGTAGAAACTATAACAATTAGAGCAAGTTTACAATACACTGTGGCTAATGCTAGTTCACGTGAATCAATTGAAGAAATTAGACAAAAGGCTCCTCAGCAATACTATACACAAGACAGAATGATTAGTGCTGAAGACTATAACATTTTACCGTATACACTTTACAGTAATATTCTTAAGATTAAAGCAGTTAACAGAACATCAAGTGGCGTAAGTCGTTATCTAGATGTTGTTGACAACACCGGCAAGTATTCCAGTACAAATATTTTTGCACAGGATGGTATGCTTTATTCTGAGGAAACATTAAAAACATTTAGTTTTGACTACAATACTGTTAGTGACATACAGAGAGTAATTTACAATCAATTGACGCCAATTATTGAATTAAAAGAAACACAGCAGTTCTTTTACGAAAAATTCCAAAAAATATCATTGGTAGACCATTACTGGAACAGTTCAACATTGTTGACAAATGGTTCAACAGGATATTTTTATGATTTAAACAACAAGCCAATTCAAATTGGTAGTTTTGTTAGTAACAATGCTCAGTATATCACTGAAGGTGCTATTGTAAAATTTAGTCCAGGTGATGGCAAATACTTTGATAACAAAAATAAAATACGAACAGGCACACCGAGTAAACCAGGCGACAAGTTTTTTATCTACGCCGCCATTGAAGATGTACTAGCAGACGGTACTAATAGCGGACAAGGAAATTTATCAACCGGAAAAGGTCCTGTAACAATTAACCAAGAAGTGCCAACAGGTGCTATTGCTAGTGAAATTTATGCAGTATTTAATATCAATTTATTAGATTCATTGATAACTAGCATGATCAGTTACATACAGGCATTTGAAGACTTTGCATTAAGATATGACATAACTGCTAGTGAATGGAAAATTATTAAGCCTAGTGATGTTAGTGCAAAAACTGAATTTGATTTAACATACGAAGGTGACGTAAGTGGAACTCAGTTAGATCAAAGTTGGATTATTAAATTTGAAACAGTAGGTGAAACATACATAGTACACTATCGTGGGTTACAGTATGCGTTTGAAAGTGTTCAAGAAACTAACTTCTACTTTGACGATCAAGTAAAAGTATTTGACCCAGTAACTGGTAATACAATATATGATCAAGTAAAAGTTCTTAAAATTAATAATAAACCAGACTCAAGTGAACAGTTAGGTTTAGACTACAGCTGGTATATCTATAAAAATATTGTTGAAGCAGATGGTTACGAAAATCCAAATAAAATTTTAGTAACTTTCCCAGACGGTGACAATGACGGTATTCCAGATAATCCTGAACTGTTTGAACTAATTGTAAATCCTGAAGTTGACAGAAGAACAAAATATGTATTCTTTCAAAACACATTTGGGTATGACAACTTTGTTGTGCAGACACCAGTTAGTAACAATCTAATTGAAAGTCAGTACTCAAGTTTAAAAGATGCACAAGGAGAAGCAACACTATACAAAAACAATCAGTTGTTCTATATTGACACAACTAATAAGTTTTATAAGTTAACAATCACAGGCGAAACATATACTCTAAATGAAGTTACTGGTTATACTGCTAAGAAAGGTAGACAAGATATCTACTTCCAGTATAGACATAACTCACCAAATTATAGACGTATTGATCCTAGCCCAAATAACATTATTGATTTATATGTATTAACCAAACAATATGTTGAAGATTATACAGCATGGATCAAAGATACATCAAACACATTAATAGAACCAACACCTCCAACCAGTGAGGATTTGAGTTTAGAATTTAGTAACTTAGAAAATTATAAATCTGTGTCAGACACTATCATTTATAATCCAGCAGTGTTTAAACCTATATTTGGTAGTAAGAGTGATTTAAGTTTACAAGCAACATTTAAAGTAGTTAAAAATCCAAACGTTGTGGTTAGTGATACTGACGTACAAAGTTCAGTAGTAGCCGCAATTAATAGATATTTTGATATTGAGAATTGGGACTTTGGTGAAACATTTTATTTTTCAGAGTTGGCCGCATATTTGCATTCAGTGTTAACTCCAACGATTTCAAGTATCATTATTGTACCAGCAAGTGAAAACAGTTCTTATGGAAGTCTGCAACAAATCAACGCAAATTTCAATGAGATTATAGTAAGTTCAGCAACAGTAGAAAACGTACAGATTATTAGTGCAATTACAGCGGCACAACTTAATCAAACAATTTCTGCATAACGAGATAAAGGCGTTAAATGGCTCAAAAGAAAACAGTTAATTTATTACCACAGATCTTTAGATCAGATACTAACCAGAAGTTTTTATCTGCTACATTAGATCAGTTAACTCAAGAACCTAAATTAGAAACTCTTTATGGGTACGTAGGTAGACAGTTTGCTCCTACATTCAAAGTAGGTGACAGTTATGTTTTGGAAAATGATAGTGCCAGACAAAACTACCAACTAGAGCCAGGCATACAGGTACAAAACGAAAAAGACGAAACTATATTCTTTTCAAGTTATAATGACTTCTTAAATAAAATCAAATACTATGGTGGATTAACAAACAATCATGACAGGCTGTTTGCCAACGAATACTATTCATATGATCCACAGATTAACCTAGACAAATTTGTTAACTTCTCACAATACTATTGGTTAGCAGATGGTCCTAATTCTGTTGATGTTGATACTACAGGTGTTAAACTTGTTGATACAATTAATGTCAGAAGAGACATTCACCAGGACGAATACTTTTATAAAGATGGTGGCACCGAAAACTCAACGCTGGTATTTGCCAGAGGTGGTACATATACTTTTAATATTGATCAACCAGGACATAAGTTTTGGATACAGAGTGAGCTAGGTATAGACGGTAAACTTAACAGTATTCCAACAAAAAGCAGTCGTGATATTTTAGGTGTTACTAACAACGGTGCTGAAACTGGTGAAGTTATATTCCAAGTTCCACAAAAAACAGCACAAGAAAGATTTATTAATATGCCAAACGTATTCAATGTAGAATACGCAAGTCCAGAAGCATATTCAGATATTCATAACAAAACACTAAGTCAGGTACAAGCGGCATTTCCAGAATGGTTAGGTATAACTGGGCAACTAGATGGTAAGCATTTGATCTTTCTAATATCAGATGCACTAAACAGTCGTGGAGAAGAAATATGGACTGCTGATGAAGTTGTTGTGACAGAGCCTGGCGTAGTCATTGATTCAGAATATAACAACGGTGCAATTATCGATGTTGCAGGTGACGGTAGTGACTTCTTCAAACGTGAAGTTACTGTTAACGGTGTAAGAGTTATGGCGGCTGGCACAGTGGGTGGACAAACAGCAGTTCCAGATGCGTTTACAGAAAAAGTTGCACGTATGTTTGAACTGTTTACAGATCCAACTGGCTCAGGCATTAATGAAGAATATCAAAGAAACTTAATTAAAACACTGAGTGGTGATGCAGGAACTTAT
>Ga0255765_1005203_pt1 | contig 12417 bp, 2 predicted proteins | sample 041ome_8_FD_179965 | JGI IMG/M metagenome (GOLD analysis project Ga0255765, IMG submission 179965) | Coastal salt marsh microbial communities from the Groves Creek Marsh, Skidaway Island, Georgia - 041407BS metaG (version 2) | ecosystem: Environmental > Aquatic > Marine > Intertidal zone > Salt...
CCGCGTTCTCCGCGCTCGCCCGCGCGTCGACGCGACCCCGCGACGCGTTCGCGTGCGTCGCGGAGTGACGATCCCGAAATAGCGTCGCGCGACGAAAAGGCCCCCTCGCGAGACCCCTTTCGCCGTCGCGGCGCGTGTCCGCCACACGTTTCGGTCCCTCGAGGGGGGGTGGGTTGTTATTTTTCCGCGATGCCGCGTTCACCGTTCGCAAATCGTCGATTCCGCGACCCGTTTGACGATGATAAGGCTTCTTCGTCGTTTCGTCTACCAACCTTACCGCGTCCAACAACCTTACCGCGGTATCATTTGATATCGCGTACTGTACAAGTACTTTTTTTAAACCCATCGCGTATTTCATGGCGTTCGCGCGCCTCGACGGGCGGGCGGGGCGCGGTCCGTCGCCGCGCGCGCGACGCGGATCGCCGACACGCCGAGTCGCCGGAGCGCGGCGCGGCGAGCCGGAGAATCGCGAGCGTGGCGCGACGCCGCGACGCCGCGACGCCGCGACGCCGCGACGCGCTCGACCATGGGCCGACGCGCGAACCCGTTCCCTCGCGACATCGACGTCGACGCCGCGATGTACGCCGATCCCGCGTTCCACGCCGGTCCCGCGGCGCTCGCAGCGCGTCCATGTCCAGCGCGGATGCGTCGTCGTCGTCGCCGGCACCGTCGCGCGAGCGACGCGCGTCGCCGACGCGCGCGACGACGGGCGCATCGCGCGGGCGTCTGGCGCGACGCCGAACGTCGGCGCGCGCACGGCTCGGTCGCGAAAAGTTTTAAGGAGATGTTTATGAAAAAGTGCCTGTGCTCGCACAAGCAGTAAAAAAGTAGCCGAAGGGGGCCACGACTGAGATCTCCACTCACACGACGGACCCATACGCATTGGCTAGCCGCGAAAGAAGCCGAGTTGAGGCCACGGCTTCCTTGTCCACAGTGTCCACAGACGAAAAGTTTCGCCTTTTCGAACGTTGGAAGAGCGCCACGCCGAGCGCAAACGCGGCGACGATCGGCAGCACTGATAAAAGATTTTCCAACGCTTTGTGTGACGAAGATTCAGTGAATGTGTTCGAGTTGTCGCTGGAACCGCGGCCCAGACTGCGCGCCGGAATCGTCACGCTCGGCGCTTTGAACGCGGTTTTCGCGCCGAGGCGCGCGCCGGGAGACGAACATGTGGTTGCGCCGTCACGGATTCGTGAACGGTTGTCGGTAAATGAGCCCTCAGGGCAACGCTCGCACGCGTCGCTCGCTGTGACAAAGTAATTTTCGGCGCAGTATTCGCATGCAACGATCGTTCGCGAAGATGGGAGAGAAAACTTGTCGCCGGCGTGCCACGTGTATCCGAGTGGGCACGTCGGCTTCGCACAGCCGCCGAAACCATTCGGCGCGAATCCGTTACTCGCATCACAGTAGTCGCACGACTGCGAAGATTCGTCAAACGTGATGTACCCTGCTTCACAGGGAGCACAACTGTGTTCATGGACAAATGTGCGGTAGACCGTTCGAACGTCTTCGCTCGTAGTGGCCGACGCATACATAGTCTCCTTCTCCCCACCAGTCGTAGTCTCCGCGGTACACTTTACTTTCTCGCACAGCGCGTTCTCACCGCCTCGTGAAAATTCGTCAACCGCGCACTTTGTGCATTGATCTTCGTCCTCGTAATAATTTACGGCGCACGCGTCGCACGTCGTGTTGCCGTCGTTGATCAGACTTCCAGCCGAACTCGATCGACCGACTGGACAACTCACGCACTCGCCATTCATGACGAAATAATCTGCAGCGCACTTTCTGCACGCCGTGTTTCCTTCGTCTGACTGGGGGTCGACGTCATCTCCTACATCGTTCATGTAGCCGGCTTCGCACGCAACGCACTCGCCCTCGGAGACGTGGTGATTCTCCGCACACTGCGTGCACGCGAAGCGCATGTAAAGGGGTCCAGTTTGAAATCGTTCTTCTGAGTTGGCGTACCCTATCGGACAATCCTGGCACGCGTGAGTAGTGCCGTTGATCATTTGCCCAGATGCGCAAGTAATATTTTCCACCGAGTCGCTCCCAGCTCGTGAGTACTCGTGCGTCTCAACTTCGACGCATGTATCGCCTTTCTTGGCGAAATTTTCGGCGCAAACCGGACAGGCGCCCTCGATCGACTCGCCCGCGTTGTTGAATCGCGTCTGATTTGTCTCGATCCACGTGCCCGTCTCGCACGGCGAGCACACTCCCTTTGTCGGGAAAAACCCATAGAGACATTTGTCGCACACCGTGTCGCTACCCGCGACGTCATCGCCCGGATCGTTCGCATAGCCAAGAGGACAAGCGAGGCACTCGTGTTCGTGCACGTACTCGTCGCGAGCGCATCGATGTGAAATGCACGCATCTACGCTCGTCGAACCTGGCGCGCTCATTTTGTGCTGGGGACAGAGCGTGCACGCTTGATCTTTGCGATAATACCCAGCCGAGCACTGATCGCATGACGTGTCTGTCGCAGACGCATCATCACCGGGGATGTCTTCGGTAAATCTCTTTGATCGTTCAAAGCCGATGGGGCAAGACTTGCACTCGTGCGCGCTCACGAATTCCGAAGATCCGTCGCAGTACGTGGGCGCGCACTTGCTCGCAGCGCCGCCAGCGCTTGTCGTGCCGGGCACACATGCAACGCACGCTCCGGCGACGTTCTCGTAGTCTTTAGCGCACACATCGCACGTTGTATCTTTTCCAGCGCGAACATTGTCTCCCGCCGGTCTTGCGTATCCCTCGTCGCATGCCACGCACGCTCCACCAACAACTCGTTCATTTTCAACGCACACGTATTCGCTGCAGTCTGAAACCCCTTGACCTGCGGTAAATAGCCATGTAAAGTCATCCGCGAGGTTACCAGCGGCGTCTTTGATGTTTAAAACCTCGAGCTCGAAGAATCCAGACGCCGACGACGGATACGTCATGACCCATTCACCTTTGTTGCCCGTGTACACGCACGTAATTTTCCACTCGTCCAACGGCACGATTTCTTTTTCGGCATCATCGCACGACTCGTCGAGGATTTTCCGCAACCTTACGTTCATCTCCGAACAATCGATTTCCTCCAAATACTTTACCCACATGGTTCGCGAAGACTTATCTTCGTACCTACCTTGTTGCGTCGGCGCAAACGTGTCGACGTTGAGCGTGAGCGTTTGATCGGATACGTACTGGTACACCTCTGCGCCAGCACTCACGGATCCACCGCAAAAGTTTTTAACGCGCACTTCGTACTCGCCGTCTTTGTAGCCAGACATCAAATTTTCGTCACTGTCAATGTTCCAAACGAAGTTTTCGACCGTGAAATCGCGCATGTCAGCCTTTTCCAAGCTCCCGCTCGACGATGTCGTTCGCGCCGACGTCCACTCGCCTCCAGAACCCACGCGCCTGTACTGCAAGCGTGAAAACTTGACGTCTTCCGATTCAAGCTCACCGTAGACTTCAATCTCCAACGTCTTGGCATCGTGTACGGAGATTGAGTGGTACGCGTACTTTTCGACAGTGCGCTTGCCAAACGCCACCGAAGGGCATTCGTGCGCCCAAGTGATGTTACCTAGACGTACCGTGTCGCCGATGGGTGTACGATCGAAGTTACGCCCTTCTTGTAGCTCAAACTCGCACAAGCTCACGAGTCGAAGACCGACGTACTCAATCTTTGACGGAGCCGATCCTCCGCGGCCGATGGTGAGCGTGAATGACGTTTTTCGCACGGTATTCTGCGTGCGCAGTCCATCGCCGCCGGCAAATTTAAGCGGAACGACGTCCCCAAGAGGCGGTATCCACTCATACATCGCCAGGAACTCAAGATCGTGCATTTCGTATCCCACATCGGGCGCCTTGACCGATTCTCGATACACTTTTCGCGCGACTTCAAAACCGCTCAGAGATTCATCAGTCGCTGCGTTCGTGGCCACCTCCAGCATAGATTCAATGATTTCGTGCTCAGACGCCTTACTCTTCGATGCAGCCTGACGGACTGCTTCGGAAACTTCATCGCCCGATTTCATCTCCCAAGCTGCATCGTACGCGGCGTTGACGATTTCGCTGACGCTCTCTGCGACGAGGTCGACGATCTGTAACCCAATGGGTGAGGCTTCTCTGTATGGCGTTTCATTCTGAATCGTGAGCACCAGCGTCGCGCGATCTCCCGGAGGTAAATCCGTATTTGCGAGACTCGGCTGAAGCGTGGCGAATTCGATACCAGCTTCGCGCCATATCGTCAGCGGTTCGCCGGGACAGAGGCTTCGCCCACCCATCGTGATGAAAACAGGCGTGCCGAATCGAACATCCGAGCCAACTTGAACGACGAATTTATCTCCCAAGTGAGGATCTCCGAGCGTGTATAGCGTCGATGTTTGCCCGTGCTTGTTCCAAAAGAAAGAACGGTCGTACGATATATCCTTTGCAAACGTCCAAGTTTGTTTGTTATCGATGCCGGCGAGAGCGAGGCCGAGCATTATAGGGAAACCTAATCTGCCGCCCCATTCTATATCGTGCTTATTCGCCGCCTCGGCGTGGAGTGCGACGTTTATGCTGTAATGGTCGTCTGTGATCGATTCTGAACTTTGGAACGCATAGTCCACAGAATGCCCGCCACCACTAAAAGTTAACAAAATCGCGTCGGTTCCCGCGTCGTCGCTTTCGCCGCGTTTGTTCACGCCTGTGGGCGCTTTTCCCCCGGCGAATGACGCCGCGGCGCGACTTTCCAACTCGTCGCCTGTGAGATCAAACGTTTCGCCAAGACCAAACTTATCCTTATCGTAGTAGTACGGGTAGACGCTCGCTTCGTGGCCGTTGTAATCTGTATCTGAACACTGAGGCTTGCCGTCCCAATTGGGGCAAGAGTGAAACGATCGGCTCAAGTCGTCGAGAGCGCTAGTCAACGAGCCAAACGTATACAGATCATCATCACTTTTGAAAGCATCAAGTAAGTCTGGTATACTATCCCGATACGCCTCCCTCGGAAACGACACGTAAGGGTACGTTGTCTTCTTGATTGCGTGCTTTAAGAGCTCCATAGCGGCCACAACTGCGGCCGCAGCAACAACTTTCGCAGAAGTCGTCAACAACTTGTTGAATTTTGACACATCCGCCGCCTTCGCCGCCTTCGCCGCCTTCGCCGCCGTCGCCGCCTTCGCCGCCGTCGCCGCCTTCGCCGCATCATCAACAACAGGTGGGTTTGGCGCCAACGTAACTTTTAGCAAATCAAAGAAACTTGCCTTCTGCGTCACAACGGGCCCAACGTTCTTTAGAGCTATAGTACTCGCCGTACTTTGCGCCATCTCATTGGCGAATTGCCTGCCAGCAATTCTTGTACTCGACCGAGAAACAGCTCCACCAACTCCGCCACTCCCGGTTGCTCCCGTGACTCGTGCGACGGCGTTCGCAATGTCCTCGGGATCGTCGGCGTCCACTTTAGGCTCCCAGTACATTTTGGGAAGGGCCCAGTGACGTCCGAGACCGAGTGCCTTTGCCCCGGCGAACAACGGCGGTGGGCCAAATCCGTTGAACGGCATGAACCAAAACGAAGCGTCCCACGTGTTAGAGAGTTCGTCCATGATATCCTTCATGTCTTTGTCGATAAATTCGCTCTGAAACATTTGCGATTTGGCGGCGTAATTTTGACCAAAGACGCTCTCTTCGCTCATCGCTGGTTTCATGATGCTCTCAATCGTGTCGTAATTCTTCTTCTTTTCGCCGCTAGTGACCACCGTGTACACTTGCGGCGAGGCCCAATCGAGCGTGCGGCGCCAGCTGTCAAGACTTGTCACCAAGTACTCATACCACGCCGATGCAATCTCCTCTGACGTGCAATCCGCAACTGGCCCGTAGATATCTTCATTTTCTTCGCACGTAAACGGCATTTCTGAGTTATCGCCTGCGATGTTCCCACCCATCGCCGTCGCTGCGAGAAATTGCAAATTTGGAATGACTTGACGCTCGATGGACGCGACGGCGAATAGGTACGTCGTCGGGCGTCGAGGCTCCCAAGTGATGGATGGCTCAGACCTCAAGCAACCAGTGTCGGGATAGACATCGAGGACATCGGAAATCTTGTACACCAACTCGACGCCGCCGCCGAGGATGGTATCACCGGCGTGCCCAGCGATCGCGGGATCCTGACTTGAACGAACGACTCGGTCGGTCGTCATTTTCATGTCCCATCCGCTTTGATTCACACTCGTCATTTCGATTTGTGGGCCCTTCATGGAATACTCAAACTGGGACTTCATGGTGAGCAACTTGACGGGCGCAGACATTTCAGCCTCAACTGCGACGCCCGTGTTCAAGCCCGGGTTCACCGTGGTTTCCGTGTTCACTTTCATGTCGGAAACGCTTTCTCTATCCGATGAAGCCGAGCGCGTGCCAGACAATTCAAACGAAAGCCCGATTTCCGTCCCGACGGCGAGTTCGGCGTAGGAATCCCCGCCCGGAGGATCGTGCACGGCGGTGTACACCAACCCATCGAGCGGTACGGTCGCCCAAAACGTGTCGTCGCTGAGATCGTACTTTGATGAGCGGAGTTTCGAGCCGAGTGAAATTAATGGCCGTTTGACGAGTAGCGACGTTGTGAAGTAGTTGTCAAAGCGAGTCACGGTAACGCTGAACGATCGTCGATACGGAAACGCCAGATTCGGTACGCCCATCGTTACGACTGCAAAGTCTCGCGAACCACCGTCGCTCGCCGGAAACAAAACATAACCAGAATCGCCATGCGCGTCCAAATCGAAATCACACTCGGGACCACCACCACGATTCGGGTGACACGGATTACTAGCTTCCTCCGTGACGTCTTGGCGCATGGACACGCTGGTTTTCCCGCCATCTTGCGGTGCGCTAGGGAACTTGCGGCATTCGCTAATCCCCAACGTCGCACCGTGCACTTCGAACACGTCGACGTGGATTTCCTTCGCATCATCGTCGATCCGTCCTTTGAGCGCGGCGAATTCCGTGGTGCCGATAAAGTGCCTGGAAGTGAGACTCCCAGGTTGTTCGCTACGACGATAGCATACTTGATTGTCTTTAGCGAGTTTTGGAACGTCATCGATGATTGCACACATAAAGCCGTGGTAGTTGTATCTCACTTGGACGCCGTCGATGTTATCGCGCAAGTTGGCGTACTTCACGAGCTCATCCTTCGCATCGAAGTATTCCAGAATGTCGAGCACTTCTGCTTTGGCCGAACAATCATCTTGTATATCGCGTCTGTTGAGTTCCTCACCCACTTTTCTCACATCCGGCGCGTCGATTAACGTGAACGAATACTCCATCGCCGCGTACGGCCAGAGAAACGCCGTCTGCGCATTGAAACCATTCAAATCGCCGTCGTTTTGTGAACCATCCAACTCGACTGGTGCCCATGCAAGTATTTCTGCATTTTTGACCGTGATTGAGGCGTGACACCCGTTCGTCGGCGTGAGCTCAAACTTAGCGTCGTCGTACTTGCCATCGCATTCCCCTTGGAAGAGACCGACGTCGATTTTCGCCTTGGTGACGTCAGTAAAAAACACTAGTACGTCCTCGGTGGGGCTATCGAGTTTGATCGTGCTGTGCTGAAAGTCATTCAAGGCCTCTTCGTGCGATTTCGGCGTGTTGTCGTTGAACACGATTTCTTGACTCGAGCAGGATGTCACGTCGTCGAGAGCGTCCTCCGCCTTTGCGCCAGAGTAACAAATGACGTGTTGTTGGAATCGCGCTCGTAACACATACTTTCGCCCTTGCGTCAGGGCGAATTCAAACCATCCACTGCTGTCCGTCGAGTGTTCTTCTACGTCACCATCGACATTCATCGCTTCGATCACGGCGCCTTCGAGTCCACAAGAAGAGGATTGCTGTGTGAATTTCTTGGGAAAGAGCACGGCCCCGCGCACGATGATCGTCGTATCGTCGACGATGTCCTTTTCGACGATGCGTTTGTGAACGATTTCAACTTCTGTCAACTTATGCATGGCGTCGGCAGAAAATACGTTTTCCATCATCACGACAGCCGAATCTGCTTTCTTTGCGCCGCCTTTTGTTTCCGGTTGTTTGTCAAAGACGTGGACGATGTCGGGCGGACGCTCGCGCGCCTTCAACGTGAAATTCAACTCAGCGCCAATACTGGAGTCTATTGGTCGAGAGATGCTAGAAAATTCAGATGGATCGAAGACCATCAAGACGGGGAGCGCGAATTTTAGGTTTCCATCGCCAACGTTTGATACGGGACGCGCCGTACTCAGCGACCTGCATTCGCTGGCTCGGGCATCTGTGCGCGCATTCTTCAGCGTGGAGTCATAAAAGGAGCGACGATCTCTCGGAGTGACTGGCATTTTTGATTCATCGCGTCGCACGAGCGCGAACTCTCCACACGCAGACGCGTGCGAAGCAATCACCTCAATGCGCGATTTGTGCTCAATTTCACACGTGGGAAACACGATGAAAACGTGTCCCGGTATACCGTTTTTTTCTGTCATGTGCGTCGTTAGAGTTTGAATAAAATCGTCCTTTTGACTGAGCGTGACGAGGTCGTCGTCGTCTGCGTCGAGGCGGCGCCACGACTCGTCATCGATCACGATGACAAAATCAATGCCCATCAAGTCGTTGATCGTGTCGGCCACGACGCCGCGCACGGTTTCTTCCAACTCGAAGCGCGTAAACGTTTGCTCGGGGTCTCCGGATGAAACATTTTGAATCGCATCGTCGAATACACCATTTGGATTTCCCGACGACGACTGTGTGGCTTCAAACAGCGACGAAGACAATATCGTGTATGCGTACGACTCGCGCTTCGCACAGTCATCGAGCGTCACCTCACTACTCGACCGTATTTCCTCTTTGTACGCTCCAAAATGCAGCGTACTCTTCACCTTAGCCCGTCCAGATGCGTCTTCGACGACCATTTCGTATCGCCCGTCTTCGTCCGTGAAAGCGGAATGTTTACATCGCGTACGAACGCCAGTGACGGAAATCTGCGCGACTTGCGCTGCTTCACTTGTAGCGACGACGTCGATAAACTGTCCGTGAAACGAACTCACGTGACTTCCCGTGCACGAAAACTTTGCACAATTCGTCGAGGGAAAGCTTGCGGGGTCCAGCTCGCAACGGTTACCGTGATTCGTCGAATCCATTTTCAGATCGTGGACGTACGCCTCGAGCGCGCTCGCCGAGGGCGCACTTTCGGCGCAAACTTTGATCTCTTTGACCGCAATCCAAGACCCGAGATCCACGCGCAAGTACTCTTCTTCTTTCACTTCCACCGACCCGCGTGCGTACTCGCTCGTCGTGACGTACGCTCGACGGGTCTGTGGATTCGAGTGCGCGACGCGTTTGTTAAGAGCGAGATTAACGCCGTCGCTCGCCGTCGCCAAGTCGCGCAACCTGTCTGATCGCGTATCACTCGATTCGTCATCCTTGAAGTCGGCACATATTCGAACGTCGGGCACTCCAGTCGTAGACGACCCGGCAAAAACGTAGCCCTCGACGCTCGCTCTCCACGGTGTCTTGAAGGGCACGGATTTCGATCGGAGAAACGTCAAACCGTTCAAACGGGGTTTTTCAAACTTTGACGTGATGCGATATCGCCACTCAGCACCCGGCGTTCGCGACGCCTGCCCGTCCATGAACGTAATCGAATTGAAAATCGTCGCGCACCCATTTAAATCGCTGCTGATGGTCGCCACGGTTTTGTACGTCGACGATTCGCCATCGACGGTTAAACGTTCGATTTCAAAACCGTTTTCGTCCCAGGCGGTGTCGCGGAATAGGAATTTAACCCCTTCAATATCCATAATCGGTCGAATATCCATGGGCGTGCCATCATAGTACAGCGACGTCGCGCACGATGTTTCCGGCTCATCAGCGCCCGAACGTGGCATCGTGACGCAGACGACGCGTCGCGATGAAGGAGCCGCTCGAGCGAGTCGGGCGCAGTGCGGTTTCCGCCCGCAACGAAGTTCATCCTCAAATATGCCCTGATGAGCGTAGCCCGAGTACACGCGCGCATCGTCAACTCTGTAACGCTTTATGAACCGATTCGCGTTCTCGTACATTTTGATGAGTTGCCACGACAATCCCGTCGGGACGACACTCGTGAGTAACGTCATCGTCGGCGGCGTCGACGGCAGCTCGAGGGTCGCACTGAAAAAGTGGAAAGACCCATCCGTCGACACCGCGAACGCAAGCATGCGCCATTGATCAAACGGAACATAGTTCAGCAAGTCGTATGACTCGGGAGTCTCGTCGGCGGACTTCGTGATGATGAGACGAATTTTTTTAGTGTTCGCGTTGCCGTCCAATCTGTATTCCACAGCGACGGTAGGGTAATCGTCTACATAATTCTTAAAAACTGCCAGCCGAACGCTCCCCCAGTTTCCCGTTTCAAACTTGGCCCACATCGAAAATGAAAACGTGTTGTCCAAACGCTGGCAGTCGAGGGGCAGATCTGAGCTCTCACCGCAGTGAAAAGTAGGTGGGTTTCGCAACGCCAAACCGCCGTAACCGTTGGTCTTGCGAAGGCTTTTGATAAGTTTGTAATCGTGACCGTCTGTATCTGCGTCCTCGTCGTCGTACGTGTAACTTTCAACGAGCGAAAGAATCGAGTCTTCGTCATTCCCGTGCCCTAGCATCGGCCTTTTATCGTGAATCCGGTGCAAAATGTGGCGACCGTTTGCAAGCGGCTCGGTGCGATCGTCGTCAGAAGTGTCGTCTCCGCTCAAAAGTTGCGCCGACTCGTACAAAAATCCATCGACGTACACGCACACGCTGTCGCCATCCTTCGGCTGCTTAGTCCTGTCAGTCGAGTAGCGCCATTCCGCCATGCCGTTGGAATTGGATGCATCGCACTCGCTCACCGTCGTCTCACCTCCGGCGACAACCGTGGGGTACGCGGAGTTCGTAATCTGTATATTCTTCTCACTCGCGATATCGATGCATCCCGCAGTCGGAACGTCGGCTTGCATGAAGTCGCCCAATCCCAACGTTGCCCCCCCTGTGAGCAACTTCCCCACAATCGTTGCGTCGGCGCTGTAAGCGCGCAACGCCGAGACGATTTCTATGTACGACAACTGGCCGTCCATCGGATTGGTATCCATAGAGCGGAATATGCCTTCCTTCGTTTCGTCGACGCACGGAGAATCGCAATCTTTGTCTTTGCACGGTGATTCGATGTAGTTCGGTGAGTTTAGCAAGATTTGTCTCACCAAGTTCGTCGTTCCAGAAACCGAGATTGCACACCCTGCGCGTACTGTAAATGTATGCTTACCAATCTCATCGTCGATGGTCGGTTCAGTGACGTCATTTACTGTGTGAGTAAACGAGTTTCCCGTAGCCTCGAGCGCTATCGATTTGCGTTTGTCCACGTGTTGCGTGATCGAACATGAATAGTGGAGGTCGTACGAGCCCTCGTCCAGCTCGCCGTCGGCATTCGTGAGTAGGATGGATCGTTCATCCGCGGCGAGTCGATCCATGAAATTGTTTTCAAGCTCCTTACGCGGTAAGAAATCTGTGTAGGGCGACGTATCGTCGCTCGAATCCTTGGGTCGTATCTTGCTCGAGCATTTCACGTCGTCGCGGTTGGGTTTCGTCGAGGTTTGACAGCTACCAGCTCCGCACAGTTGAGTGTGCTCGATTTTGATACCGAAATCATAAACGTTCGACGCCACACCTCCACGGTTTTCGTGAGTGAAAGTCACACGTGCCGGGCCGCACGGTACTTGACATGCTCGTATTTCGTACGACTTGTCCGATATTGTGCACGCGCGACCGCGAAATCCATTCGATGATGTCACGCCGTTGACTTCCGCAATTTCCGCCGGTGTTGTGACTTTGTACTCTCGGCTTTGTTCCGACACGCCGCATCCCTCGAAATTCTCAAAAGTTGTGTCTTCGGCTTCAAACGACGCGAGACCCGGCGCGCCGCACGGCGTCCATTCTCCCCATTCGCCGACGCAATTCGCACACCTTGGTATTGGGCAGTCAACGAGTTGCACGGTACTGCCTTCAGTGCGGTCCGGGCCTCTTAATTTTTTCTCGCACTGCGTCCAGCTCTGGTACTGCGGCTTCGTATCGCCCGAGTAACACGACCAAGGGCAAGCACTATCGCTGGTGTCGAACGCAACCCAGTTCGCTTTATCGTCTTTACTGTTGCCACACTTTTTTTTTTTCCCCGCGACTGCGCCTCGCGCGCTCACCGCGAGCGTCCACGCGAAAGCCAAAGCCACAAGGCCCCAACCCTCGCTCGACCGTCGCCCGCGTCGCCGCGACGTCTTCATTCGACTCGTGTCGCGCGATGCGCGCCCCGCGTTCGCGCGCGCTGCGTCTCGCGCCGCGCAAACTTTTCAGATCGACGCGTTTCGCCGCGCAACACCCCGCGCGCACCGCTCACCGCGCGTCGCGAGCCGAAAACACGCGCGCGACGCCGCGATCCGT
>Ga0255765_1005241_pt1 | contig 12352 bp, 9 predicted proteins | sample 041ome_8_FD_179965 | JGI IMG/M metagenome (GOLD analysis project Ga0255765, IMG submission 179965) | Coastal salt marsh microbial communities from the Groves Creek Marsh, Skidaway Island, Georgia - 041407BS metaG (version 2) | ecosystem: Environmental > Aquatic > Marine > Intertidal zone > Salt...
CTGCGGGACGAACAACGCTCTTCTTCTTCTTCTTCTTCTTCTTCTTCTTCTTCTCGCAAACTCCCCCTTTGTTGTTATTCAACTCCAAGATATTTGTGTTTTCGTTTTATACACCCCCCTCCAAATTTTATTGTTGTTGTTATCATAGCGTTATCACTTTATGCGCGCAATCGCAATTTCGCTCGCACACACACTTTTCTCTAAAAATAAACACACCAAAACAATAAAAAACAAGAATTATTTATCTGTTGGCCTTCGCGACTCTCTCCAACTCATCCTTCTTCTTAATAGCGTAGGAGTTCGAGCTACCCTTCGCGGCGTTCACCAATTCATCCGCTAAGCATTCCGCCATCGTCTTGACGTTTCTGAACGCGGCTTCTCTCGCGCCAGTCGTCAACAAGTAAATCGCGTCGTTGACTCTTCTCAACGGGGAGATATCCACGGCTTGTCTTCTGACGACGCCGGCGCTGCCGACGCGGGTGGCGTCTTCTCTCGGGCCGGCGTTGATGACGGCATCGACAACCACTTGGAGCGGGTTTTGGTCCGTTAATAAGAAGATGATGTCCATCGCGTGTCTGACAATTCTCGCCGCCATTAATTTTTTACCGTTGTTGCGACCGTGCATCATCAAAGAGTTGACGATGCGTTCCACGATTGGGCATTGGGCCTTTCGGAATCTCTTCGCCGCGTATCGACCGGCAGTGTGCGGGACGAAGGTGGCATATTTCGGTTTCACGGCGATGTAATCTTCTAAAGAGATGTCGTTGATCTGTTGTTTTGAAAGGAAAAGAAGAAAGGTTGTTTGGTCAGCATCACGGTGATGATACATAATAATACGAGAGCGCTTTCGAGAAGAGAAGAAAAGAAAACCAGGGCTAAGAAAAAAAGGAGGTCTTCCCCGCGTGAGCGCGCAAAACGCCGAAAAAAACGCGCCACGTCAACACCCGCGCGGCCATCAAACCGCGCATTCGAGCGAAGAAATGCTATTCTCATCCAACGAATCGCTCTCGAGTCCACATCGCGCTTCGGAAAACCCTCAACATTCGCGCCGCGCGAAAATTTCTCTCTCCGTGCTTTCGCCTCTTTTCCCACCAGAAATGCGTTCTGCACACGAGAGAGAGAGAGAAAAACACATTTTGCGCAAAAAATGTCCATCCCAAAAATCGACTTTTTTGAAAGACCACCCGAACGCGACGTCATTCAATCTACCGCACTCACCTCGACGTCGTCGAAAGACCATTTACCGAAGAGTTTCACTTCTTGCGTGGCGAGTTCAGCCATATTCGTTCTGTTATGCTTTCGCGCGTAACTTTTCTTTTTTTTTAATGAGGAGTGAGTGAGAGAGAGAGAATGGGTGCGTCTCTAGGCCCTTTTTTGCCTCTTCTATAATTTTTTTTTTCGTACTCGATTGAGAGCTTTTTTTTTGCGTTTTTCTCTTCTCTTCTCTCTTCTCGGGGAAAAGTTTTGAAGAAGAAGAGAGTTTCTTCACTCACTCGTCAGACTTTACGACGGCGGAAGTAGTATACGGTGCGCGCACACGCGAGCACCACGCGGTTCGCGAGAGAGAGAGAGAGAAGAAGGAGAAGAAGAGAGAGAAGGAGAGGAGAAGAAGAGAAACGAGACGGACCGAAAGAGAGAGAGAGAGAGAAGAATCGCATTTTTAAAAAAAGAAGAAGGAAAAATAATAAGCAGCAAGAACACGTTTTAAAAAACAATCGTACTTAATAATGGCGGGTAAAGCGAAACCAAAGAAGCACACGGCGAAAGAGTTGAAGCAAAAGCAAGACGCGGCGTTGACGAACAAAGGCGGGGGAAAAGCTGGGTTAGAGGATCGAAAAGGAGGCGCCGCTGGGCACGCGAAATTTAAATGTCCAGTCTGCGGCATGGCGGCTCCGTCGATAAAGAGTGGCGAGTTACACTGGGACTCGAAGCATAGTAAACTGCCGTTTAAACCGGAGGAATGGTCGGATTTACACGCCTTGCACGGAGGGACGACGAAAGGCGTGGCGGTGAGAGGTGCGGAGAAAGAGAAGACGGTGCACGAGTTGAAGAAGACCGAGGCTGGGAGGAAGAAATTGGAGGAGCTTGAAAAACAAAAGCTCGAGAAGCAGTTTCAAGAGGTGAAGTTGAAGTAGAGAGAGGGGTTTATTCGTCGTCGTCGCATCGCCGTTGTGGGAGGGGAGCGCGTTTATAGCAATCTTTTATTATTATCACTATCATTGTTTAATAATGAAATTATATATTATTATGTAGTATTACAAATTCAGAGGGACTCGCGCGCCGCAGGCAGGCGGGCACTTATTCATGTACAATGCTCTCACTTTCTTGTTCTCGTTCTTTTTCTTTTTCTTCTTCTTCTTGATCTTTATGTTCACGTTCCCTCCGTTCCTGAATGGAAAAAATGTCAAATGTATAAATATTCGTATGTATATTTTGCAAATTTCTCTCCGCCGCTTTCGGGTTCCTTTCTTCACTGACAGTCCAACAACTTCATTCGCAAACTCGGAGAGGAAGCGCACAACGCTCTGCACTCATCCAAGTCTAAATCTCCAGCTAAAACGACCCATTCTTCGCTGTCGTCCAAATACGTCAAACGGAGATGTTTCTGCGACGGTGACTCTTTGATCCTAAACAGTGTTGCGATGTGTTCCATCAAAGCCGCGTGATTCATTTTCGGCTCTAACAAAAATCGACACGTGTCGTTGTTGTTAGTGACTTTTACGTTGACCGTGAGTTGGTCTCTTCGTGCGTTCACCGAGGCAGATAAAGACGGAGGGATCGAATGAATGTCTTGCTTGACGAATTCGTAGGCGTTCAGCGAAGGCATGGAACCGTCTGCTAAGCAAGCAAAGATGGTAATTTCTCCTCCGTTTGGTTGGTTCGGGGCAAAACCAGTGACTAACATCTCTTGCCTCTGCTGTTGTAGCGCATGCTGCTGCGCGTTACTCCCGCCGATAATTGGCTCGTTCGTGGCACTTTTATTGTTACCGCTGTTTCCACTCTCTTTCTTCCGATGTTCGTTAAACTTGATGCACTCGTCCAGATCGTGTTCGCTTTGTAAAATGCACATGTCGTCTTCGTCGTCCACGTACTTCAATTTCGCCGAATCCGGGAAAACGATGAGCTTTCGAATCCGGTCGAGTATCATCTGGACGGACCATTTATGTAACAAACGAAACCGAATGGTATCTGCACCGACTCGAAATTTCACGATCAATTGTGGCACTTCCTCGGCTTTCTCGCCTTCGTTGAGTAAAATCGCCATCATGTCCGCGTCGGTGTCTATCATCGGATCGTTGGCGCCGATGAACAAATCGTCGCCGAAACCACCCCCAAGTGTGCTGTCCAAAATACCCGCCAAAGCCGTCGTGCCGTGGACGGAATGGTCTCCACCGCCTGGGTTTCCGTGCATAGATCCTCCGTTGTATTGCGAACCGCCGTGCGCGGATTCGGAATACGTCGAGCCGTGGACGCTGTCGTCGTTGTTGCTGTATCGATGATGATACAGTTGTTGCGAAAAGTTGTGCGCGCCGTGAATAGTTTCGTAAAAGTGATCGTCGAAAGAAAACGGCGCGGTAGCCTTCACGTCCGCGGCGATGTTTTTCTTGGAGTACTTTTTCGGTGCTTTCGTTTTTGCCTTCCCCACCGCCTGTGCCGTGTCGTTGTTCGCGTACGGAAACTGGCTGAAATTTCCTTGTTGCATGGCGGGCGCGATGGACATGCCCTGATGCGGTTGTTGCGGTTGTTGGTTTTGTAGCGCGGCGAAAAACTGCGACGTGTTGTTACCACCGTGTTGCGAACCCGAGGCGACAATTTGACCCCTCGCGTTTTTCAAACGACCGTGAGATACGAATCCGCTTCCGGCGTGCCAGGACGCGCCTCGCTCTGGTTCTTCCTCGTCGCCCCAATCGAATTGGCCTTGCGTCGCTATGCCGTGAAAAGCCAACGACCCTCCGTGCAAACGACCTTCGCCGCTACCAGGCACCCCGCCCGCTCCGACACTTCCTCTTTCTCCATTACCAGTGCTCCCCATGGTGAACAATCCGTCGCCGGTTTTCCCTAAATTCGACAACAATCCTCCCGCATTCACGCGACCGCCCGGACCGTGAACGGATTCGTCTGCGATGACATCGCTATCTCCAGAAGATTTGAACGACGAGCCTGGGTCGCCGGGAGTTCCACCCGAACTGTGTCCGCCGGTACTTCTCGCTTTCTTTAGTTTGTTTTTCGAGTTGTGCTGCTTCGCGGCTTCTTTCATCGCTTTATACTGTTTCGATTTCAACGATCGTCGAGGCCAACGCGCGATACCGTATTGACGACAAATTCGTTTCAAAGTCGTGCTCCCGACGCCTAAATCTGTCGCAGCGTCTTTCAAATGCTTTGAAAATTGCGTTTGGAGTAACTCGAGAGTGATACCCCACGGCGCGGATTTGTTCGCCTCTTCTTGTTCTTTGTTTACCATTGAAATGTGCTCGACGGCTTGCAACGCAGTCGTCGTTCTCGCTTCTGCGCAAGTTAAATCCGATGACATCGTTGTTGCTGTTCCTGTTGATCCTCCTGTCGTTGTTGTTCCTGTTCTGTTGATAGTATTTTCATTGTTTGTAAGATTGGGTACTTCCATAATCGGGTCTGCTCCTCCTTGTCCGCCGCCGTCTTCGTGAAGGTTTCCAAACGCCGCCGCCAACGGCGAGCCAGGCGCTGTTCCGATCGCGCCACCATCCGACGCGTTCTTCGTGTTATCCACTCTCACGCCTCTTTGCAGGTAACTCCACACCTCTTCCACCGTTTTCATTTGCTCCGCGGACGTTTGGAGTTTCGGATCTAACAAAATTTCAAGAATCGCGTCCGTTTTCTTCTTCGTCCCGTCCGGCAAGACGCAATCGATTCGCATCTTGCACGCGCACAAACCTCTCAAACCGAGTAGAAGTGACGTGTGATGTAGCGGCCACTCGATCTGGGAGGCTTTTTGAACGTCGTCTACCCAAATCAACGTCTCTTTCGAATGCGCCTGTCCAACCGGTCCCTGGCCAATCATCAGCGAAATTTGCGAAGACATGTCCCGGTAGCTCTGACACTCTGTCTCCTTCACGTAGTGTGGACAACCAGAGGTGACTAATATACCATTCGATTCTATCCAAAACTGCGCGAACGGAACGTTTAACGTCTCGCACATCAACTTCAATGCGTTCGCGTGACCGGGCGCTAACGTCTCCACCGTCGACTCTATGAATTTTCTCATGTACCTCTCCGGCCCGACCCGATCGTGTCCGGTGGTATGGAACCCGAGTTTCATAATCTCCTGAACGACGGTAGCGTATAACTCCCCTATAGATTCCGTCATGTGACACAACGCCACCTCTAAAATAGTAAACGGCCGTTCGCTCTTCTTCGCCTCTTGGCTTAAAAATACCGGCAAACACATCGTCGTGTGTATCCGACACTCGTACGCGCACGCCACTCGAACGTACTCCAACGGTCGATACGACGTCACCGACGGCGTAAACTCCGGTCGACTCAACACGTAACACCTCCCCGGAAGCCCCAACAACCCTTCCCCGTTGGTCACCTCGCAATTGAAAAAAAACGCCGTCGAGTTCTCGCTAAATTTCTTCGCCAAAATCGAGTCGTGCGTCCTCTTCTTCGCCGATATCTTACACAGCTCCCGGTGCGTCGTCATCACCACGCTCTTCCCGGCTATCCGCGGCACCCACATTTGTACCATGTTACTCTTCTCCACCGCGTTAGAAGTATTCTGCACTAACGCGACCATCTTCTCGTACAACTCCTCCTGCGTCGCCCGAAAAGACTGATTTTTGTCTACCTCGTGCAACCGGTAGAGCTCGCACACCACCTGGATGGCTTCGTTTCTTTTCCTCCTCGCGCGCGACTCTTGATTCGGATTCGGGCTCCCCTGAAGGTGAGACGACGACGGCAACGGCACATTGTTGTTGCTTTTGTCGTTGATCTCGTTGTTGTTGTCGTTGTTGTTGTTGTTGTTGTCGTTATCGTTGTTGTCGTTGTTGTCGTTGTTCTTAATCGTCTTCGAGGGTTCTTCTTCCAACAAAACTCCTTCTGAATTTTCCCTATCGTCGCTCTTTTCTCGAGCAGCGGCGCTACTCCCGAGCACTCCGCCGTCTTCCGCCGCTCTTCCTTTCAGCCTCATTCTTTCACTTCTTCTTCTTCTGAAAAAAGAGAAAGAGAGATAATAAACACAGCAAGGTGGTGGTGGTGGTGGTCGTGGTGGTGGTGTAAGTGTGCGTGTGGTTTTATGATTTTGATTCTCTCTCTCTCTCTCTCTCTTTCAAAAAAGAGCTCTTAAATACTAAAAAAGCGTCCCTTGATCTGTTGATGCGTCTCCACGCAGGACGCTTTTTTTGGTTTTTATGAGGGAGAAAAAAATTGGGATAAAAAAATAACTTTTGTTGTCGTTGTTAGTTTTTTTTCGTTTTGTAATAAAAATCTCCCCACAGAAGAAGAAGAAGAAGAACGAACAACAACCCAACACGCGCGCGATGACTTCTTTCGGAGACTCCTACTCGTACGACGGACGAACGAAATCTCTCTTCTCCTCGGGAAACGTTCTCGGACAATCGATGTTTGAGGTGTTTTTGTTGACTTTGTTCGTGTTAGAGTCGGTCGGGGTTCGATGTTCTTCTTCTTCTTCTTCTTCAAATCGGGGAGAAGAATGCGAAGAAGAAGAAGAGTCAACCGTTGTAACGAACGAGAAAGATATCGTCGACGCCGATGATGATGATGATGACGACGATGCTTCTTTATCTTCACTCAGTTTGGAAACGAGATGGAGAGATTTTCGGTACGTTTTGTTCCCCGCGATCGCGTGTTTGTTTCATCCGAGGGCGAGCGCCGCGTGTGGTTTGTGTTTGTGCGCGAGACGGTTGGTGATGGAGAAGAACGAGAAGAAGAAGAAGAAGAAGAGTAGGAAGACGTCGCCGCGTAGGGACGACGACGACGACAACAACAACAACAAAAACACGTCGTGGTTAAACTTGTACCGATCGACGATGCTATTATCCGCGTGTTCGGCTATACTTGCGATCGACTTTTCGCAAATGCCCAGGAGATTAGGCAAGACGAAAGAGTACGGCGTATCCGTGATGGACGTCGGCGTCGGGTCGTTTATCGTGAGCGCGAGTTGCGTGAAGTGGCAACGACGCAGAAAAAATAGAAGGAGCGGTAGAAATAGTGATGGTGGTAAACGCGGGACAGAAGGAGAAGAAGAAGAAGCGAGGAAGAAAACGACGCGAGCGATGAAACGAGCGATGGTTTCGTTCCTTCTCGGGTTTGCGAGATACGTTTCCGTGAAGAGAAGCGGCTATCAGCTCGTCGAGGAGGAATACGGACCGATGTGGAACTTCTTCTTTAGTTTGGCGGTGATTGATATTCTATCCGCGGCGATTATTCTCGCGTGTGGTAATTTTGCGTTTACAAACGAGAAAACTCGAATGCGGAATACTTTTATCGTCGCTTCGAGCGTTGCAATTCTCGTTGAAGTGTTGCTCAGAGGGAACGCGTCGAAAAATACGACGATGAAACTCGAATCGTGGTTGCTTGCGCCGACGAAAGATCGAGGAGAGTTTCCAACTAAATACACAGATATCGTTGCATTCGTCAAATTGAATCGAGAAGGAGCGTTTTCGTGCGTAGGAATGACTTCGTTGCACTTTTTCGGACGGTTTTTTGGCGAATACGTGCACAGGAAAAAATGCGAGGGCGAGTTGCGCCGCGCCGCGTGGCTCGCGCTCGCGCTTTGGGTAGCCGCGTACACCTCAATCGAAGTTTTTGAAATCATCAAACCGTCTCGACGTCTGTGTAATTTTGGGTATATTCTGTGGATGATCACGTATAATGTTTCCGCCATGGTCGTCATGGCGTTCATACACGAGCAGTACGATACCGTTCCGTCCATTTTGGAAAGAGCCAACGAGTCTCCGATGCTCGTCTTTCTCTTCGCGAACGTCACGACTGGATTGTTCAATTTTATTTTGAAAGACGAAATCATGCGAGTGCACACGTTCTTAGCGTACGCGTTGATGAGTTGGCACATGGAATTAATACACATGTGCATCAATGTTTTAGCGAGGATGAAGAAGACGCGACATGTGAAGAAGAAGAAGAAGAAGACAAAGACGAATTAGAGAGTAGACGTAGGAACGTAGAGATAACTACTTATAAAAAATTAGCAATCTTGTTTACAAGTTAAAAGCGCGCTCTGCTATCGAGAAAACTACATTAATCTAAAATACTCTACTATGCGCTATTACACTAGATCAGAAAGAGGATCCATCGAATCCGACGACGCGTGGGTTTCTTCGTTACTCGAAAAAGAAGAAGAAGAAGAAGAAGACGTCTCTTTTTTAGTCGCTTTACTTCCACCGCTCTTTTTCTTTGTTGCGCTCCCGTAGCCTCGTTTCATCATGGACGATTCCGCGTGCGACAAACCGCCGCTGCCGCCGAAAGAAGATCTTTCCGATGAGGCGGCCCTTTTATTTTGCTCTCTCTTTGCTTGCGCGTTTGCAATCCGTCCTAAATTCTGCGGCGCTCTGATCTCTCGGATCGGCGCGCCTTTCACAAACTCCAATCGTTGCATCGTCTCTTTATCCACGTGCACTCTTTGATGTCGAATTTGCTCCGTCGCGTCCAACAATTGCATCACGTCTGATTCTAGCGTGAACGAATGGTGTGGGACGGCGCCAAACTCTCTGGACGATTGAAAGTGTTGCGTTTCAAAGTAATGCCACGCGGCACCGGCATACGCGATATCGTCTCCGACGCCGTACACGTCCAAAGTGTCGCAAAATTGACGCAACAAGTGGAACCCGAGGAAGCCGCTCGACGGCGACGCTTTGCCTTTGTACGCTTTACCGCGAACGATTTCCAAGTTTTGTTTCAACGCTCTCAAAACATCGCCGGCGCCGTCCACGGCGGAACGAGAGAGTAAGCGTAAAGTTGGCATGCCTTGCTTAACGCGTTCGGCGATGTCGACGTCTTGTTCATCCGAAGGCATTTTCAAGTTCTCCACGGGCACGATGTCGCCGAATTCGTCCAGCTCAGTGTCTCCATCCGCATTACCTTTGTTGTTGTTGTTGTTGTTGTTGTTGTTGTTGTCCTCTTCTTCCGATGAATACGAGTACGAGACGGCGTTTTTCGGGAAATAGTTCGGTTTTAAGTTCGCCATCACTTTTGCCGCTCTCAAATACGTCAACCAATCCGTCCTGGTAATCACAAACGTCACGTTCGGTTCCGTCTGTAAGTACGGATTCGATTTGTACGCTTGCGTCCACTTGGCGTTTAATAAACGATGCGTGGTTTTATGCCCGACGTATTTCTCGAACCTTTTCGATGGCGCCTGATTTAAACGCATGACGACGTCGTGGTCGTCGATTTGTTCGCCGAGACGATCGTTGGCTAACAGCGCTCGCGAGTTGCCGACCAACGCGCACGAAGGTTTTTTCTTCCCACTCGGAAACGGCTGACCGTTTTCCGGTAAAAATCGTTTCTCGAATTCACCGAGAGAAACGCCCTTCGGGACTTGGATATCTTTTTCGTCGATGCGTTCTCCCGAGGAATGACTTTTGTGAAAGTTATCGTACGTCGCGTACATATTTTTATACTCCTCGCTGTCTTCGTCGTGAACCCACTGAACGTCTTTGAGCAACGCTTTCGCCAGTTTCCGAACTTTCGGAATGAACGCTTCGTTAAATTCGCGTTCGTCGACTAAGTATTGCTTATTGTTTCGTCCGTTCGGCCGTCCGCCTCTCGAAGATGTCAGCGCTGGATCTTTCGCTCCTTCATTTCCCGCCGCGGTGTCGTCGTCGTCTAAATCGCTCACCCCGCTATCGGCTTTGATTCTCTCCAACGCTTTGCTCGAACTCTCTTGCGCCGAGGCGATTAACTTTCTCTCAATCTCTTCCAACTTTGTTCTCACTTTCGCCTCTTCGTCGTGTATTTCTTTCAACCGCTCGATGGCGAACGTCACCATGAGCATTTCCGTGTTCGATGTGATCGTCTGTCCGTCCGCTTCGTACTTCGCGTTGAAATCTTCCATCAGGTTCGCCCACGGAACGGTTTTGTATCGAACGCCGTTGCGCAAAAAACGCGAGTATCGTTCGCACAAAGCAACGAACGGTTCCGCCCACGGAAATGTGCTCTTTGTGAACTCTTTGGTGTTGATTTCCCAGGCTAAGCGATCGATTTCGTTCATCTTTTGTGGATCTTGTTCTTCTCCGTTTTCGTTTTCGCCGACGCGTTCCTCTTCGCCATCGCTATCGCTACTACTACCCCCACCACTATTACTACTCTTCTGCACAAACTTCGCGGTCCTCTTCGCAACCGTCGTGTGTTGCTTTATCGACCGCGTGATTTCTCTCCTCATCTTCTGTTCGTTCTTCACGTGTCTCAACCCTTCGTTCAGTTTCACCCGCGCTTCCGAAAGCGTCTGCGGCGCTTGGTTCCTCGCCGATTGTTTCTTCGACAACGTCTTCGGCATGCTCAGGAAGGCGATTTTTCTCGGAGACATTTTCGATATCGCGGCGTCGGCGTCGTTGTTTTTGTTGTCTTCTAGCACTACTTCTTCGCCGTCGTCTTTCTTCTTCTCCTCGCTTACTCTTCTTGTTCTTCCTTCGTCCTCGTCGTCCGTTTCGTCTTCGTCTTTCGCCATCAACATCGCATCACCCTTCTTCTTCTTCTTCTTTTGTTTCTTCTTCGCGCCGTCGTCGTCTATGTCGTCTTCATCTCTACCGCCGCCGCTCGCCGACGAAAGCGCAGAAAAAAGAATCTTCTTCTCTCCCGCCACCTCGACGACGGCGGCGTTTTCTCGCCCGGCGGCGATGCCGTCATTCGTTAAAGCCGTTATCGATGATGATGTCGATGATGATGGCGCGAACAAGAATTCACCCAAAGACGCCATCGCGCACACCAACAGGATGACTTTCAATATAGAAGATTTCCCCCCGCGCGAAACTCTCCTCTTGAGAAAACGGCCGTTGTTGTTATTATTATTACCACCACTACCACCACCGCCGTTGGAGAGAAGGCGCGCCATTCCTTCTCTTCTTATTCTCTCTCTCTCTCTCCGTATCTCTCTCTCTGTCGTTGTTTAAGAAATGGAGAAAATGAGATACGAAAAATTCGCGTCATTTCTCCCCGCGCGCGCGTGTATCTGTCTCTGCACAACGACGCGCTTCAAAAATAATGTTCTCCGCCACTTCTTCTTCTCCTCCCGCCGGTGCTGCGGTCGGAGCTCGGCGCGGAAGAGCGCTCTCTGGACGCAAGACTTCTTCTTCTTCTTCTTCTTCGATTGGAAGAAGAGAACGAAGAAGAAACACGTGTCGTCGTCCTCTTCTTCGCGTTTATTCATCCTCTTCATCGATGGACATCGACCCGGCGAAACTTTGCATGGAGCGACAAGCGTTCGTTTTCGTCGACATGAGAACTTCGAAAGAGTACGAGAACGAACACATCGTCAAGCCGCCGAGGCAGACGGTGAACGTGCCTTTTATTCCAGAAAAAGATACGATTGCGTCTTACGCGGAGAAGATTCGAGAGAAATATAAGCACCCGGCGACGGCGAAGTTGTTGCTGGTGGACGCGGATGGGACGATTGGGATTGAAGTCGCGACGGAGTTGCGAGAGAAGTTTGGGTACGAGTCGGTGTACGGCGTCGTTGGTGGGTACGACGGTTGGATGGTGAAGTGGACGCCGAGCGGGAGGAAGCGACCGCCGAAAGGGAAGTTCGTGGCGACCGGGCGAGAGAGTTTGAAGTCCGGGTTGGATTTGGACCCAGAAGTCGCGGCGACGTACGAAGAGAATTGGGGGAACCCCGAGGCATCGTTTGCGGCAAACTCTAATCGGTTGAAGGAGGAGAAGTAAAAGGAGATTTTTAGACGGATAAATTAGCTTTTGAGCGACGCGTGTATAAAAAGAAAATTATGTGTGTATATAGTATGAACTATCGAGGAAATGGTGTAACGTGTGTGCGTGTGCTTTTATAAATGATTTCTCTCCGCTTTTTTGTTCACAACAAGCTAAAAATATGTGAATAACTATTCTCGGGATGAAACCAAAGCCTCCTCAGTTGTGTTTTTAAACGCGCCCTCTGCTTTTTTATGTTAAGTCTAATATTAAAGACCAAGTGCCACTTGGTCTGTACCTCTCTCCCCCTCTTATTCTCTCTCTTAATCGCATTTCTAATTAATATATTTTCGTTCTCTCTCTCTCTCTCTCACTCCCCCTTAAATACACTCTCTCTTTCACGCTCTCTCTCTCTCTTTCACGCTCTCTCTCTCTCTCTCCAAACTCACCCTCTCTCTTTTATTTTCTTTTTTCTATTATT